>RRYU01005921.1_pt1 | contig 17416 bp, 12 predicted proteins | sample 2162651 | NCBI WGS metagenome assembly RRYU01 (sample SAMN10267283, study PRJNA491782) | microbial mat metagenome | isolation source: biomat in the production well | place: Japan: Minami-Kanto gas field, natural gas well KTG3 | collected 2017-06 | reverse complement strand
GGATGCGCCTTTCAGGCTTATCCACCCTACGAACTAACCATGGCAGGAACCAAGATACAAGGCTGGGTGGAGCAACAGCGATACCCAGCGCAATGCCGCAAATGCCGGGTAGCGCGCTACCCGGCCTGCGACACGACAAAATTTTTAATATCCAACCGCGTTCCCACGCCCGGCGTGGAAACGCCAGTACATCGAGGTCGATCATGAATGCTTTATTACGTTTTTTCGATACCGGCAACGCCACCCGCACGGGCTTCTGGGCCAGCGCCGCCGAAGCCGGCGAATGGTCTTCGCGTTTGCGGCGCGGGCTTTCCTTCATGCTCGCGCCGATCGTGGCTTTTTTGTTGTTTCTCGGTCTCTGGCAGGTGACTGCCAGCCGGATCGAGACCAGTCTGGGCGAGTTGCCGGGGCCGGCCGCGGTCTGGCATGAAGCGAAAGGTTTATGGACCGAACATAACGCCGAGCGCGCCAAGGCGGCGGCGTTTCTGGAACGGCAACAAGTTCGGAACCAACGCAAGCTGGCGGAAAATCCAGCGGCCGAAGTCAGAATCCGTCCCTATGTCGGCCAGCCGACTTTTTTCGATCAGATTCTGACCAGTCTGGCCACGGTGTTCACCGGTTTTCTGTTCGCCACCCTGGTCGCGGTGCCGGTGGGCCTGGTTTCCGGCATGAGCCGGCTGATCAACGCCGCGCTCAATCCGCTGATCCAGATTTTCAAGCCGGTGTCGCCCCTGGCCTGGTTGCCGATCGTGACCTTGACCGTCAGCGCGTTGTATGTCACCGATCAGGATGCCTGGTTCGACAAGGCGTTTCTGACTTCGGCGATCACCGTCACCTTGTGTTCGCTGTGGCCGACCTTGATCAACACCGCGATCGGGGTGTCCTCGATCGATGCCGATCTGGTCAATGTCGGCAAGGTGCTCAGGCTGGATTGGCGCACCCGGATCAGGAAAATCATCCTGCCTTCGGCCCTGCCTTATATTTTCACCGGCATGCGGCTGTCCCTGGGCGTGGGCTGGATGGTCTTGATCGCGGCGGAAATGCTGGCCCAGAATCCCGGGCTGGGCAAGTTTGTCTGGGATGAATTTCAGAACGGCAGTTCCAATTCCCTGGGCCGCATCATGGTCGCCGTGTTTGCCATCGGCATCATCGGGTTTCTGCTCGATCGGATCATGCAGATGCTGCAACAACTGTTTGCTTTCGGCCGCACGCTGTAACGGGAGAGGAACATGAAAACCGTGGAACGGGATTTTGCCCAGACAACCCACCCCGGCATCGAGAGCCGGAGCGCGATGCTGGAACTGCGCGGGGTCGGTAAAAGTTACCGCGCCGGCAAACAGCAAGTGCCGGTGCTGGACGGTATCGATCTGAGCATCCGGGAAGGCGAATTCATCGCTATCGTCGGTTTTTCCGGCAGCGGCAAAACCACCTTGATTTCACTGATGGCCGGGCTTTTGGCGCCCGATCGCGGTGAAATCCTGAGGCAAGGCGAGCCAATCACCGGGCCGGGGCCGGATCGCGGGGTGGTGTTTCAGAGCTACTCGCTGATGCCCTGGCTGAATGTCGAGGACAATATCGCCCTGGCGGTCGATCAACTGTTCAAGCATTGGCCCAAGGATCGCCGAAGCGCCCGGGTCGATCACTATCTGCGGCTGGTCAATCTGGCGGCGGCGCGGGACAAACGGCCGGCGCAGCTATCCGGCGGCATGCGGCAACGGGTCAATGTCGCCCGCGCCCTGGCGGCCGACCCCGATATTCTGCTGCTGGACGAGCCGTTGAGCGCGCTGGACGCGCTGACCCGGGCCAAGTTGCAGGATGAAATCCTGAAGCTGTGGGAACAGGAAAAAAAGACCGTGGCGTTGATCACCAACGATGTCGATGAGGCGATTTACATGGCCGATCGGGTGATCGCCCTGAATCCCGGCCCGAACGCGACCCTGGGGCCGGTTTTTGAGGTGACCCTGCCCCGGCCGCGCGACCGCGCCGCGCTCAATCATGATGAGGATTTCAAGCAATTGCGGGTCGATATCACCCGCTATCTGATGGCCGTCGGCCAGCAAAAAAAAGGCGCGCTGAATCTGGACGCGGTGACCTTGCCCGATGTCCGCCCCAATACCAGCATCGACTGGAAACTCGACACCGCGGCGCTGAAACCACCCCGCAGCGATCTGGGCCGGCCGCGCTATCTGGAATTCTCCAAGGTGTCGAAAAGCTATCCGGCACCCAGCGGCAAAGGCCAGGTCAAGGTCGTGGACGGCTTTGACCTTCTGGTCAACAAAGGCGAGTTCATCGCCATCATCGGCCATTCCGGCTGCGGCAAATCCACCGTGCTGTCGATGACCGCCGGGCTGACCGGCGTTTCCGAAGGCGGCATCGTGCTCGATAACCGGGAAGTGGACAGCGCCGGCCCCGACAAGGGCGTGGTGTTCCAGGCGCCCAGTCTGTTTTCCTGGCTGACGGCGTCCGAGAATGTCATGCTCGGGGTCGAGAAAGTCTATCCGCACGCCAGCCCTGCCGAGCGCCGTGATATCGCCGACTATTACCTGGCCCGGGTCGGCCTGGCCGACGCCATGGACAAAAAAGCCGCCGATCTTTCCGGCGGCATGCGGCAACGGGTGGGTATCGCCCGGGCGTTCGCGCTGTCACCCAAACTGCTGTTACTGGACGAGCCGTTCGGCATGTTGGATGCCCTGACCCGCTGGGAGCTGCAGGAAGTGTTGATGGAAGTCTGGCAGCGCAGCCAGGTCACCGCGGTCATGGTCACTCACGACGTGGACGAGGCGATTCTGTTAGCCGACCGGGTGGTGATGATGACCAACGGCCCCCACGCCAAGGTCGGCAAGATTGAACAGATTGCCCTGCCCAGGCCGCGCTCGCGCAAGGCGCTGATCGATCATCCCGATTATTACCGTCACCGGGAGAGTTTGCTGACTTTTCTGAACGAATGTGAGCACACGCATTGAACCGGCTGACCTCGTTCCCGGGAAGCCATTCAGGTGACTGCGCTAAACGCTTATTCACCCTGCAAACTCAGGACGTAGGCCGGATAAGCGTTAAGCGCATCCGGCGAAACTTCCCGGACGCTGACACACTGATTACTTTCTTTTTCAGGAGAACTTCAATGAAACGCATCACTTTGTTATTGCTGTTGTGGTTCGCTGTCCCGGCCACGACTGCTGCGCAAACAATTGAGCAAAATATCGAAAACGCCCTGAAATTCGGCCAGGCGGATGAACGCTATGGCCGGATCACGCTCGACCTGAATTACCGCTACGAGCACGCCGACACCAAAAGCACTGCGCCGAAACCGGCCAACGCCAATACCTTCCGGTTGCGCTTAGGCTATCTGACACCACAATTTTACGGTTGGCAAGGCTTTGTCGAATATGAAAACGTGTTCGCGGCGCAGGCCGATTTCAACGGCTTAAGCGCCGGCGACCGCAGCTTTCAGGTGGTCGCCGACCCGGCCGACCGGCATGAACTGAACCAGTTGTGGCTGCAATTTACCAGTATCCCCGACACCGTGATCAAAGGCGGCCGCCAGCGCATCAAGCTGGACGATGACCGCTTTATCGGCAACGTCGGCTGGCGGCAAATGGAATCAACCTACGATTCGGTGCTGGTCACCAACACCTCGATTCCAAATCTGACCGCCCGCGCCGGGTATATCGTCCGGGTACGCACCATTTTATCGTTGACCGACAACACCGAGCTGCCGCTGGTCAATCTCAATTACAACCTGGGCCGGTTCGGCAGTGCCACAGCCTATGGCTATTGGCTGAAATACACCGACGATCCGGCGCTGAAAGGGCGATCCAGTCAATCTTATGGTCTGCGCCTGGACGGCTCGCCGAAAATCAATGAAGACCTGACCCTGCATTACACCGCCGAATACAGCTTTCAGGCCGATTATCAGAATAACCCCAGTGACTTCGATCTCGACCGTTATCATTTCACTGGCGGGGCGACGCTTTACGGCGTAACGCTCAAGGCTGGTTTCGAGCAACTGGACGGCAATGGCCGCAATGCGTTTCAGACGCCGCTGGGCACCAACCACGCTTTCCAGGGCTGGGCCGACCGCTTCCTGACCACGCCGGCCGACGGTATCCGCGATGTCAATGCCAGTCTGGCAAGTTCGGTAATGGGCGCCAAACTGATGTTCGTTTATCACCATTTCAGCGATGACACCGGCGCCACCGATTTCGGCGATGAATACGACGCCTTGATCACCAAAACCTTCGGCAAGCATTATTCGGTCTTGCTCAAATACGCTTATTACGATGCCGACAGGAACGCCCCCGCATTCGCCCGTAACGACACCCAGAAAATCTGGGTGCAGGGCAATATTTCCTTTTAACGGGCCGGCGTTCGCCGGCCGATGCGGCAGCGACATGGCGAAAAACAAGCCGTTGGCCCAGCCATCTCTGTGCCTGAGATTTAACCATGACTCCAATCAACACCACTTGTCCTTATTGCGGCGTCGGCTGCGGCGTGTTGGCCCAGGTCACCGGTGAGCGTCAGCTGTCGGTGCGCGGCGACCCGAAGCATCCATCGAATTTTGGCCGGCTTTGTTCCAAAGGTTCGGCCCTGGGCGATACCGTGACCCTGGAAAACCGTTTGTTATACCCGGAAATCGACGGTGTTCGGGCAGGCTGGGATCAGGCCCTCGATGCCGTCGCCGCAGCCTTGACCGAAGTCATTGCGCGGCACGGCCCGGAGGCGGTGGCCTTGTACGGTTCGGGACAACTTCTGACCGAAGATTATTATGTCGCCAACAAATTCATCAAAGGCTTCATCGGTTCGGCCAATATCGACACCAATTCCAGACTGTGCATGTCCTCGGCGGTGGTCGGTTACCAGCGCGCGTTCGGCGCCGACGCCGTGCCCTGCGACTATCGGGACCTGGAGGAAGCCGAGCTGGTGGTGTTGGTTGGTTCCAACACGGCCTGGTGCCATCCGGTAGCCTTTCAACGGATCATGCAGGCCAAACAGGCGCGGCCGGAATTGACCATCGTGGTGATCGATCCCCGGCGCACGGCGACCGCCGACATGGCCGATTGCTTTCTGCCGGTCAAGCCGGGCGCCGACAGCGTGCTGTTCAACGGCTTGTTGGTGTATCTGGCCCAGCAGGGGGCGTTGGATAGTGCGTTCATCGACCGTTATTGCGAAGGTTTCGACGCCGCCTTAACCATGGCCTGGCAATCCGCCGCCACGATTGCCGACGTCGCCCGGGATTGCGAACTGCCGGAAGATCAGGTGCGGGCGTTTTTCGAGACCTTCGCCGCCACCGAAAAAACCGTGACCGTGTATTCCCAAGGCATCAATCAATCCAGCTCCGGTTCGAACAAATGCAACGCCATCATCAATTGCCATCTGGCCACCGGACGCATCGGTCGGCCCGGCATGGGGCCGTTTTCCTTTACCGGTCAGCCCAACGCCATGGGCGGGCGGGAAGTCGGCGGGCTTGCCACCACCCTGGCCGCGCACCTGGGCTTTGACCGGCGCGAGCGGTTGGCAAGGTTCTGGGGCAGCGACCGGATTCCGGAGCAGCCGGGCCTGACCGCGGTGGAATTGTTCGACGCGGTCGCCGACGGCCGGATCAAGGCCATCTGGATTCTCGCCACCAATCCGGTGGCGACCCTGCCGGACGCCGATAAAGTCAAAGACGCCCTCAGCCGCTGTCCCTGGGTGATCGTATCGGACTGTAGCCGCGCCACTGACACCGTGGAGTTGGCAAAAATCCGTTTGCCGGCCGCAGGCTGGAGCGAAAAAGACGGTACCGTCACCAACATGGAACGGCGCATTTCCCGGCAACGGGCGCTGTTCGCGCCGGCCGGGGACGCGCGTCCGGACTGGTGGATCATCAGCCAGGTGGCGATCCGCATGGGCTTCGGCGAAGCTTTCGGTTTTAACAGCAGCGCCGAGGTATTCCGCGAGCACGCCGCCTTGTCCGGCTTTGAAAACGACGGCGAGCGGGCGTTCGACATTTCCGCGCTGGCCGATCTGGATCAGGCCGGTTACGATGCCTTGGCGCCGGTGCAATGGCCGGTTAACCGGCATTATCCTCGAGGCAAGGCGCGCTTGTTCGATGATTTCAGGTTTTACACCGCGTCAAACAAGGCCCGCTTCCTCGCCGTCACGCCCAGGCCACCGGCCAACGCCCCAGGCCTTAAGTTTCCTTTCATTCTGAACACCGGCCGACTGCGCGATCAATGGCATACCATGACCCGCACCGGCCTGTCGCCCCGGCTGAACAGCCACCAACCCGAACCCTGGCTGGAACTCAACCCGCAAGACGCCAGGTCGCTGAATCTGGCCGAACACGACCTGGCGACCGTGGCCAGCGCCCATGGCCGACTGATCGTGCGGGTGACGATCAAGGACGGCCAGCGCTCAGGCAGCGTGTTTCTGCCCATGCACTGGAGCAACCAGCACAGCCATGGCCGGGTGTGCGCCCTGGTCAACCCGGTGCTGGATCCCGACTCCAAACAGCCGGAAAGCAAACAAACACCGGTGTCGGTGACACCGTTTCGGCCGCTCTGGCAGGCCAGGCTGTGGAGCCGCTCGGCGCTGAAGCCGGAAGGTCTGGCATATTGGGTTGCAGGCAAGGCCGGGCATTGTTACCGTTATTTTCTGGCCGGCAGCGAACCTGCCGCCGACTGGCCGGGGTTCCGGCCGTTCCCGGAAAGCGGCGCGGTGATCGGTTACCGTGACGCCGAGACCGGCATCCAGCGCGGCGCGGTGTTGGCCGGCGGCCGGCTGGAACAGTGTTGGTTCGTGGCCAGGGAGCCGGTCAGAGTCGATGACGCCTGGCTGGAAAGCCTGTTCGCCGAAACCGAACTGAGCCGCGATTTATGCCTTGGGTTGTTGACCGGAACCCCGGCCAAACCTGGGGAATACGCCGGGCGCATCGTCTGCGCCTGTTTCAATGTCGGCGAGAACACCATCGCCCAGGCGGTCAGCCGGTACCGGCTGACCTCGGTCGAAGCCATCGGTCAACACCTTCGCGCGGGCACCGGCTGCGGCGCCTGTCGGCCGGAGTTGCAGGGACTCTTGCAAGCCTCCTTGACAAGTGAATGAATCAGGCGCGCGAGCAACACCTGAGGCTCTCAGAAACGTGCGTGCTTGATCGATGCGCATGGCTTCATATTTGTTTTGTTACCATAGTGAAGTCCAACATAATTTTCATATTGAAATTGTGAACCGAGTTATAGTGAAAGCTGTCTCGTAATGTATGAACCAACTAGGAGCCTGTCGGACTTAACCGATGGTAGCGAGGGAAAGCCGGTTTGAGTCAGATTTTTTGATCTTTTGAGGCGAATAGTTGTGCTATTTAACGACAAAACGGCAGGACAGCCGTTTTGCACGGCTTGCAGCCGCCCCAAAGGGGTGAAGCACAAGGATGTGCTCCATGAAAAAGATAGGGAAATATGGCCAAATCCGGCTTTTCCGCAGTAGATCAGCGTTAAGTCTGACAGACTCTTGGCCGAGATAAGTATCGCAATAGCCTGTCAGGATTCCCTGGCATCCCGGATTCTGCGGAGGTTTGCCATGTTCAAGATCACAAAAATCCCCGGCTGCGCGCTGGCGCTGGCGTTATTGGTCGGCTGCCAATCCCAGTCCACACTCAAGCTGTCGCCTGAAACGGCGCGGACCCTTGGCGTGATCGATATCGCCGCAGTGGAAGCGCCGCCTTTGCAAGTCATACCCGATCTTCTCGCCAAGCGCATGCCTAATATTGCCCATGCAGGCAACATGGTATTGCCGGTCATGGCGGAAGATGCGTTGTATCTGAACCCAGGCGACATTCTGATCGCCGGCAAGGTTGGCTACGGTGATGTTGTTGAAGTGGCCGACCTGAGCCGCCACTGGCGACCGACCGAAGCAATTTCCGAAGCGGTCGCGGCGCGACTGACTGAGGCTGGTATCGATGCCCATGCAACAGCGCGGTTGACGCTTTTATTCCCGAACAGGGTAAGCCGCGATGTTTACCTCGTTCATTGGCACGATGCAATCGAAAACTGGTATGCAAGCGACATTGCCACGCCGATTTCGGATGCCGATGCCGTTCTGGAAATCGGTATCGGCGACTATCGGGTTTTCGCCAACCAAATCAGGCTGCAAATACTGATCAAACTGATTGATGTTCACAGCGGACGTATTCTGGCCCGGGCCGATAAACAGGTTCGTCTGTACGATGTTACTCCAGCGGCGCTGTTCAACTCGGACGGCGCCCGTTTCAAGGCATTGATCCGCGAGTACGGCGCTAAACTGGCCCTGGCGGCAGCCCGCGAAATAGGTTTGATGCCGCAGCATCTTTCCCGTCGATAAGGTTACGGTGGGCGAATTTACCCCCCGTTTTAATAAACTTGATATGCGCGCAATACGTGCATGATAAAAACGACTCGAAACAGCGCGCTACGCACCGACTTGGGGCATTTGGTGCAACAACTTCATCTGCTGTGGCGCTGTGATTACCAGCCCAAGGAGCCTGTCCGAGAATAGACTGATCTACTGCGGCCTAGCCGGATTGGCCGAACATTTTCATGGAGCACATCCTTGTGCTCCACCCCTTTGGGGCGGCTGCAAGCCGTGCAAAACGGCTGTCCTGCCGTTTTGTCGTTAAATAGAACCACTATTCGCCTCGAATGATCGTGCATATCCATCTCAATCAGTCTCGCCCTCGTAACGATCGCTATTCTCGGACAGGCTCCTAGCCTCGGTCAACAATCTAAATACGCGTTTTAACCTCAGGCTGTCCGGGTCAATGAGCAATTGGCACGGATTTAGCTTTTATATACATGAAGAAACCTTCTTACCTGAAGCAATGGCGCTTCTTTCCTTATTTGGATCGATGCGCCTTTTTTTGTCTGTTGACCTTGAGGAATATCATGTCGTATTTAGCCCCTGTCGAATTTGTCGGCAAAATGATCGATGCCGGTGAAGCCAAAATCTATATGTCCACCCGCGATACCCTGATTCGCGCCTACATGGCCGGCGCGATTCTGGCCCTGGCAGCGGTGTTCGCGGTCAGCATGACCGTGCAGACCGGCTCGCCCCTGGTCGGCGCGCTGTTGTTTCCGGTCGGTTTTTCCATGCTGTATCTGCTGGGTTTCGATCTGTTGACCGGCGTGTTCGTGTTGACGCCGTTGGCGTTGATCGACCGGCGTCCGGGCGTGACCGTGGGCGGCGTGCTGCGTAACTGGGGGCTGGTGTTCGTCGGCAATTTTCTCGGCGCCTTGACCGTGGCGGTGATGATGTCGATCGTGTTCACCTATGGTTTTTCGGTGCCGCCGGACGCGGTCGGCAAGAAACTGGCCGGGATCGGCGAGGCGCGCACCCTGGGCTACGCGCAATACGGGCTGGCCGGCTGGCTGACTATTTTTATCCGCGGCATGTTGTGCAATTGGATGGTGTCCACCGGCGTGGTCGGGGCGATGATTTCGACCACGGTCAGCGGCAAGGTGATCGCGATGTGGATGCCGATCCTGTTGTTTTTCGCGATGACCTTCGAGCATTCGGTGGTCAATATGTTCCTGTTTCCCGCCGCCCTGATCATGGGCGGTAATTTTTCGATTCTGGATTATTTTGTCTGGAACGAAATCCCCACCGCGCTCGGCAATCTGATCGGCGGTCTGGCGTTCACCGGCCTGACGTTATACACCACCCATGCCCGCACCGCGCCGAAACGCGAGTTGTAAAACACCATGTTCGCCGAATCCGGGGTCAGCCTGGGCCAGTACACCAGCGCCGGGCGCAAACCGGTCAACCAGGATTTTCATGGCGCCGGCGTCTCGCCGCTGAAAGGCGTGGCCCTGGCCATCGCCGACGGCATCGGCAGCAGTCCGGTCGGCCATCTGGCCAGCGCCATCGCGGTGAGCGGTTTTCTGGAGGATTATTACGCCACGCCGGCCAGCTGGTCGGTTAAGCGCTCGGCGGAGCGGGTGATCCGTTCGCTCAACGACTGGCTGAGCGCCCAGCCCCGGCAAGGCGGCGACCAGGATCTGGGCCATGTGACCACGTTCACCGCCTTGATCGTCCAGGCGGCGGCGGTTCATCTGTTCCATGTCGGCGACGCCCGCGTGTACCGGTTCCGGGCGGGCTTGCTGGAGCCTTTGACCCGGGAACACCGGTTGACCGTGACGCCGGAAAAAAGTTATCTGAGCCGGGCGCTGGGCGTTGAACCGGGCGTTGAAATCGATTATCGGCGAATCGGCATCGAGGCGGGCGATCTGTTCCTTCTGGCGACCGATGGCGTTTACCAATACCTCCGCGCCGGTGAGCTGCGCGAGACGCTGAGCCGCGCCGGGAACGATCTCGATCAGACCGCCCGAAACATCGCCGAACAGGCCTTGGCGCATGGCAGCCCGGACAATGTCACCGTGCAGATCGCGCGCATCGAGCGCAAGGCCAAAGCCATGCCCGGCGACTGGCTGGAGTTGTTGTCCGAGCCGCTGCCGCCATCCTTGCACGAAGGCATGCGCTTCGACGGTTTTACCCTGATTCGCGCGCTGCATGTTTCTCACCGAAGCCAGGTTTTTCTGGCGCTGGACGAAGACAGGCAAACCCGGGTGGTGCTCAAGGCGCCGGCCATCGATGGCCGCGAGGATCCCGGCTATCTGGAGCGGTTCGTGCTGGAAGACTGGATTATCGCCCAGGTCGATCATCCCCATGTCATCAAGTCCGAATGTGGAAACCGGCCGCGCCGGTTTTTGTACACGGTATTCGAATATATCGAAGGTCAAACGCTCAGACAATGGCGGCTCGATCGTCGGGAATCTGATTTCGACACGGTCATCGCCCTGCTCGGACAGCTTGGCCTGGGCTTGCAGGCGCTGCATCGGCTGGATATCGTACACCGGGATATTCGACCGGATAATGTTCTGATCACCGGCGATGGTCAGGTAAAAATCATCGATTTCGGCTCGGCCCGGGCCGCCGGCATCGAGGATGGCGATTTTTTGTTTCAGCGCCGGGAATTGCCGGGCGATCTGGCCTACAGCGCGCCGGAGCTGTTGTTCGGCGAAGCGGGCGGGCCGGCGGCGGATATTTTTTCCCTGGGCGTTATCGCCTATCAGCTATTGAGCGGCGGTGTTCTGCCTTACGGCGCCGAAGCCGGCCGGGCGCGAACGCCGGCGGCGCTGGGCAATCTGGTTTATCGTCCGCTCAGCGGCCATGGCCGCGCGGTTCCGGTCTGGCTGGATGCCGCGATCCGCAAGGCGGTAGCGCCCGAGCCAAGCCGGCGTTATCGGGAAGTGGCCGAGTTTCTTTATGAACTGACACACCCCAATCCGCGCTATCTCAATACCCCAAAGTTACCGTTGGTCGAGCGAAATTCGGTGGCGTTCTGGCAAACCACCAGTGCGCTGCTGGCGATCACGGTGATCGTCTTATTGATTCAACTTTACAACCAGAGGTAATTGACATGTCCACGCTATCCTTAACCACACCCGCCGCTCAATTAGCTGAAACCGTGCTCGACAAGGCCGACATGAGCGAGAAAATCCTGAGCGCGAAAGTACAGCAGGGGCTGTCCTGGCAACAACTGGCCGAGCAAATCGGCGTTAACGATGTCTGGCTGGCTTCGGCGTGCCTGGGCATGAACAGCATGAACGCCGAGCAGGCGGAAAAACTATGCCGGGCGCTGGCCTTGCCGGATTCGGTCAAAACCGCGTTGATGGTCTGCCCCGCGAAAAACTGGTCGCCCGCCGTGCCGCAGGACCCTTTGATCTACCGGCTGTATGAAATCGTCGGCGTGTACGGCGAGACCTTGAAGGAAATCATCCACGAGCAGTTCGGCGACGGCATCATGAGCGCGATCGATTTCAGCATGACCGTCGGCAAGGAAGAAAACCCCGTCGGCGATCGCGTGGTGATCACCCTGAACGGCAAGTTCCTGCCTTACAAATCCTGGTAAGCGGGATCGGGTAGGGACGGCATTCATGAACGGAACCCATGAAGTATTTCCTCATTTCCAACCCATACTCAGCGTCGCCAGCGGCCGGATTACCGGCTACGAAGCCCTGGCCCGGCGGCGCACCGCCGGGGGCGCTATCGTTTCCGCCGGCGATCTGTTCGCAAAGGCCGATCTGAGCGAAGCCGAACGCACCGAACTGGATCGAAAAGTGCGCTGGCAGGCGCTGGAAAAATTCGCCGGACTCGATGACGGCGAGACGTACCTGACGCTCAATATCGCCGCCGCCTGGATCGACAATGTCAAACGCCTGAGCGCGCTGCCGACGCTGGCCATGTTGGAGCGGCTGAACATCGACCGCCGCCGGGTGATCATCGAAATCACCGAGGATCATGCCGATCTGAACAAACTTAAAGCCGTGGTGCGCCGTTACCGGCGGCAAGGGCTTAGAGTCGCGCTGGATGATTTCGGCGCCGGCTCCTCGCAATTGCTCAGGGTGCTGGCGATTCAGCCGGACCTCATCAAAATCGACATGCGGCTGTTCAAACAGGCCAGTAAAGGCGGCCTGGCCAGTGAAGTGGTCAATCTTCTGACCCGGCTGGGCAAGCGCACCGGCTGTCAGATCATTTGCGAAGGCGTGGAATCGGATGAGGAATTCCTGTTCGGTCTGCGCTGCGGCGCGCAATACATGCAAGGCTTTTTATTTTCCCCGGCCCAGGCCGAATTTCAGGCGCAAGACCGCTACCGGCGTCATATCGTATCTTTGCGCGGGAAATTTCACCGGCAGAGAGTGGCGCAATTAAGCCAGGAATTCACCGCCATCAACCATACCAAGGCGTTGATTTATCGCTTGGCCGAGGCGCTTCAAGGCGATTTCAACCTGAACGAATTGGCCGGCTGGGATTTCAATCAAAGCCGGATACTCAGGTTTTTTTTATGCGACAATCAAGGCGATCAGATTTCGCCGAACTTCAATTTTATCGGCAAGCAATGGGCGGCCGACGCCAGCCATGTAGGCGATAACTGGTGCTGGCGTCCGTATTTTTTTCAATTGCTGGCTATGGAAGTGGTCGGCGACCGCGATCGCATCGCCACATCTGAGCGCTACCGGGATTTTGGCAGCGACGTGCTTTGCAAGACCCTGTCGCTGCGGCTGGATGATCATCGTTTGCTGATGGTTGATGTGATGGCTGACGAATAGCGATTATTAGGATTGGGGCTTTGACTAAAGTCACCAAAACCACCTGTCATAGCCATCCGACTCTACTGGCCTGTATCCTATGCGTAATGAAAACTTTTCCCTGCCATTGCGGCAACCGTCTTTATTTTGAGAACAGCCAGTGCTTAACTTGCAACAGTGCTTTGGGTTATCTACCGCACAAGCAGTGCTTGAGCGCATTGAGGCCGACTGGGGAGGGGCTGTGGAGGGCTCTGGCTGATGGCAAACTCTATCAGCGCTGCGGTAATTACCATGCTTACCGGATCTGCAATTGGTTGTTACCGGCGAAAGACAGTCATGCTTTCTGCGTTTCCTGTCGTCTGAATCAGGTCATTCCCAATCTGGAAAAGCCTGAGAATTTAACCCTATGGCAACGCATTGAAACCGCCAAGCGCCGATTGTTGTATACCTTGCACACACTGAGGTTGCCACTGGTCAACCGAGAGCAGGACCCATGGCATGGCTTGGCCTTTGAGTTTCTCGAAGGTGGCAGTGACGCACTCGAGTTCAGTAATCGTTTCGATGCGAATCAAGATGTAATGACTGGTCATAGCGCGGGTATTATCACAATCAACGTTGCTGAGACCAAGGATGCCGCGCGCGAGGAAATGCGGGAGAAAATGAATGAAGGCTATCGCACTTTACTCGGTCATTTCCGCCATGAGATCGGCCATTATTATTGGGATCGGTTGATCGCAGGATCGGCCCGTTTGGAAAGTTTTCGGGCTCTGTTCGGCGATGAGCGCGCCGATTACGACCAGGCATTACGCCACTACTATCAGGTGGGTCCTTCGCCGCAATGGGTAAACGCCCATATCAGCGCCTACGCCAGCGCCCATCCCTGGGAAGACTGGGCCGAGACTTGGGCGCATTACTTGCACATGGTGGACACTCTGGAAACTGCGCATGACTTTGGTTCCACCGTCAACGGGCAACACCGAGAATCTATCGAGACTTTCCAAAGTCTGGTCACAGAGTGGCGGCAACTCACCCAAGCGCTCAATGCCCTGAATCGCAGCATGGGCTTGAACGATGCCTACCCTTTCAATCTTACCGACGCCGCTTGCGAAAAATTGCGCTTCGTGCATGACCTCATCAACGCCGGTTAGCAAACTCCCAAAGCTGGTTTTTTCAATGTTCCCAATCAAATCTCGGCAACTGGCTGAACGCTTGTCTTAAGCCCTCACTCCAGTGTTCGCGTAAATCCCGGTAAAGTGGTGCGTCAAGGTCTAGTTTGAGCTGCTTGGGCGGCGTCAGGCTGTCTCGTGGGTAGACGGCTAACTCCAGCGGCGGCCCGACCGAAAGATTGCTGCGCACCGTGGAATCCAGCGAAACCAGGGCGCAGCGGGCTGCGTCCTCCAGCTTCATGTTGCGGGTCGTTATACGATCAAGAATCGGTTTGCCGTATTTGGTTTCGCCGATTTGCAAGAACAAGGTTTCCGGGGACGATTTGATGCAATTACCTTGCGGATAGACCAGATAAACCTCCGGTGACTGCCCGGCGATCTGGCCGCCGAGAATGAAGCTGGCTTCGGCGCTGCTGTTACTGCTCGCCATCGCGTCCTGATGCCGGCGCTGCTCCTCCTGACTAAGCCGACCTACATAATCGGCGACCTGATACAGATGCTTGGCCCGACGCAGGTTAAATTCGACTTCAGAATCCTCAAGATCGCGGTTGATGGCGTTGATCACGGACTGTGAGGTGGCCAGATTGCCGGCGGTCATCAACACACACACTCGATCATCCGGCCAATAGTAGGTATGCATTTTGCTGTAAATAGCTACATGATCCACACCGGCGTTGGTACGTGAGTCGGACGCAAACACCAAACCTTTGTCGATATTGATGGCGAGGCAATAGGTCATGAAAGCTCCTTGGCAAAAAATTGGGCCTTTATTGCACCAAAAAAGTGCCTGGCGGCACCCGAGTCGGAGCAATAGCGAGGCGCATAAATTACCACAGAGTTTTGACCGCAGAGAAGTAAGGAGGAAACATGGCTATTCGATGGGAAGATTACAATGTCGATGGAATTTATGACGAGTTGATGCTGGCCGGTGCCCAGCCGCGTCCGGCCGCCGAAGCGCTATGTCGTTATTTGGCAGTGCTGGAAGACAACGACCTTTCGGACTACCGGGCGGCTGCGGAAACCGCCATTCAGGTGATGGGCATCACGTTCACGGTTTATTGCGACAAGCAAGGCATGATCGACCGCGCCTGGCCTTTCGATATTATTCCCAGGGTGATCGACAAACGAGAATGGCTGCGTATCGAAGCAGGATTGGTACAACGGGTTCAGGCGCTCAATTTGTTCATTGATGACTTGTATCACGAACAACATATCGTGCGTGATGGCGTCTTTCCTGCGGAATTATTAGCTAATTCAAGGAATTTCCGGCCTCAGTGTCTGGGCGTCAATCCCCCGCACCGGATCTGGGCTCATATCTGCGGTTCGGATCTGGTGCGCGACAAGGATGGCGTGGTCTATGTGTTGGAGGACAATCTCAGGGTGCCGTCCGGCGTGTCCTACATGCTGGAGAACCGTCAGGTCATGAAACGGGTGTTTCCGGAGCTGTTTGCCGAGCACAGCATTTTGCCGGTGGACGATTATCCCTCCCAGCTCTACGACACCTTGACCTCGCTGTCGCCACGTCCGGGCGAGCCGCCGGAAATCGTGGTGCTGACCCCGGGCGTCTACAACGCCGCCTATTTCGAACATGCCTACCTGGCTCAGCAAATGGGCGTGGAACTGGTGGAAGGGCGGGATCTGGTGGTGGATAACGACAATAACGTGTACCGGCGCACCATCGAGGGGCGTACTCAGGTGGATGTGATCTACCGCCGCATCGACGATCTGTTTCTCGATCCCGAAGTGTTCGGCAAGGATTCCCTGCTTGGGGTTCCGGGACTGATGCGAGCTTGGAAAAACGGCAAAGTAGCCCTGGCCAACGCGCCCGGAGCGGGCGTGGCCGATGACAAAGTGGTTTATGCTTTCGTCCCTGACATAATCCGCTATTACCTGGATCAGCAACCGTTGCTGGACAACGTGCCCACTTATCGCTGCTTCGACAAACAAGAACGCGATCATGTCATCACCAACATTGAACGGCTGGTGGTCAAGCCAGCCAACGAATCGGGCGGTTACGGCTTGCTCATCGGCCCCCAGGCCAGTGCCGATGAGCGGGAAAAATTCGCGCGTCTGATCCGCCGGGATCCGCGCGACTATATCGCCCAACCCATGCTTACGCTGTCCACGGCGCCGACCCTGATCGGCACCCGGGTGGAGCCGCGGCATCTGGATTTGCGCCCGTTCGTGCTCAGCGGCGGCCTGTACACCCATGTCACCACAGGCGGCCTGACCCGGGTTGCCTTGCGCAAAGGCTCCATCGTGGTCAATTCGTCCCAGGGCGGCGGCAGCAAGGATACCTGGATCATAGACCGGGAAGGGAGCGCGCCATGAGCATGCTGTCGCGGGTGGCGGCCAGCATTTTCTGGATGGCGCGCTATATCGAACGGGCGGAAAACACCGCCCGGCTGATCAACGTCAACAGCCATCTGTTGCTGGACATGCCCAAGCGCGTCAGGCTGGGCTGGGAGCCAATCATCGACATTACTGGAGCCAGAAGCCTATTCTTTCAGAACTATTCGGAAGCGGACGAACGCAGCGTGGTGAGGTTTCTGATCGCCAGCCCGCACAACCCCGGTTCGATCCTGAATTCCCTGGCCATGGCCCGGGAAAATGCCCGCACCATCCGTGACATCATTCCCCGGGAAGGCTTTGAACAGATCAACCAGACGTATCTCAAGGCCAAGGAGGACATGCAGCTCGCTTTCAGTCAGCGGGGGCGCTACGATTATCTACGCGGCCTGATCCTGAATTCCCAGACCGTGACCGGCCTTCTGGCGGGCACCATGACTCATGACGAAGGCTATGCTTTTCTGCGCATAGGGCGTAATCTGGAAAGAGCCGACATGACCACCCGCATCATCGATGTCCGAACCGCCACGCTATTGCCGCAACTGGCCGAAAACATGACGCCTTTCGAAAACATTCAGTGGATGAGCGTACTCAAATCACTAACCGCCTACCAGATGTATCGCCGCGCCAGGCGCGCCCGGGTCAGCCGGCGCGAGGTGCTGCATTTTCTGTTTCATGATCCAATGTTCCCACGCGCCGTGAATCATGCCCTGGGTGAAGTCCAGTCCTGTCTGGAACATCTGCCGCGCCGCGATTCGCTGCTTGTCGCGCTGAAAGCCTTGCAGCAAAAACTCATCGCCCTACAAC
>RRYU01005008.1_pt1 | contig 17427 bp, 21 predicted proteins | sample 2162651 | NCBI WGS metagenome assembly RRYU01 (sample SAMN10267283, study PRJNA491782) | microbial mat metagenome | isolation source: biomat in the production well | place: Japan: Minami-Kanto gas field, natural gas well KTG3 | collected 2017-06 | reverse complement strand
GCGCGGCCAATTGTTGGAGAAGGAATACCAGGCACTGACCAAAACAATCCCCGATCAGGTTGAGGGGGAGGATTTTGTCACCGAGCACAGGACTGCCGCTTGGCGGAAATTGGCGTTGAACGACAGTGATGGTTCGCGGCCGCGGAACATTCGTAGCGCAGTACAACAATTGGTGGCGGTCACCCGCTTGCGTGAGATCCGTATCTTTCTAGGCTTCAGTCGTGTCAGTCAGGGGTTCGACGACCGCATTCGGCCAAACAGCACGGATGTCGACTCGGAACATGCAGGTCGGTTGGTGCCGCCGGACCTGGACGGCAGCCAATCCTGGCTACCGGCGATTGAACTCTATGGTGAAGGTATATTCTTTACCCTGGCCGAGGCCATGCTTCAGCGCTGGGAAAGACAGAATGGCCTGTTACGGCGTGCCGCAACCATGCAGCAACGCCTTGAGCGCGCAGGCATCCGCCTGGCCGAAGAACCACCGTCGCCGCTCACGCCAAGATTCATCTTGCTCCATACGCTGGCACATCTATTGATTCGCCGACTGGAGGCAGAGGCCGGCTACCCCGCAGCCTCTATTCGCGAGCGTATCTACTGCGCTGGTGGCGACGTGCCGATGACCGGCATCCTGGCCTATGTGGCGGTGCCGGACATTGCCGGTTCGCTTGGTGGACTTGCAGAGTTGGCGGAGCCCAAACGTTTCCTGCGATTGCTCACGGGCGTTTTCGATCATTCCGATTGGTGTTCCCTAGACCCGGTTTGTGCGGAGCATGAAGGCCAGGGACCGAGCCAACTCAACCGGGCTGCCTGCCATGCCTGCACCCTGGTGCCGGAACCGAGCTGTCAGTTCGGCAACTTGCTGTTGGATAGAGTCTTCGTTGCCGGTGATCTCGGAGGTGAAATCCGGTCACTGCTGGCCTTTGTTAACGAGGAGTGAGGGGTATGGCAAATAGAGCCTGGGCATTGCCGGAAATTCAGGAGCTGAGTAAGGAGCAAGAGCGGGCACGCCTCCTACCGATGGAAGGCTGCCACCTGGTTGTTGGTGGCCCAGGTACCGGCAAGTCAGTGCTCGCGCTTCTCCGCACCCGCCGGCACCATCGGCCCAAGGGGGGGCAGGACTATGTTTTCCTCGTCTATAACAAGCTGTTGCTGGAGGCGAGCCGGGAATTGGTTGATGATGCCGTACACGCCAAACCATGGAAAAGCTGGTTCAAAAGCGAGTTCAAGAGGATCTTAAAACAGCCGTGCCCAGTAATGTTTAAAGGGGACGGTCCCAAGAAATCCGAGATCATGGACTGGAGGCGGGTGAAGGCAGGCATCATCTCCGCACCACAGGAGATCCCTCCACCGCTGACGCCTTTCGTCATAATCGATGAAGGTCAGGACATGCCACCGGAATTCTATGAAGCATTGGCTCAGTTGGGTTTCGAAAACTTCTATGTGGTCGCGGATCAAAATCAGCAGATTACAGACGAGAACAGCAATCTGCGTGACATCGAAAACGCCTTGGCAATCGACACCGGAGACCGGGTCGAGTTGACCGAGAATTACCGAAATTGTGATCGCGTCGCCCGACTGGCCCTGGAGTTTTGCGTCGAGGACCCGGCGTGTCCCCCGGTCAGTCTGCCAACCAACAAACCCTGTGCACGCACACCAATCCTGGTGGACTATGGGCCGGATTGCCGCTGGAACTTCGATGGAGTGGTCCAGCGGTTGTTGAAGCTGGCCGACCGGAATCCCGACAAGCTTATTGGGATCATCACACCGAAAAATACATGTCGGAATCGTTGGTTGAAAGGATTGAGGGAGGTTCTGAAGGACAACAAAGTGGCTCTGGATCATGGCCGCCCTCGTATCGCTACCTACGTATCCGGTGACGAAGATGGTGATCACCGTTTCTCTCAAGGCGGCATCTTCGTCATCAATGCCCAGTCGGCGAAGGGCCTGGAATTCGACACGGTCTTTTTGGCAGACATCGACGGATACGTTTGTCGTCTGGAAGACCAAGTATGGATGGACGAAAAGAAGCGCCTTTTTTACGTCATGGTCTCCCGTGCACGTGAGCAAGTGATATTGCTGAGACAGAGTGACCGCGGCTGCCCGATTGAAGCCATTTTGCCGAAAGATGAAAGAATCCTCAGACATTGGAGATGACATGTCCGAACGACCTGAGCTTGAATTGACAGGGCAAGATATTACTCTCAAGCGCGAACCGCGCTTTGTATGGCATTTCGTAACCAATCAGCTCAATTTAATGTTCTTGTTGGCTGCGGGATTGGTAACCGGGCCCAAGGGGTTTGGACGCAAGTATTATCTCGATCCTTTATCTGTCGCGCCGGGATGGATACCTCTGTTCGCGGATCGGATCCCTGGAGGCGCGCTGGATCAGGCGACATCGGAGGCGAGCCATCTCCTGGGGGTCGCTGCCGCATTCGATATGAGCGCGCTTCGCGGTCCGATCCAGGTCCTTGATGGCCAGGGTGAACTGACGTCTCTGCAGTGGCCCGAGGAGGCGAAGGGTGACGAACAGATGCTCTTCGTACCCGCACCGCTACCGATCAGTTGGCTGCGAGCCATTCTGTTCCCGTCGAAGGAGGCAAGGACGATTTTTCGGGAGCAGGCAGCGGATTACGCCAATGTCCCCATCGGTGCCTACAAACAGCAAGTCAAGGCAACGCTGTTCCGGTCTGGGTCGGGTCCGTCCTGGCCCTTGCCGGAATTGACGCTACCTGATCGCGACCAATCGCTTCACCAAGTCTCGGCGGTGGGTGCGGTACAAGCTCTGCTTATAGGACTTGGCAACCGTGGGAATTTTTTGGTGAGGGCTGCCCGGCTTTTGGCGGATCCTGCGGAGGCTAGAGTCGAAAGTATCGACGACCCATTGTTGCGCGGGGTGCTCCAGTGGGCACATGGCGTCGATGATCCGGTGGAGGGAGAGGTACAGGCGCGAATACTGACGCGTTTGCTTGATGCGATCGTAGGAGCGAAAGTCGAAGCGGACAACAATGAGGGGACCTGGTGCGCGCCCGACACGCATCAGGCGGTACTGGATGTCCTCAACGAAGAACTACAGGGCTTAAGTGAACCTAAATGGAAAGAGGCCCTGACGAGGCTGATTGATGACCTCAAGGAACTGCTTGGTCTTGGTGATTTCACTGTATCGGAGCTTTTGAAACGGCACTCGCGACCCTTTTCCCGCGGCCTGATCCTTTTTTTCCTGCGCCAACAATGCGATGAGCTGCTTAGCATTGCAGTGGATCAGCCGCTTCTAATCGATCAGGATCTGGTCGTTGCGGCAGCGCTTTTCGGTGCCCGTAGCGGCTGGATGGGACTGCCCCAGACACTGAAGGACACCCTTGGACTCACTGCGGCGACGACTCAACGGATGGTGGTCATGGCCCACCGGGAGCAAGGCAGCGGATTGGAGCATGGGCCGGTTCCGCCTAGGGTTCGACCACTTCTGGAACTGCTACAACCGAACGATGCCGGCTGGACCAAACGACAACGTGATGGGGCTCTCTACCTTTCCCGAGGCATGAACTGGCATGGCGTCCTGAAAACGCGAATCAGCCTGGGTAAGGGCGAGTACCGTTTAGAGGTTGACGGACGCGGTGCCCATTTACTTATCGATGGGGATGTCAAGGCGGTTAATACCGAAGTTGATCCGAACCTCCTGTTTGAGTTTTTAGCAAAAGCATCCGTACCGCCGAAGATCGAGACCAAGGTTCGCTCGGTATTGAAAGGAGTGAGAGGCGTGGGATGAAGATGATCCCGTCCACTCCGCACAAGACGGACAGCAGCGGTGAGTTGCGCGTTTTCGACCGGTTCAGGATGGCATTTGAAAATGGTGCGAATGCGAACCTGACAGCCTTCCACTCGTTGAATCTCACCCGCCATGCCCGCAAACGGTTTGGCGAGATTGACTTTGTCATCGTCGGTAGCCAGGGGGTGCTGGTTTTGGAGGTCAAGGGTGGTGGTATCTCATGCCATGGCGGCACCTGGTATTCGACAGACCGGATGGGACGGGAGAACCACCTGAGGGAGAGTCCTTTTCGGCAGGCGGAATCGGCGATGCAGGGGTTGCGCATGCGGGTTGAGTCTACTCTACCTCCAATACTTTGCTCGCAGTTAACCTGGGGCTATGGGGTTATCTTCCCGGACTGTGATTGGTCTGTTTCCAGTGCCGAATGGGATCAGGCGATGGTGGCCGACGCTCGTACGTTGCGATCTATGGAACGATGGTTGTCCGGTCTATTCCGATACTGGCGTGGGCGCAACCAGGAAAAGGGCCAGGGTGCACGAGATCAAGCAATCGATGCCCTCAAAGAATTTTTAAGGCCGGACTTCGATGTCGGCATTCCGTTACATGTGACTTTAGACGAATTGGAGGAGAGAGGCGCCTCGTTCACTGAAGACCAAATGAGTCTGCTTGACGTCGTTGACGCCAATCCCCGGGTAATCTGCATCGGTGGGGCAGGAACCGGCAAGACCTTTCTCGGTATGGAACTGGCCCGCCGCTGGTCGGCATCGGGTAGGCAGGTGTTTCTTCCACGATCTCAACAATCAGGCGGGTTATTTTGGTGCACCGGATCCGGATGCTCTCGCGTTGCTCGAGTCCTGTGGTGCGACCCGGATCCCCCTGATGCGCAATTGCCGCAATACGCACCAAATCCTTGACCAGGTTCAGTCACTGCTTGGCGCCGACATGGGAGTTCGCGGAACCGGTGAGGGCCCGGAAGTGGTTCGCCACAATGCCCGCGATAGGGAAGATACTGCTTTGATCCTGGCGGACGAGATTGAGAGACTGACAGGTCCGGGCGGCCTGTCGCCGAGCGAGATCAGCATCTTGTCGCCATGCTCGTTCAGTGCATCGGCCGTTGCCCTATTGCCTAAGGGACTTGCGGCGGATATCACCGAGCTGGACGAATACGCTCTTCTCGATTTCCCCCCAAAGCGGATTAGTTTTGCCAGGATTGGGGACTTCAAGGGATTGGAGAATGAGGCGGTGATATTGATAGATCTACCTTGCGTCACCGATGCTGTAGAAGTTAATCCGGACTATTACGTCGGTATGAGCCGGGCACGGTCTCTGCTCGTTTCAGTCTTTTTAACAAAGGCGAGGGTTTAGTGAAGTGGTCAGAGGTATGTTTGCGACCGAGTACGTGCGGGGTGTTCCGGGCTCAGGGGCAGGCTTCTATTCCGGACCATTCCGTATTCGCGAATATCGAAGATTGGTGGAGCACACAGAATGACTACCGAAAAGTGCCGTTCTCACGGTAAATCGCGCGACCGCACTCTAGCCGATTATGTCATTGACGAGCACGGACCCCGGACCATCCTGCGAGATTTCCAGACCCTGCAAGACTATGTGGCGATGTCCCGCCCGTCGCTCAGCAAGACGGGCCTGCTGCCGATGGGTGCCCTGGCAGATCTCAACGCTGGCCTGTTGCATCCGCTGTCCATAGGGTTGACACGTCCGCAGTTGCGCTCTTATCCCAACATCCAGGCCTTGTTCCTGCTGCTGCGGGCCACCGGCCTCGCCCAGACCGTGCGCGATGGCCGAGGTTCGAGGTTACACCTGGACCCGCCGATGTCGGCGAAGTGGGAAGCGCTCAATCCCACGGAACGCTGGTTTTCATTGCTGCATCCGCTCGTCAAGGAAATGGACGATCTTCTGTTCTCCGAAGCCGCGCTGGATGATTCCGGCGAGGCGGCTCAGGGGAGCGTGTTGTGGTCGTTGTTTAGCCCTCTGTTCCCGGCATGGCGGCAGTCCCTATTGAGTATCAGGCGCCGACTGGTAGCTGGGAGCGCCTCCACCATCCCTACATGGACGAGCCCCCCTATGCACCCGAAGTTCAGATCGGCGCCTTACCGCTCGCCGTCGGCGATCGAGTGGTGTTCATCTATGATCTGGGAGAGGAATGGCGCTTCGAAATGGAGCTTGAGGCAATTACTGCGGATGATGCCAAGAAGGGCGAGGATGGGATACGGTTCGTCGCAGGTGATGGGAAGCCGCCGGAACAGTATGATCGTATGGATTGGTAGATCACACTCGGACTGGTGCAGATGCCCCTCAAGGCGTAAGAGTTCGCTTCCGATAGAGCGAGATTTTAAGATGCTATCGTGCCAATCTAAAACCCTGGTTCAGGCTGGGTATGGAGTTGGAATGCCTCTTTGACTGTCACAACGGGGCCTTGTCGTTCAGGAATTCCGGCGGTGTTTAATAGCTGCAATGTCAGAATCGGATGAGTTGACCACGCTGAGGGCCGAAAACGCCCGCCTGATCGCACTCCTGGAGACACACGGCATTGAGTGGCGTATGCCTGTGGCGCCTGCTCCAGCCCCGTCCGCCACAGTCTCGACCTCCAGGCAATCCACGGAGGAAAAGGTAGCCTTGTTTAGACGCCTGTTCCGGGGACGCGATGACGTATACCCAGTGCGCTGGGAGAGCAAGAAAACAGGTAAGTCAGGCTACTCGCCGGCCTGTGCCAACGAATGGCGTCCCGGTGTTTGCGAAAAGCCGCAGGTGAAATGTTCGGAATGCAATAATCGCCAATTGCTCCCGCTGACTGATTCGGTCATTTATTCTCATCCAGGGTGGGATTGAAGTGGGCATTGAACAAATTCCGGAAAGGCGTATTCTCTGTTCTAGATTCTAGAACAGAGAATAGTGATGACACTAAAACCCCAGGACATCCTGGTGCTGCTGAAACTTATCGCTTTGGGAAAAGAATCCTGGACGTATGGCTGGCTTTCAGTGCAACTGGGGATGAGTGCTTCTCAGCTTCACTCGTCGATAAAGCGTGCTGTCGCTGCTCGTCTTGCGATACGTGAAGGCGAGCTGATTGTTCCGAACATTCGGAACTTGGAAGAATTCCTCGTCCATGGACTCAAGTATGTCTTTGTGCCTGAACGCGGAGAGATGACTCGCGGCGTTCCGACGGCCCATGCCGCTCCTCCTTTGGCTGAAGCATTCGTTGCGGATATCGAGCCTCCTCCCGTTTGGCCCTATCCTGACGGGACAGTCAGGGGCATGACGTTTTCCCCGCTGTACAAATCGGCCCCTCATGCTGCTCAAGTGGATCCGACACTTTACGAATTGCTAGTGCTGACGGATGCCATACGAGGCGGCCGAGCCCGGGAGCGGGAAGCGGCAATCAGGGAACTGAAAGAACGACTGAAGAACTATGCGTAGCATGCGAAATCCAAATCTCGAAATCCTGCATTTGGCAGTGGAGTGCCTCGGAGACCTTGTCGATGAAATGGTGTTTCTTGGCGGTTGTGCGACAGGATTATTACTAACGGACGAGGCGGCTCCGCCGATACGTGTCACCCGGGATGTCGATGTCATAACCGAGGTGGCGACACTTGGCGACTATCATCGATTGTCCGCGTCGTTGCGTGAACGGGGTTTTCGTGAAGATCAAAGCGATGATGCGCCGGTGTGCCGCTGGGTGACGGACGGTGTTGTGATGGACGTTATGCCGGCCAACCCCACCGTTTTGGGATTCGGGAACCAGTGGTATCAGCCCGCGCTCGAGTCGGGTATGCCTGTTGAGCTGCCATCCGGTCGGACTATTCATATGGTCACCGCCCCCTATTTTCTGGTGACAAAATTGGCCGCTTTCGAGGGTAGAGGCAAAACAGTACGGTGACGATGACGTACGCATCCGCCGCAAGCTGGAGCGTGAGCGCTTCGTACTGCCGCATGTAGAGATAAAATACGAGAAGACCGGCGAGTCGCAGGACAAGTTCGTCGCGGATTTCTACAGCCTCTACGAGCGCCGCAACGAGCCGAACATCGGTGAGCTGATCAACATGGTGCTCGACGCCATCGAGGAAGCGAATAAGCTCAAACTGGAAGGCGTCTTTCGCAATATCGATTTCAATTCAGAAGCGAACCTCGGCAAGACCAAAGATCGCAACCGCCGCCTCAAGCTGATGCTGGAAGACTTCAACAAGCCCCAATTCGACATGAGTCCCAGCCGAGTATCGGAAGACGTTATCGGTAACACCTACATCTACCTCATCGAGCGCTTCGCCTCCGATGCAGGCAAGAAGGCTGGAGAGTTCTACACCCCGCACAAGGTCTCCGAGCTGGTTGCCAAACTCTCAGCGCCGAAGCAGGGTAATCGCATCTGCGACCCCGCCTGCGGCTCCGGCGGTCTGCTCATCGAGGCGGCGCGTGAAGTCGGCGGTCGTGATTTTGCGCTGTTCGGCATGGAAGTGAACGGCAGTACCTGGGCGCTGGCTCGGATGAACATGTTTCTGCATGGCGCCGACGCGGCACGCATCGAGTGGTGCAACACCCTGACCAGCCCTGCGCTGGTGGAAAACGACCGCCTGATGAAGTTCAACGTGGTGGTGGCCAATCCGCCCTTCTCGCTGGACAAGTGGGGAGCAGACGAGGCCGAGAGCGATCGCTTCAACCGCTTCTGGCGCGGTGTTCCGCCGAAGTCCAAGGGAGACTGGGCATTCATCAGCCACATGGTCGAAGCGGCACTGGAGAAAGAGGGGCGGATCGCTGTAGTGGTACCCCATGGCGTCCTTTTCCGTGGCGGAGGTGAAGGCCGTATTCGCCGGAAGATGATCGAGGACAACCTGCTCGATGCAGTGATTGGCTTGCCCGGAAACCTGTTCCCGACCACCAATATTCCTGTGGCTATTATGATTTTCGATCGCGCTCGGGAAAAGGGTGGAGTGAATCAGGCGCGTAAGGATGTTCTCTTCCTCGATGCAAGCGGGAAGGAAAATTACCTGCCAGGCAAGAACCAGAACACGTTATCCGAGGCCCATATTCAACGTATCGTGGAAGCCTATAGGGCTCGCGAAGAAGTCGATATGTATGCCTTCGTGGCCAGCTTTGAGGAGATCAAGGAGAACGACTTCAACCTCAATATCCCCCGGTATGTCGATACCTTCGAGGAAGAAGAGGAGATTGATATCGACGTGGTGCAAAAGGAGATCGACCAACTGGAGGCTGAACTGGCGGCAGTCAGGGATAAGATGGCGGAGAAACTCGAGGAGATCCAGCGATGAGCAGGGAAGTCACCAAACAACATCAAACCATCGAGGAAATCAAGCAGGTTAACGAACACGATTCTGATGTCTGGCCTTGTGCCTGCCGGGCATTGGAAGCATCATAATGCATAAGGTAAAACTTATGTATCACATCAAACGTATTTATTTTATTATTTTATAGTTAACTAATATACTTTTGCACAGATTTTGATATGCCATCAACCACAGATTGCCAAACTAAATTATAGGTACAGATACTATGAAAACCGCTAGAAAACTTGTTTCAGCCATCGCCCTGGCCACTGCCTCCATCACTGTTGTTGCAGAAGAGGTACGTACAGTACCTGCCTTCACGCCTTACGCTCCCGTCGCAATGAGTGTCGCCGACCAGGAGAAGATGGCAGAGCAGCACAAGGCCTTTATCGAGCAGCAGACCGCTGCCTTGAAACAGGCCATGAATGCACAGCGTCAGTTCGCCACAGAGCAGGCCCGGATGATGGAAGAGCAGCGCAAGGCCCATGAATCTTTCGCTACCACCATGCCCGCGCCTTTCTCAGCACCTGAAATGCCGACACCGTATAGCATGCCGGAAATGCCTGAGATTCCGGAGTTCGCCATGCCAGAGATGCCCGCCATGCCTGGTTTCGGCATGCCGGATATGCCCACCTCCATGGCTATGAATGAACTGCCCCAGCCTCTGGCCTTCAATGATAGCGCCAGCATGGACCCACAGGTGCGTCGTGATGCAATGAAACAATACCGGGAGGAAATGCGTCAGGCCATGCAACAGCGTCGCGATGACATGCGCAAGCAGTTCAACGAACGTCGTGATGAGATGAACAAGCAGATAGAAGAGCGTCGCGCTGCCATTGCCAAAGATCGTGCAAAACTGTACGGCACTGACGCATACTTGAAGATAGCTTCAGGCTGGGATCAGCGTTGAATGATTTATTTTATAAAGGCCCTGAAGGCAGTCGGCCTTCAGGGCCTTTACGTTCGCGAGTGTTATTTGGCAGAGTCCCCACAACTACTTAAGCACCAGGATTCGAATTTGACGTTGAATTGATAGTCACTCAAGTGCTCAAGGTGAATAGTAAAACGACCTGCTTCGGACATGGCACACTCTCTTCAGGGGTCAGTGGAACAATTCATTGAGAAAAGACATAAGCCGGGACCAGGAACGGATATCTGCTGTGGGGTCGTACTTGAGGTTGTCGATGCCTTTGCGTTCCGCATCCGGTACAGTGAAGCTATGACGCGCGCCACCGTATATATCCATTTCCCAATCGGCCCCCGCCTGGTTGAGGGCATGGGTGAAGGCGGCGATATTTTCTTTGGGCACGAAACTGTCTGCCTCACCATGGGCCACCAGGATACTGGCCTTGATGTTCTTCTGCTGCTGTTCGGTGGCCGCCGGCAACGAACCGTGGAAACTGGCGACGCCTTTCACTTCCATACCGGCGTAGGCCATCTGCATTACTGTGGCCCCGCCAAAGCAGTACCCGATAGCCGCTAACTGTTCGGCATCCACCTGTTCCTGTGCTTTGAGCTGATCCAGGCCTGTGCGCGCGCGCTGCTGCCAGCTATCGGCATTCGCCGTGATCTGCTTCATCCATCCCTTGGCCTCGGCGGCATGCTCGGTCACCCTGCTGCCTCCATACATGTCCGGTGCAAAGGCCACGTATCCGGATTCCGCCAGCATGCGGGCGCGCATACGGGCATAGCTGTTCAGGCCCCACCATTCATGCACCACCAAAACACCGGGGCGCTTTTTCTCATAGCTGTCGTCCCAATAGAGATAGCCGCGTAAGCGGGTGTCTCCATCCTTGTATTCTATAGTCTTGCTTTGTACCTCGGCATACGCGGGCAAGGTCATTGAGAGTAGTGGAAACAGCAGCAGGGGAAGCAGCATCAGCGGCAGGGTGCTTTTCATTAGTATCTCCTGAAGATGAAATTCTGAGCACAATAGGTAGCAGAATAACAGTTTAGGTGCCAATAAAGCATTTGCCGGCGGTCCATGCAAAGGAGCGGTGGACCTCGATTTCATTAAACCCTGGGGCCTGTCCCACCAGTAATATAGGCGATATCACGGGAGTTCCGGTAACAGGGTGTCGTTCATGGGGCCATGATCTTGTTACAGTTAGAAAGTCCATGTCCCATGAAGCGAGCCTGGACATGAAGGCGATACATATGACGATTACGGGTGGGTGATCAAGTCCTGTAGCTTGTATTTTTTTTCTAGGCAAAGATTGACTCCGGTGCTGATGGTCGAAGTGATTATTGCATGAAACCACGTCCTGGGATCATGTTTGGTGGCAGAGTATGAGTAATATCCGGTTTAGACCCAATCGATATATATCATTAACGTTTCTGAAGGCGGTAAGTATGCGAGAACCCAAAACAACCGATGGACAATGGCAGAAGGATGCGATATTTGCCAAGCCGCCCAAGAAGTTGATGCGCCATGTCGGTAAGGCAATAAGGGATTACGACATGATCCGTGACGGGGATCGGATCATGCTCGGTGTATCCGGCGGCAAGGATTCTCTCACCTTGTTGCAGGTGCTGGGTCATCTGAGGACCTACGCCCCTGTGAGCTTCGAACTGGGCGTACTGACAGTCGACCCTGAGGTGGAGGGGTTCGACCCCTCCCCGTTGCAGGCGTACTACACTCATCTGGGGCTGCCTTACTACTATGTGTCGGAACCTATCATGGAAGATGCCAGGTCGCGCATGCACGGCGACTCATTCTGTTCCTATTGCGCGCGCATGAAGCGTGGGATCATGTACGCGACCTGTCGCAAGCATGGTTACAATGTGCTCGCACTGGCCCAGCATCTGGATGATCTTGCAGAGAGTCTGATGATGTCCCTGTTCCATGGCGGGCAGTTGCGCACCATGAAGGCCCATTATGTGAACGATGCGGGTGATATCCGCATCGTTCGTCCGTTGGTCTATGTTCGAGAGCGCCAAACCGCAGATTTCGTTGCAGCGGCAGATCTGCCTGTAGTGCCGGATAGTTGTCCCGCCTGTTTTTCCGCGCCAACGCAACGGGAACGAATGAAGCAGTTTCTGGCACGTGAGGAACGCCAGAATAAACAACTGTTCTCCAGCCTGCAGAATGCTATGCGGCCCTTGCTGACTGAAGGCGGTATTCCGCAAGACTGCACCCCATACTGATTGAGTCAGGACCCCTGCCCTTGACGCCGGAAGCGTATGCCGATGTACTGGAGCAGACCCTCAAGGATATCAACCTGTCCCAGGAAGGCCGCATTCTGCTACTGTGTGTAGCGGCCACGTCTCTGCTGGCGGCTTTGCCGACTTTGTATGACAGCCTGATGGAAACCGCCTGAACCAGACATGCAGCCGCCATCGCGTGTTGTTGTTGCAGTCAGACTGGTTAGGTGAATAAGGCTTAGGGTCGATTTCCAGTCTACTGAAAGTGAGTCAACTGAAACTGTTGAACATTCAGTATGTTGGGGATGAGGCTCAATATCCCACTGCGGCGACTCCACTTGCCGTCAAGCAACACGTCCACATTTGGCACGAATATTCTGCCGCTGTGCTGGTCGAAGATGACTCCATGCTGCATGTCTTGGAAAGACGTATTCTTTTGTGAGTCTAGAGATAAGATCTCCGGACCAGTACCGGTAAGGGTTAACTGCATACTGTATGGCGTGATCAAGTTGGCTGGAGACCAAGTCAATATATAAGGTATGCTCAGAACCCTGTCGGTTTCCGTGAACACCGGAAGGCGATCGGTAGCGATGCCCGCGGTGTCGTAAGGGGCAGTACCCAGGATGTTTCCCGCCGTGGCATAGCGGCAGACCACATAGTTGGCCTGGTCTGCCACCACATCCCCATTGGGATAATACAAGGGTGAGCAACTGGTCTGACCACAGCCGATCAGTAGGGATTCCTGCCACACCAGTTGTGTATAGTGGCCGCATTGCCGACCTGGGCTGCAGGTGTTGGTGTTGAAATCATAATCCACATGTTCGTTGGCCCAGGCGTCCACCGCATCCCGTACATCTGCACTGGGATCGGTCGAAGCGTACAGGTTTTCACCCGTGTTTATTCGGTCACTGCTGTGTTGCCAGGTGCATTGTTGCGAATAGCCCGATGAAGCATTGGCCAGCTCGGGATCCCAGAACACACGGGGAATCGCCGGGTTCGGTATGGGCTGACCCGGGTATTCTCCCAGATTCAGCTTGTCACGCACCTGATTGTGCGACGCCAAGGCCATGTCGGGAGAGACATCTGCCCGAGCGTCCGGATAGCCGATAAAAAATGACAATATGGTGGCCAGAATGAAGCGGGTTTGGTTTAGAGTAGACATTTGCGCTTACTCCTTGGCAGTTCACGGCCAGTTTCGTAGCCTGTTATACCCTAGTATGGCTGATGTGCGGGGTTGTCCAGAGTGCTTCGACTCACAGTGCAAACAAAAATAAGCCTGGCTTGGACTTGCCAAGCTGACATGCCTCCGCTACCATGTGCGGTCTTTTACGAAGCTGTTCGACTATCTCGCTGGAGCATATAGAATGACAACTGTTAGCGCAAAGCCTTCCGAGGTGCGCCGTGAATGGTATCTGGTTGACGCCACGGGTAAAACTCTCGGACGACTGGCCAGCGAGATCGCGCGTCGTCTGCGGGGCAAGCATAAGGCTGAATATACCCCTCACGTGGACACGGGTGACTACATCGTTGTAGTCAATGCCGAAAAGATCCGGGTCACCGGAAACAAGATGTCCGACAAGATGTACCATAATCACACGGGTTATATAGGCAATCTGAAGTCCATTTCCTTGGAAAAGCTGTTACAGAAGGCCCCGGAAAGGGTCATCCAGACCGCTGTCAAGGGCATGCTGCCGCATAATCCGCTGGGTCGTGCCATGTTCAAGAAGCTCAAGGTCTATGCGGGTTCCGAGCATGCGCATCAGTCTCAGCAGCCCAAGCCCCTCGAAATCTAATAGACAACGGATCGGAAAGATGGCAGACGTTAATTACGCAACCGGCCGACGCAAAAGCTCCGCCGCCCGAGTATTCATAACCACTGGTCGTGGTGACATTATTATCAACGGTCGTCCCCTGGATCGTTTTTTCGGCCGGGAAACTGCCCGCATGGTGGTTCGCCAGGCCCTGGAAACGACCGAGATGAGCGGTAAGCTAGATGTGCGTGCCACGGTCACAGGCGGCGGCACCACAGGTCAGGCGGGTGCCATCCGTCATGGTCTGGCCCGTGCCCTGGTCAAATACAATGAGGATTTCCGCAGCCCTCTGCGCCGGGCCGGCTTTCTGACCCGCGACGCCCGCGAAGTGGAACGCAAAAAGGTCGGTCTGCACAAGGCGCGCAAACGTCCTCAGTTCTCCAAGCGCTGATCAAAACAGATCCGAAAAAGACTGTTGCCAATGGGGGATCGTCTAGCGGCAGGACTGCGGACTCTGACTCCGCCAACCTAGGTTCGAATCCTAGTCCCCCAGCCAACCAGAAAAAGGGCTTGCAAATTATTTTGTAAGCCCTTTTTCTTTGGATCACACGAAGGTTGTTTTCGTGATCCTGGCACGACCTGCATTTCCATCGAATCCCCGTAGCCTCAGTATCCGTTAGGGTCTGGGCTGGGATGCTATCGAAACGAACAATATAGAAGCATTTCGAACACAGGAGATACCCATATGCGTCCTTGTGTGGTCATTATGGTCACGCATAGGCGTTTATGGCAAAAAAGTGCTGACGGGTAGTTGGTAGAACTTAAGATGGCTTAGACATGGAATACATGGAGCATGATGATGTAAATTATTTTCATCAACGGAAGTGATGTTCTGTCCACAGACCTTGACGCTAACTGGAAGTGACCCATGTACGCTAAAAATAGACCCACCGGCTTTGGTGCTCACGCAAACGGACCCAATTGACAGGCGACGCGGGTTCGAGAACAATCGAGGACGTGGTTTTCATGCATTCACGGATTTTCGGTATCTGCCAGCAATCGGCCATGGGCGGCCCTTGATTGTGGCTCTAGAGAAGTGGGATACTTCGATCTTTGGCGGCTGGATTCTCTATCCTGATTAGGCGTCATCTTAATAGGAGTATTGGCATGTCAGACGATGCAGAAGATAGGCAACTACGGGTTCGTGATGCCTATAAGACTACTGAGCAGTCCATCTATTTCAATGGATTTGTAAATGCTATCGGCATCGGCGACGTCACCATTGTCTTGGAACGGAACGGTAAAGCGGTAGCCGTTTTAAACACATCTTATACGGTAGCGAAGACGCTTGCGGAAAAACTGGGGGGTCTGATTAAAAACCTTGAAGAGGCGTCGGGGAAAGAAATTATGACAACCGATAATGTAGGCGTATTCTTGACGCCTAAAAAGGATTCAAAAACGGTGTTCTGAAAAAAAAGGCGGCGACCGCAAAAAAGACGACCGTAAACTAATAAACAATGAGTAAGCAGACGACTAGCCCAATAGAATGAAGACTCTCAACAAATTGAAATACCGCTCTATTACTAACGATAAGTTGGATGAAAATCGGATAATTGCAAAGATTAAATCTTATCGTCAACTTCATGCGGGTTGGCATTTCGGTGAAGGCATTCCGATTACGGATGAATATATTGAAGCGGCGCTACAATTACACCAGGCGATCATTGATCACGGGTGCAGGCGAACCGATGCTTTTCCCGGTCTAGCGGGGCAGGTCCGCGTTACCGCTTATTATCACGGTCATTACCTCGAATTCACTTTAGTAGAGATGGATAGGGTGGACTTTTTGCATGAGAAGAACGAGGAGGAAGAACGCGAGGAATCTGATCTGACTTTGCCACAGGCGATGTCGGTGCTTAGCGAAGTGTGGGAGGAGATATGGAACTCATTCGCCTTATCAGAAAAGACGACTACTGGGACGACAATCTTGGGCGATTCCAAAGCTTGGTTTTCTCCAATTCCAGCAACGGTGGAATATCCGTCATTGAAAAAGATTGTATACTTGCAACAGAACGGAACGCCTGTGAACACATCCGAACCTATTATGCAGAATCGCTCACCGGCTCTCCCCCCGTTTTCTGGGAATTCGACAGAGAACTTCTTCCTGACGAATGCAGCTTAGTGCAGGATACGACAGAGTCGGGAGATTACTGCCATCACAATATTTGCGGATTGTCCAATAACAAGGCAAAAAACTGTTGAAGAACAATTGGAAAAACTCGTGTTACCAATGTCTTGGCAATGATGCACGTAACTTCTCAATAATCCCATGCACTCACAAGGTCTTCAACAGGCTGACTTTACCTGCCAACAGATCAGGCAAGTAAGGAATAAGTCTGTTCTGGCGTAACCGATCAGTGACGAATTCCCAGAAGGAGATGCCCTGCTTCTTACAGGTTTTTTTCAAACTGGCAAAGGTATCGCGACATCGTCGTCCGTTTTCCGATCGGGTACTGCCGCTGATTTTACGCTTGATGACATATTCGCGGATGTCGCCTTCGCTCAGATTGTTGTGCAAGGGGATATCAGGGCGTTGCAGGACCAAGAGCAGTTCGGACTTGTTGCCGGCCAGGCGTTTGAGTGCTTGGTTCAAGGTGGCAAACGAGGTCTTGGTTTGACACAGCTCGTCGAAATGATCCCCGATCGCCTCTTTCGATGCCGGGGTTGGCTGGCGTTTGTACTGCTTCAGATCGGCGTAAATGTCCCAGATCTGGGTGTGGACCCACTGAAGTTCTTTGGCATGCTGCTCGTTCAATGGCAGGATCCGTTGAAAGACCCGATTGGCATGGATCCAACACAGGGCATGTAGCAGGACGTTAAACTGACCGGCATCATCGCTGATGATGGCCAACTGGGGTGAAAAACCGTTGGCGATCAGGGTACCCAATAGCGCCCCTTCGGTTGCGATACGGATGTGGCGTTGTTTACAGATGCCCAGTCGTTGCAGGTGGTCCTTCCATGCTGATTCGTCTTCGAACAAGGTCTGTGGGCTTTGTTCGATGCGCCACAAGGGTGTTTTGGGCAAGCCCTCGGTGCGCATGTAATCCAGTGCCGCGGCATTGACCCTATAATCCAGGGCTGCCCCGCGCAATAATTGCAGGAAATTGACCCGGCTTTTCGATCCGGTGCTGGCGAACCAGGCAAAGGACTCATTGCCGATATGGGTGCAATAGCCGTTCTTGCCCTCATGCCGGGCGCCGGTGTCATCGACCTGGATATAGGTGTTGCTGCACCTGTTGTTGCAATTGCTCAATGGTTCGCTGTTGTTACTTGATGAAGGCCAACAACAAACGTACCGTTGGGGTCATCTGCTGCGGCGCAATGGGCACCAGTCCTTTGAGCTCAAGCGTCATCGCTGCGATGTACCAGTGGTGAGCCGGCGACGGAATTGCCGATGCAGCGGATAGAGCCAGATCGA
>RRYU01009397.1_pt1 | contig 17461 bp, 13 predicted proteins | sample 2162651 | NCBI WGS metagenome assembly RRYU01 (sample SAMN10267283, study PRJNA491782) | microbial mat metagenome | isolation source: biomat in the production well | place: Japan: Minami-Kanto gas field, natural gas well KTG3 | collected 2017-06 | reverse complement strand
CCCGATGCCAACAAGGCCATTGTCAAACAGATTGAATCAGGCGCCTTGCTTGTAAACTACACGGGTCATGGTGGGGTAAACGGACTCACTGATGAACGGGTTATTACGGTTTCTGATATCACAGGGCTCAGGAATTTTGATCAAATGCCACTTTTTATTACAGCCACATGTGAATTCAGTCGCTTCGATGATCCGGAGTTTGTTTCGGCGGGTGAACGGCTCATCCTTAACCGCTTTGGGGGAGGTATTGCCCTCATGACCACAACCCGGCTTGCTTTTGCTCATTCGAACTTTGTGTTGAACCGCAGGATCTATTTTGATCTTTTCAAATCGACCATGCCAGGTGTTGACCGCTTGGGCGATGTGCTGCGCAGAAGCAAAAATCCGTCAAATGCTAATATTTACAATTTTGTATTGCTGGGCGATCCGGCCCTTCGTTTGGTGACCCCTTCAAAGCGTGTGGTTACAACCACATTCAATAACGAGATTATTACACGTGTGGATACGATCAGAGCAATGTCACTGGTTCATATCACCGGAGAGATTGTTGATGAGCAGGGTAAGAGGGAAAATAATTTCAACGGATATGTTTATCCCAAGGTTTTTGACAAGAAAACCATTTATCGTACACTCGGAAATGCCACCGGCAGTCATCCAACAAATTTCAGCTATTTTGACAAGGTGATACATTATGGCAAGGTTAGTGTTCGGGATGGCAGTTTCGAGTTCAGCTTTGCCGTACCCAAGGACATCGCCTATCAATATGATATGGGCCGGATCAGCTATTATGCTGTTGATACCTCCACTTATGCTGATGCATCCGGAGAGTTTTCCGATCTGATTATTGGTGGAATCGATCAGGATATGATCCCTGATCAGCATGGGCCCGACATTGATATGTATATCAATTATCCCGGCTTTAAAGATGGCGATGTGGTAAAAAATGATGTGGTGGTTCATGCCTATATATCGGATCCACAAGGAATTAATCACCTGGGTGTTGGTATTGGCAGGGACATCATGGGCTACCTCAACCACAGTACAGCCACCACTTTTAACCTGAATGAAGCCTATGTGTCAGATACAGATAGCTATACTTCCGGCAGGTTGACATTTACCTTACCTTATCTTGAAAATGGAACGCACACTTTCAAACTCAAGGTGTGGGATTTGCATAACAACTCATCCGAGGCCGAGGTGCATTTTGTGATCGATGGTTCACATAATATCAGTTTGAACCGGCTGTCAAACAGGCCAAACCCATTCAATGAAAATACCCAATTTGTTTTTGAGCATGACAAAACCGGAGAGTTAGTAGACATACAGATCGATTTATTCAGGATAGACGGCACTCATGCCGCCACCCTGGAAGCGAAAGAAGTGAAACTGTCAAGCGTTGAATTTGTTTTGGACTGGAACGGTAGGGATGCCAATGGCTATTTGCTCCCGGCAGGACTATATATCTACCGCTTTATCCTGACGGATCAGCAGGGATATCAAATATCGGTAAACCGAAAACTGGTGATCAGCCGTTGAGGCTAATTCTAATTTTAACAATTCAACAATATAGTAAATAATTAATCGTTAGTTTTGCAACGCCTTTTATAAACCTGATTTAATATTTATGAAGTTCAGACTCATATTCTTAGCATTGTTGTTCGTGTGGGGACTGCAATCGTGGGGACAAAATTACGGCAATCTTTCAGGTCGCAGTGATGGATTAAATGTGATAACTACAGCTGTTCCTTTTCTGATGATCTCACCTGATGCCAGGTCCGGATCCATGGGTGATGCCGGGGTATCATCAGCTCCGGATGTAAATTCAATGCATTGGAATCCGGCCAAATATGCCTACATTGAGAGTGATTTCAGCTTTGGGTTGGCATACAGCCCCTGGCTGCGTAACCTGGTGCCTGATATTAATCTGGCATACCTTGCCTTTGCCAAACGTATTGATGATATGTCGGCTATTGGAGCTACCCTTAGGTATTTTACCCTGGGTGATATCAATTTTACAGATATCAATGGAGGCGATTTGGGAACATACCGTCCGAATGAATTTGCAATAGATGCAACCTACGCCAGGATGCTTACAGATCATTTGTCGGGTGCTGTGGCTGCACGCTTCATCTATTCGAACCTGACGCAGGGCCAGTTTGTACAAGGCGCAGAAACCAAACCGGGCATATCAGTTGCTGCCGATGTGGCTGTATACTGGGAAAAGGAAATGGAATGGTTCCGTGATATTGGATCCACTTTCGCCTGGGGAATCAATATCTCCAATATTGGAAACAAGATTGGCTACAGCGGCTCCAGCATCCGCCGTGATTTTATTCCGACAAACCTTCGCTTCGGCCCAACCTTACATCTTGAATTGGACGATTACAATACTATTGCTTTCTCACTTGATTTCAACAAATTACTGGTGCCTACACCTCCTCTTTACAGGCTTGACAGTCTGGCTAATCCCATACCGATACCGGGAAGTGACAAATTTGAGATCGAAAGCGGATTGGATAACGACGTTTCGGTTGTGGCAGGGATGCTTCAATCGTTTTATGATGCCCCCGGTGGTTTCAGCGAAGAGCTGCGAGAGCTGAGTTATGCCTTTGGGGTTGAATACTGGTATAATGAAGTGTTTGCCTTGAGGGGAGGTGCGTTTTATGAAGACCGGTCAAAAGGCAACCGCAAATTTTTTACCCTGGGTGCCGGCTTGCGTTACAATGTGTTTGGACTTGACTTTTCCTATTTGATTCCTGTTGATACACGCAATAATCCATTGGGTAATACCATTCGTTTTGCGTTGGTATTTGATATGGATGCGTTCTCCAGGCAGCAGGAAAGATAGATTTCAGGTTTAGCGCCGGGTTGGTTACAGCTATTGCTTTTGTGCTTGCCTTATTCGATGCGTTTGATTTGCAAATCATCAATATAGACCTCTTCCAGTCCTTTGTTCCATATATATACCCTGTATTGCCCATCGACAAGGTGTGGCGTGGTGGCCAGCAATTCCATTTTGCCCCATCCTTGTTCATTGGTCTCCGAAATAAGCTCTTGAAGGTGATACATCTCATTAGGGTTTAATGACGAGAAAACAATGGAAGCGCGTGATGCGGAAGGATATTTCCAGGCTGTGATGCGGTAGGTTTCATTAGCGCGTACACCAAAATCAATACTGGCGCCAAATTCCATATCAGGATTCAATAACAATGAACTATTGCCTGATACAGCAAATCCTGATATATGTTTGCCACCTGACCGAAAGAGAAAATGACGATCATTTGAAAAATACCTTGAACTGTCCGGTGTTAAGATTTCGAATGAGGTAAATGCCTGCTGCCTGATTGAGGGTTTTAATTTTGGAATGGTCCGGTATTTACCTTGAAGTGCAGCCTTATAATCAATAGGTTCCAATTTATCATAATAATCCCAGTCTGCCTTGATTTTTCCAAAATTGTGCCAATATGCTGCTTTTGACATCTCAGTGAAATGAAGGGCACCATACTTGTACTGCAAGGTTTGAAAAATGCCGTGTGCCGTCAATAAAGCCATCAAGGCCATGCCAGCGATACGGGTCCAGCCAGATTTTTCAAAAGCAGCCCGGACAAAGGCAGCCAGCGCGATAGCCATGAGTGGATAGGAATCGATCATCGGACGTGAACCAAAACTGCCCCCATACCACCAACTCCACCATGAGTAAATGATGTATATATTTACGATAGTAAACACCAAAATAGGCAGAAAGAACTGCTTTGGTCTTTTAAAAAGAAAAGCGATACCAATTAGTGCAAATAGCATCACGGGCGTGTAAACAAGCCAACCCTTTCGATAGCTGAACAGGCCCCTGATGATTTGTGGGCTGTTGAAGAAAAAGCCTTCCTCCCCATAGGAGTAGTATAACCACTGCCCGGTAGAATACTTCCAGAAAAATAGTTGCGGCAACCCCATCAGAATGGCGGTGCCAATTATTAGCAGGATCAAATTGTAATGTTTGAGGTAAAATAAGACTTTTTCTTTGAGCGAGGAGCGTGAGGTTATTTCGTAAAAAACGAAGAACAGGGCCAGCACAAGGTTTGTTGGCCTGACTACTGTAATCAGACCGATAACCAGTCCGGTGAGAACTGAATTTTTGATACCGGGCCGTTCATGCCATTTGATGGTAAGCCATATAAATACGGCAAAAAGGGCAAAATTATAACTGTGCGACATTGCCGCCTCAAGTGTAGCATAATAGAACAGGTTGGTAGCAAAAACCACAACAATTAAAACCACTGCTGTAATTGTATCGGAGAAATATTTGAGCAACAGCTTTCTTAAAACGAATAGTCCGATAAGTAAATAGACCAGGGAGCTGAAAAGCAAAAAGAACATATAAGGAGGGGAATAGCCTGTCATATCGGCACCACTGATCCATGCTGTTAGATGGCCCATTAAAAAAAAGGGCAAATATAAAATCGACAGCCCCAGCGTCATCTTTTGGGTAAGCTTACCCTCGTTAGCGTAGAATTTGTAAAACTTATCAGAAAAGAAAGCGGGATCGTCATGCACATAGCTAAAAGACAAATCCTTATGTATAAATATTGCCGGCAGGTAACTATAATAGCTGATGATATCATTATGAACCACACCGCCCGGTTTGTTCCATCGGTCGTTATTGAAATTAACCCAAGTGGCAGAAATGGCAACGATTATTATTGCTGACGCACTCAGGCTAAAATATCGACTAAGGAATTTAAAAGCACCTTTTATCCATTTTGGTGAGTTGATCTTTGGGAATCTCATGCGCAAATCAATATTTTCGGCTGCAAAAATGCATTTTATTAAAATAACAACGCCCGGGGGTAAAAATTACTTTGTTTAATAATTTCATTATTGGTAATTGGACGAATTCGAATGCATCTCAATGACCATTTCATTTCGGGCTGTCAAATAGTAATCCCATCTTGTCTGAATGGCTTCGAGCGACTCGGCCAATGCCTGATCAAAAGGAGTGGGTTTAAAGCTTAGATCCTCGCTTATCTGAGTTGTATCAAGATTGGAGTCCTGAAGTATTCCTTTCACGTGTTCGGAAGTAAACAAAGGAACTTTTTGTACTTTTTGAAAAAACTTGCCCAGTAGCCGTGCAATAAAAGGCGGTATAAATATGAATACTTTCTTTTTGTCATAATATCTGAGTATCAGCCTGATGAATTCACGAAATGTAAGCACCCTGTCTCCGGCAATTTCATACACTTTATTATGTGCTGCTTTAACTTCGATGGAATCCACTACTGCTCTGGCCAGATCCTTAACATATATGGGATGTTGCGTTTCCTTTCCTGTTCCGATAAGCGGCACAACAAACGGTATTCTGAATACATTTTTCAAAACCCTGTTCAGTCCAAGGCTCTCGGGGCCCATGATCATTGCTGGTATAAACACGGTATAATCAAGTTCTGAATGGATAAGCATCTCCTGACCTTTGAGTTTGGTAACACCATAGGGTCCTTTGATCTTTTTCTGTACTACCACACTGCTGATCTGTATAAAACGATTGATGCCATGCAAGCGGGCAAATTCCATCATGTTCACGACGCCTTGTGCATTCACCTTGTAGTTGGCATCATAGTCGGAACTCCCCAGCAGGGCTGCAGCATTGATGACACCCATCACCTTTTTGTTCTTAATGGCCCTGATCAGTTCATATTGCTCGGTTGCTGCCTTTGTGATGTCAACCTCCACATACAATACTTGTTCATTATTGATGATAACAGAAGCGTAATGTGGATAGCGGCATGCAATGACCCCATAATTCTGGTGCAATAGCTCACGTATGATATAGGAGCCCAGGTAACCGTTAGCACCGGTAAGGATCACATACTTATTGGTATTCATATCTTTTTGATTTTATAAGCAAGATTTGGCCTGTGATAAGCGATACTATGCCACCGCCAATTTGAGCGATCAACACCACAAGAAACGAAAAGGCAAGCGCAATATTTGGATCGAAAGCACTAAAAACATACAGAAAGATCAGCTCACGTGTTCCCAATCCCATGATGGTAACCGGGAGCATATTGAGCAGCCCCGAAATAGCGACTGCGCCGGAAATCCAAATAAAACCCGCATCCAGTCCGGCAGCAAGCCCAAGGTAGTAGCATGAGATAAAGTAGCTTAGATTGGAAATTATACTTAATAAAATGATCCAAGCGGTCGTTCCGGCAGTGTATTTTCGGGGATCAATTGCAAGGTCATTGCGCCTGTTGCGAATCCTGTAGATCAGTTTATTGATAAATCCCAAAAAGGATGATGAAGTAAGTAATAGCAAAGATAATATGATAATTAAAGCTGAAAAGCTCACAATCACCCATCCATAAAGGGAGTTCAATTCAAGATAGTGGCCTGACAGCACGGATAAACCTGCCAGGGCAACAAAAATTCCAATATCCAAACCCCTTTCGGATAAAACCCTGAGGCTGGTGCCTAAAATATTTTTACTGCCCTGTTCATGACCTGCTTTCATCAATTCGCCCAGCCTTCCCGGCGTGACCACCCCGATGGCATAGCTTTCGTAAAAGCGACCCAGGCTCAACATCCAATATTTCTTTAAGCGCCGGCCATCATTCATCAGGTGCCACCTGATGCCTTTGGTCATTAACACCATAAGCTGGAAAAAGATTCCCCAGCCTAATAAGAGCGCATCAGCCTGCAGCATGGAATGGGCTATGGCTTTCAGGTCAACCCTGAGCAGGATGATCACAAATATTGCAATTCCAATCAGCCTCATACCATTGAAGACTCGTTTCTGCATTTTAGGTGATCTGCTCCTGGCTGTCATCATTACATCTTTTCTTTTACAGGTTTTGACGTTTGATATGCTTGGTCGATTTTTTCCATGTGTTGCGTGTGCGTTCAAATAATCCTCCAATGAACCGGGGAGAGAACTGTTCTATGACCCAACGTGCCACAGATGTGCCCAGTAAAAGAAATAAGGTATCGATGGCTATTTCCATCATATAACGAGAAAATGCAAAACCTTTGATCTGGTATCCGTAATCCGGAACCTGCAATCCGAGCAATTTCATGAACCGCATCCTGATGAACGCCCCCCGCTTTTTAAGGTCGTAACCGTGCGAATGCATGGTGATAGACTCCTCCAGGCTTATCGGCTGTAAATCAATAAACCCATCGGCCTGCATCTGATCTAAAAGCACCTGTCCCTGCTCAGATCGGGCGATCACCATTGAGAACCCTTTCCCACGTTCCTCATAAACAGGCGCCCAGGCATCTCCCCCCGACACATCGGTAAATTCGTTGGTGAGGTCGGTACATATCAATCCATTTTTAACAATATGAAATGGAATGAGGTAGTTGGCATGAAATTTCTTCAGCTGGAATACCTTGCCATCACTAAGCTCGGCACGCATATTGCCCGGCCATTCACCATGCCTGAAATAGAGTTTGTTGATTTTTGTATAGTCTTTTTCACCATGCGTTCGCAAAAAGCTTTTCACTGATGAAAAATGCAGGGTATTTCCGTAAAATGGGCCAAAAATATACTTGATATTTTTTACCCAGGGGTGATTCATACGCTGCAAACTTCTAATAGATTGTACCTGGCCCGGCAAACCCACATAAGCCAGATTCCCTTTGAATGCATCTATTTGCGGTAAGATCTCATTCACAGAAGTGATGATGTATTTGCTTTGTGCAGCCTCCAAGATTTCTTGTTCGGTAGTGGCTATAAAGGGTTTGGTGAGCCAGGGCTTACCTTTTGACATACCGGTCACCACTGCTCCATCAATTTGTTTTGTTCGAAACAAGTAGATGAGCATAGCAGTGATGATTCCACCGCTGGCGGCATTCAGTCGGATAGCGGGGTCGGTGCAGTGTCCGATGCTGATGCTTTTATAGGCCCCGGTGTAGATGTGTTGAGTTGTGGCATCGCCATATAGGTGAATTCTGTTTTCAGGAAAATCAAAGCCTTTGCCGCTGCATGCACTAAGAATGGTGGAACAGGTGTCGGGGTCAGGTGTCTCAAGGATTTTGGGTAGATACCTGCCTTCTTTGTTATCAAAAACAATCTTGCCGTCAGACAAGCCCACACAGCTGCCACAGCGATTGCAAAGGCCACTGCGTATTATGCCTTTGAGTATCTTGATGTTCTTGTCTTCCACGATTGGATTTATGATTTCAGATTTATGGTTTTAGATTTGACACTGTATAAATAGTGTTGGTTGTCTTTCGTATTTATTTCACCTTCATTGTATTACAGTACATCTCTTAATTTATCGAGTTCAATTACCACACTCCTGCCTCTTGTATTCTGTCTCCGACCTCCCCCTCAATCCTTCTCACACACATAAAACTGCCTGATCCCCATTTCGGCGAGCAAACTGCCCTGAAATGCATCAATCACCCTTTCGCCAAACTGCTGCAAGGCAGAAGGCCCAACCGGGATGAGTACTGTTCCCTTATGCAGAATTAATTTCCAGCCGGCTTTGTGCAGCATAGCTTTCACCTCGGCCGATGGTAAAAAGCGATGAGGACCTTCGCCATGACCACCAAAAATCGAAGTATAAATCCTGTACGGGAGTTCGCTGGTGGCAGGTGGACAGCTGAGCACCAACCGTGCATTAGTTGTTCCCACACGCCAAAGCTCTTTAAGAAAAGCCAGCGGGTCAGCACAGTGTTCCAGTGTTTCTAGGCTTAGAACACGGTCAAAATAGTGATCATCAAATGGAAGCTTGCTGTAGGTTTCAATTTTTTGCTGTACGGCTTCCGGACGGTATTTGCGGGCTTCGGCCATCAGTCCTGCCGATATTTCGGCATTGATCACTTCCACGGTAGGATTGTACTTGCGGATAAAATCATTTGCTTCGGCATCGCGGCTGCTGATGTTGAGTACGCGCCCGGCATTATCCGGTTTCAGGTGCTGCATGCTTTCGTGAAACCGCTGATCGTGAGCAGACTTAACTTTGTTGTTTTCAGCTACATAAATATGGGCGACACGATCCCAGTGTGCCTCTACATCCTTGTCAGAGAAAGGGTTACGGTGATCAGAATTATCATATTTTGAATTACTCATCGGTACTCAAACATAAGAAGGTGGCAAACCTGTTTTCAGTCCTGTTCTCGTTCACTTGCAATGCAAATTAAAAAAACATAGCGGAGTAAGGCAATGGCACAAAGTTGCAATAATTTGCCCGTTTTTGAGTCGAAAATTTTCACATCATTCATTTTTGAGTAACAATAAGCGATCTCATCAGCTGGTTTGAAAACGGTGGTCCAACATACCAGTTCGAAGTTCAGGTCAATAAAATAATGCTGCGCTTCAAACTTTTATCATCACTTTTCATTTTGATTTTGGGGGCGAACTTCAATCTCACCTTTCGTTAATACGATGGTAAGATTATAAAAGGAATTTACAGGGCTTTCCATATGAATGGCCGGCTCCCATTGACATATTTCATCCAGGATAGCCTTGATCCTTTTTGAAAGGCCCAGGTGTTGCTGACCCTTGTATGATTCCAGGTAGGATTCGGCATGTTGTCCCGTACATGTGATTTTATAGCGGTACTTTAATTCGGTAGTTACCTCCAGGTCTTCGGGGTAGCGTGTAAGCTGGTCGGCGAGTTGAGCTTTGATCTCGTTGATACCAATATTCAAGCGAACAGGATGCTCTGTGCTTGTCCAATAGTTGGCGCCACAATCAATATCTATATCAGTTTCAAAATCACTTCCCTGACTGAATAGTGAGGTTGCGAGGCTCATTGTAAGCAAAAAAAATCCTATTTTTTTCATCGCTTTTGTTTTTTTGATGGGATTCATGATGTAAAGTATTCTGATTGTACTTGTCGGGATTGGGATAAAACAAATGTATATTATTAATAATAAAGTATTTGTGGCTATAATCCATATAATGGTCAACACCCAAATTTTATTTCTTGGTCCTGTTCAGCAATGCAATCTGATCGGCAAGTAAACCAAAAAAGAATACAAACATTCCCATGATCACTAGCAGGCTTGCGCTATTTGGGAAGCGGCTGGTCATGAAGAAACCTGCAATTCCCCAGGCAATACCCAGCAGAAATATCAAAATACTGGCCGGAAAAAATATCTTCAATGGATTGAACAACATAATGATCCTAAGAAGCAGCAACAAGGTTTTGGATCCATCCTTCAGAAACTTGACATTGGAGCTGCGGCCCTGCCGTTCTTCCACAATTATGGGGAATGTGCCAATGGTATAGCCCTCTTTCAAAAATGCGAGCGTGGAGGTGGTGGAAAAGGAGAACCCGTTGGGCATGATGTGCAGCATTTCGGAGATAAGCTTCCTGTCGAATCCGCGGAAACCGGAGTTATAGTCCGGTAATTTTTGTTCCACAAGGTGCTCGCCAACCAAACGTATGATTCGTTTGCCTCCTTGCCGGTTTTTCACCTGGAAAGAGTCAGCGGTGCGTTCACCAATGACCATATCATATTGACCAAGCATCTCGATAAGGGTGTCAAGGTATTTGGGGTCATGCTGACCGTCACTGTCAAGAATGATGATCTTTTCGCCTTTAGCTTTTCTTATACCCGTTTTGAGTGCGGCACCATAACCTTTGTTCGTAAAATGCCTGATGCAGGTTACAGGGTATTCACTGATGATGTTGAAGGTTTTATCTGTGGAACCATCGTCAATATATATGATCTCATATTTTTCATGAAATTTCATCTCCACAAAGCGATCGAGGCTATGACGTATAGCTTCTGCCTCATTGTATGCCGGAACGACGATGCTGATTGAAGGTTTTTGCACTTGCACGGTTATTGTAAAGCTGCAAAGGTAATGAAACTGTTCAGATCTTTGGATTGATTTTGGCCCCATGTGCAAGTCAATTCACTACTTTTGTAATTGAACCATTACCGATCTGATGAAATACCAGTATGATCTCATGAAGTCACAGTCCATGTGGGCTGTATTATTCCTGGCCTTATTGCTGGGCACTCTTAAATTCACACATCTGCAGCACAATATACTGAGTTATGACTATTTTGGTCTTTACTTGTACCTGCCTGCCACTTTTATATATGGTGATCCGGGTATCAGCGATTTGAGCTGGTTGGAGCAGATCAATGCACAATATGGTAATACACCTATGTTTTACCAATTGGAACCTCATGAAGGATACAACATCATCAGGTTTTTTTCTGGAATGGCGATAATGTTATCGCCCTTTTTTCTCCTTGGCCATGCATTGGCAGGCTTATCAGGCTACCCCGCTGATGGGTTTTCATTTCCCTATCAATTGGCAATGACTTTTGCTGCATGGTTTTACGTATTGGTGGGGTTGGTTTTTTTACGAAAAGTGCTGTTGTATTTTGTGAATGACAAGGCTACTTCAATAAGCTTGCTCGCTTTATACCTGGGGACCAATCTTTTCTTTTGGACAACCTTTGACGCCGGAGCTCCCCATACCATCCTGTTCACTTTATACACTATGCTACTGTGGTTTACAATCCGGTGGCATGAATCACCAAAACCTGCCTATGCTGCAATGATAGGGCTATTGTTGGGTTTGATCATCGTGTCGCGGCCCAGTGAGATTGTCGCTGTTTTTATTCCGCTGCTTTGGAATGTTTTTAGCCGGCAATCGCTTATTGAGAAAGGCAGGATGGTGCTGAGGTATTATCCACATATCATTTATTTGATCGCATTTGCAGTGTTAGCAGGACTGCCCCAGATGCTTTATTTCAAGGCATATACCGGACAGATCTATTTTTCAACGTATAATGACCCCCAATCAGTGATGCATTGGTGGAATCCTGATTTTTCGCGTGCACTTTTCAGTTTTCGTAAGGGATGGTTTATATATGCCCCATTAATGGTCTTTGCTGTTGCCGGGTTTATTTTACTCTATAGAAAAGGCAAAAATGCTTTTGGTGCCATAGGACTTCATTTTGTTACCAACCTATACCTGATAGCTGCTTTCAGTAGTCTGATCAGCTATGGATGGCGGGCTTTTATACAAAGTTATGCCTTACTGGCCGTGCCACTGGCTTTTGTTGTGGTTTTCTTTTATGAGGGCAAAGCAGTGCGTAAGTCAGTTGGCGCCATACTATTGGTATTTTTTATCATGCTCAGTGTTTTTCAATCGTGGCAGCTGATGAACGGGATCATACATGGAAGCCGGATGACTAAAGAGTACTATTTTGCAGTCTTCGGAAAGACAAGAATTACAGATGAAGATATTAAACTGCTGCGTATTGATCATAATATGGATGCTCCAGACTTTAAGCTGACTGACACTTCGGCTTATAAGTCTTATGTTTTGAGTAGCCTTGATTTTAGTGCCGTCTTTCAGTATCATGAGCAATTTCAGATACCTGACTATAATGATACCACAAAACTGGTATACAGAATAAATCATGAGATGCCGTTCACGCCCGGGGTAAAGGTGCCATTTCATCAAATTACCAACAAGGAGCATTTCTGGGCACGTATGTCGTTCGCAATAAAGGCTGAAGAAGAGGCACTCCCTGATGATTTGAAGCTGGTGGCCACATTCACCTATCAGGGTTCAAAACAGAAATTAAAAGGTAAAACTTACAAATACAGGGCTATAGTCATTGAGCCTGAAGGATTTAATTCCGGACAATGGCGCACTTACCAATTTGATTACCTTTCACCCGAAGTCACTACACCTGATGACCGCTTCGAAACCTATTTATGGAGTCCGACAGCCAAGACTTTTTTAGTCAGACATTTTGAGGTAAAAATCTTTGAACCACTGGAATAATTCCAATCATAGCCTTACATTTGCAGTTTATTTCAATTCCATTAGATGAAACCACAACTCAGTGTAGTAATTCCTGCCTACAACGAATCGGCATTGATCAACGAAGTGCTTACAAATGTAATGGCCAGTCTTGGTGCCAATGGTATTACCAATGAGATCATCATTGTGGATGACAGCTCAAAGGACAACACCGTTGAGAAGGTTAAACAATATATGGCAGATCATCCGTCTCAGACGATACATTTGATTGAGTCAAAGCCAAACCGCGGTAAGGGTTTTGCGATCAGGCAAGGTATACAAAGGGCTTCGGGTGAGTTTTTGATCATACAGGACGCAGATCATGAATACGATCCGCGCGAATATCCACGGCTTCTGGCACCGCTTGTTGAAGATAAGGCAGATGTGGTATATGGTTCTCGTTTCGCCGGAGGAAACCCGCATCGGATATTGTTTTTCTGGCACTCGATTGGGAACAAGTTTCTCACCTTTGTGTCCAATGCCTTTACCAATCTGAATCTGACAGATATGGAAACCGGATATAAGGTATTCCGTACGCCGATCATTCAGCAGCTTAAATTGCGGGAGAATCGTTTTGGTATTGAACCGGAGATGACTGCCAAGATATCACGCATACGAAATATTCGCATTTATGAAATTGGTATTTCCTACTATGGACGTACTTATGACGAAGGGAAAAAAATCAACTGGAAAGATGGGTTCAGGGCGATATGGTGTGTGCTGAAGTATAATTTATGGGCGAGGTAAAGCGTAGATAAAAGTATTTACACATATGTTTTTTTAGGATGGCTTAATTGTCTTAATTATCTTTGCTTACGGATAATTCTGTTATATATGCCAACAGTACTAAGGATAAATGGCTACAGGCTTTTCTTCTATATAAATGATCATTCACCAATGCACATTCATATTGAAAAAGGCGATGGCACAGCAAAATTTCTGCTTGATCCTGTAATGCTGGTAAAAGCAAAACGTTTCAAATCTGCTGAATTAGTTGAGATTCGTAAGATAGTAACTGATAATCTAGTTTTTTTAAAAGCGAAATGGTATGAGTACTTTAACGATAAATAAATCAAACTGCGCTAACGAGTTGTGGTTCAGTAAAGATAGAATGTATGTTCTGCTGGAAGATGGCCGTGAGTTGGCAGTCCCTATTGATTGGTTTCCTGCATTGAGGGATGCTTCTGACGAACAGCGAAACCATTTTCGTTTTATAGGCAGTGGCGAAGGCATCCATTGGGAGACACTTGATCTGGATATTCTTGTGGAAGGTTTATTGTGATTAGACACAATACCCTGAAATTACCTCGAGAATCTCTCGGGTGTCAGTTGTCCACATCAAGGAGGCAGGAATTTACTTTTAAGGCCGCACCTACGACAAAGGCAAGAAAATCAATTGGAAAGATGGTTTCAGGGCGATATGGTGTGTGCTGAAGTATAATATCTGGGCCAGGTAAGAAGTCATTCGGTTGGTTTGTGTTTTTTAGCACTTTTTCGTGAAGACATTGGCTTGCTTTGTTAATTTATCATCCACTTAATTTAAGTATGAGAAAGGCATTGAAGCGGGTTCATTTCATACAGGAAGCTTTCCTTATTGCTTTACTGATCGCTTTAATCAACAATTATTTTGGTGAGAAAGAGGTTGTAATTCTGGCAGATGGCAAAGGTTATTTCGACTATTTACCCGCCCTGGTCATCTATCAGGATCTTAACTTTAATTATATCGACACCCTCGTTACCGATTATTATAATCATGCTGATTTCAACCAGGGGATCAATCCTGTCATTAATGACAAAAAGATTGATAAGTATTTCGCAGGCACAGCCTTGGTGCAATTGCCATTTTTTCTGGTCGCGCATCTGACTGCGATTACGTTCGATCAGTTTCAAGCCGATGGATACTCATTAATATATCAGCGGTTTGTTGCAATAGCTGCATTGTTTTACTTATTTTTAGGATTGTATTGGCTTCGAAAGATATTGCAACTACAGTTTATTGCCCCATTGTGGATATTTGTGCTCCAGCTGATGGTGTTGTTTTGCAGTTCGCTCATGCATTATGTCCATGCAGATGCTTCATTCAGTCACATTTATTCATTTGCTTTTGTTAACCTGTTTATATACAGCATTCTTAGGTTTAAGGAGGGTCGCCAAGTCAAGTTTATCTATTTGGCAACCATTGCTTTGGGGATCATTGGATTAATAAGACCGGTAAATGTTTTAATCGTATTGTTTATTCCTTTCCTGTTCGACAGTTTCAGGCAATTTCTGAGTACAATCAAATATATTTTATACCGAAACCCTTTTCATTTATCTCTCTCGCTCCTCATCATATTTGCCATTATTCTGATACAACCGCTGATCTGGTATGTACAGACAGGATTGTGGTATCTGAAACCATATCAGGATGAATGGTTTATACTCACCAAGCCCAATCTGATAAATTTTTTATTTAGTTATCGAAAGGGTTTTTTTATCTATGCCCCGGCATTCTTTTTTTTGATAATAAGTGGCGCGCTGGTGTATCTAATCAGGCGAAACTACTGGAAAATGATTGGATTTTTCGCAGCTTCATTCCTTACTATTTATGTGTTGTCCAGCTGGTGGGCATGGTGGTACGGAAGCAGTTTCGGGTCACGGGTAATGATCGAATACTACGGCTTTTTTATTTTGTTTGGTTCTTCTTTGTTTACCGTTAAAAATGCTTTGGTTAAAGTGTTCAGCGCTCTATTGGTAATTCCATTTGCTTATCTGTCTATTCTTCAAACATATCAATACCAGCAGCATATCCTACATTGGTCGGCTATGAACAAGCAAAGGTACTGGCAAGTTTTTTTGAGAACTGAGGAAAAGTTCAGCGGCTTGTTCTACAGCAATTACTTCGACCCCGGCAGCAAGGAGGTGCTTTTTCATAAGGAGCTTGCACCTCCGCAACTTCAGGATTTCACAACACACAACAGCATATTGATCGATTCAATCAATCTCAATGATCAAATACCTGATCTGTACAAGGTGGATAAAATTAATATTCAACTTAATCTGGATATAAATTACAGGGAAGGCATTGACCAGGTGCTTGTTGCGCTGGATGATAAATATGGAAACAACCTATTTTACCACCAGATGCATGTTTTCAAAGGTGGTGGAATAGACAACTATAGCGGTAGGGCAAGCCTTAACTATTCATTTGATCAAAGCAAGACTCCGGAATCGACCCTTAAATTATATTACCTCTACTACGAGGAGGGCACATCAATTGACCATGCTGAACTACACTTATATGGTTGGTGATCAGGTAAAAATAAAATCAATTATTGCTCTAAATCCGGGATTAACAGCTCCACTTTCATTTCATCGATATAGATATTATGCTCGCCCTGTAACCAGATATTGGTATGAAACAGGTTGGAAGGCCGCCTTACTTCGGGTGTGAGGTAGAGCATTTGAACCTCATTCCACTGGGCTGGTTTCAGCAGCTCAGAAGTCAATTCCTTTGCCCTGTAATGATAGGGATAACCGTTGTGTACAAAAGCTGCCTTAATGCTTACAGGATTGGCTTCTGCCTGATTTGGGTTGAATAATCTGGCACTTATTTTCAGTATACCGTATTCATCCAGGCCGAGTTCGGCATAACTGATTTCAAACTTTGGCGAGAGGGGTTCAGCAGGGCTCAGTTGAATAACATATCCATGAGCCCCGGGCAACAGGCTGCTATCCGGAACAAATCCTTCCGATTCGAAATTGAATACGGCCAAAACCCTGGAAGAGAATTTTTGACCGGATTGCAATATTTGATCCGGTTCGAGCCCGCGATCGATGAGTAAAAGCTTTTTTACTGAGGGATCAATTTCAGTTTTTAAAAACACAGCCCTGTAATAATCACGAGTCATGCGTGAAGTATGAATGATTCCTTCCTTGAATTGCCAGCTTTGGAACAGGTTGAATAGGATCAACACAGGGATTAGGACAAGGAACACTCTTTGCCAGCTCTGGTTCTTGTTTTGAAAATAGTTTAATATTGTACCAAGTGGTAAGGCCAGGAACACATACATGGGGATGAGAGCACGCTGGCTGAAGCAATCGGCATACCACCAGCACGACCAGCTTGCAACCACATAAAAGGCTGAACTAAAGAACACAAATACACTCAGGAAAATATGCTTTTTACTTCTGTAAAGTGTGATAAAGCCTAACAGTGCCAGCACCATAAGGGGCGTGTATAGGAGCCAGCCTTTGCGGTAGCTGAACAAAACCTGCCAGATATATGGATTTAAAAATTCCATACCTTCACCTGCATTCCCGCCATAGCTGTTAAACAGGAACTTGCCTGTAATCACTTTGTAATAGATCAATTGGAATGACCCGAAAATTAAGATTATCAAAGCCCCAAGCAGCAGATCTTTCCAGCGGTTTAGAACCAACTTTGATTTTTCAACCAGGCTTTGCCAATCTTTCACGCCCCATAATACCGGCACAGCAAGAACCAGTATTTCTGTGGGACGGCTGAGCACGCTGATCCCTATCAGGATTCCAAGTGCAACGGCGTATCTGGTTTTTGGCAGCTCATGCCAGCGTATGGTGAACCACAAAATAAGGGCAAAAGTCAGGAACAAATAGTTGTGCGACATCAGGCCCTGGCCATGTATTGCGGTATGAACAAGGTAGTTTGTCCCAAAAAC
>RRYU01004423.1_pt1 | contig 17470 bp, 9 predicted proteins | sample 2162651 | NCBI WGS metagenome assembly RRYU01 (sample SAMN10267283, study PRJNA491782) | microbial mat metagenome | isolation source: biomat in the production well | place: Japan: Minami-Kanto gas field, natural gas well KTG3 | collected 2017-06 | reverse complement strand
TCAGGGTGCCCTGCGGACGCGCAGAAGCGCGTCCCTACGGAAAAAACTACCCCTGCGAGGCGCATGGCGAACTAATGTAAAATTTGGAGGGGCGAAACATCTTTAAACATCTTTCGCCCCTCCATGCCCATTTCCCCCCCACAAACTTATTCGCTTCCCTGTACCACCAGAATCGGGCGCTCAGATACAGTCAACTGCACCATACCACCCGTGGGCGTAAGCGGCGTCTGTATGCCATCGCGATTGATCAGAGTTACCGGCAAGCCAGAGATAACCGGGAACGACACCTGTTTGCTGTCAGTGGGCCGCCAGAGAACATCAATCGTTGTACCACTGCCAGTATAACGGTAGTCATAGGTGACATTGCTCCCCTCCTTCGGTACATAGTAGATGGTAACTCCTGAGTTCAAACGATTGCCTGTTATCAGTACATCTCGGCGAGCATAGTATCTGGTTATAGCGAGATCAGCCAGGCAGTAGACAAACTTTACTCGATCTACCTATAAGCGTACCTTACCCCTGTGATGCACGCCTGATGTTGCCTAGATGGGTATGTTGAAACGAATCACTATATTTTAATCCATAGCCGAGTACACGATCCAGGCTCGAATGGCCCAGTATGATCAGGCCAGCCGCCTGCAACCAGGATTGCTGTAACACTACACCAAGAACATAGAGCACCACCGCTATGCCTTTGTGATGGAACAGGTTATAGCTGATTGCACCAGTCTGCGGATTAGCCAGATAGCCGAGCATGCCAATATCTGGTACAAGCAAAAGCACAAAAAACCACCACCAGGCATACTCCAATCCCAGAAAGAGATAAAAGGCCAGTACCAGCAGGAATAATTCTTCCAGACGTATGAGGGTTTTCATCAATCGCATTCCTCGCTGAATATAGAAGGTATGCACAGCCAACCTGTGCCATCTGGTGTGGGCAGGAGGTACAAAAACTACTACCCGTGGGCGTCTATATGCTCACATTTTTTCACCACAAAGACACAAAGGACAAAACGCTGCTATGACAACCACATCGCCCGATTGGGTATACACCGACACAAACATACTGGTCAGTGTGCCACCCAATACGACGCAGGATTTTAGCGTAGAACCAGCTACCGTGGTTGTCACTGGTCAACTCATGGCCCCGGATGGAGCTATCTTTGCTGAGCCAGACCAGGCATGGGTACGCGCTGAAAATCAAGAGGGTCTGGGGAATAGCGTACAGGTGGCTACCGATGGAACATTTTCGATCAACGGGCGTGGTGCGCTGGGCCTACACCGACAAAGATGGGCGCTACGCGACACGCGTGCCCGCCGAAACGTATCGTGTCAGTGCGAGCTATGGGCGTGAGTTACGTCAGCGGTTTGCTCCCCTGCAACGGCTGATTAACCCGGTTCCAATCATCCTGCCTGTGGCCGAGCAGGGCCAGGCAACCGCAGATCTGCGCTTCCGTGTCAGTGATGCAACTATCAGTGGCCAGGTAACGTATGAAAACACCGGGCATGCTGCACTGATACGGGTTCGCTCTGCCGACGGAGTCAATCTCTCTACCAGGGCCGCAGCTGATGGCACATTCGAGATCCATCTGCTGGCCGGACAAAGCTGGACAATCGAAGCAGTTCGTCGCAAGAGAGTACGTTCTTGCGTAGTGCAACATTGCATGTAACGCCCGAGCAAGGCAGCAACCCGCTCAATGCGGCCCTGGTACTGCAACCCTCCGACACCATTCCAGCCAGTCAGGCGTTTGTGTTTCAAGCTAATGAAGACCTGTTCTTCACCATGTCTTTCCGACCACGGTCGCCGCCGCGCCGCCGCTGGACGCCAACCGCCGCCGCGACGGCGGGAGGAATCTAACAATGTGCCAACCATAAAACACCATGTCATTCCGACCGCGGTCGCCACCCCGCCCCCCTGGACGCCAACCCGCCTTAGCGACGGCGAGAGGAATCTCCGTTGCACGATCATGGCGATGCATGGGAGATTCCTCGGGCCGCCCGCCAGGGTGCTGGCATGATGGAGGGCGGGGTGGGCGGCCCGAGGAATGACAAGGTTTTTCGTTGTTTTTTTCGTTAAAGATTCCTCGGGCCGCCAGCGGGAGGGGTGGTATGATCGGGTACGGGTGGGCGGCCCTCGGAATGACATGGATGTGCGATATTTTTTCCTGGAAATTTCCTCGGGCCGCCACCAGGCGGGTGCTGTGCGCTATACGTTTAGCTACTAGCAGCCAGCAATTCGGCTAGAAGGCTGATATTCTGTTGTTTCCCCGCATTGCGCAAACGGCGCGCCGCATCAGTCCAATAGCGATGCTTTTGCAGAAACAGCAACTGGTTATGGTACCATTCCTGGTCGCTGATCGAACCATGCAAAGCGGTCAACTCATCACGCAGCAACTGATTGTAGATCAGGAAGTCATCACGTCCAAACAGATCCAGGTCAGCATCTGCCAGCAATTGTTCCAGCAGATTATGCGGCGATTGGGGCAGACGTGTCGCCATAATCATGCCGCCAATCCGCTCGATCTGATCCGTATTATACCCATACGTTGGTAGCACCGCCGTGGCAATCCGTACGCCAATCGCCTCGTGTCCATCCGGCTGCTTGATAAACCCCAGATCGTGATAATGTGCGGCTGTACGCAGCAGCAGCAACTCTTCACCATCTACCCCCGACAGAGCGGCCAGCCGTTCAACAGACGGCACAACATCGTCTTGCGTATGGGCAAGCGAGTGATACATATAAATTGCCGGTACCTCGTGTGCCAGACGCTCCAGAGCGTAGCGGCACGCGAGTTCAATGTTGGGCGTCATAGCGGGCCTCCAATTATCTGTCCTTACACGACCTGCACTGGCGTATCAGAAGTATGAACTAAGGATAATGCGAACCCACCACATACCCTCATATCATTCGAGATGGAGCGCTTCCTCGATTGCCTGAGCCATATCCATAGCTCGTCCGGCGGCCAGGACTGCCTCCTGTACCTCTTCACTGAGGACACTACGCGCTGGTTGCAGATCAGTGTCCAGACTGGCCTGCTCGCGAGGTGAACGAGCTGCCCCAATCTGCTCACGTAATGCCTCCGCCGCGCCAACCAGGCGCATAGCGCGTTCAGGCTGGCCCAGGCGTGCAGCCAGCACACCAATATCTTCTAGCAAATAGGTCAAATAATAGGGATCACCCAGTTCACGGTTGATCAGCAAGCTTTCAAGATACAGCGACCGGGCTGTGGCATAATCACCCTGAGCCGATACAATCTTGCCCAGGTTGTTGAGTGAAATAGCCGTGGCAGAACGGGCACCAATCGCCCGTTCCAGTGCCAGTGACTCTTCAATATAACCATGCGCATGGGCATAGTCGGCCTGATCCAGGGCCAGCATGCCCAGGTTATCCAGTGAGTTGGCGATCCAGAGCGGATTGCCTACTTCGCGCCGCATCGCCAGACTCTGCTCAAATAGATCTCTGGCACGGTTCACATCCGTCAGGTGATAGGCCAGAATGCCCAGGTTACTCAATAGACTGGCGATCATCGGCTGATCATTGAGATTGCGCCGAATAACCAGACTGCCTTCATACAGCTCATGTGCCCGTAAGTAATTGCCCTGTTGCGTCGCCATTGATCCGGCGTAGTTCAATGTCTGTGCCACACCACTCTGGTCTTCCAGATCTTCAAACATAGCCCGGGCCTGGTCGAGCCAGATTCGGGCTTCGGCATAATTGCCCTGCTTGCGCAGCAATTCGCCAGTCAGCGCATAGAGCCGGGCCTGAGCATGCTGATCGCCTGTATGCATAGCAGCTTCCAGGGCCACCTGATAGCATGTATGCGCCTCTTGCCACTTGCCGATCAGCTCAAACACCTGGCCCAGCCGGCGCTGGATATCGCCTTGCTGATCCGGGGGCAGAATGGCCAGCACACGCTGGTAATAATCGATCGCCGCTGTATTTGCATACGTTGCCTGGGCTATCTCGCCCGCTTTCAGCAAGTACTGCTGGCGCTTGAGCAAGTTATTGCTGCGATCATAATGAAACGCCAGCAGATCGACATAGGTATCAAGTGTATCAGCATAGTTTTGCTCAATATACTGCCCAATCTGATCATGCAATACCGCACGTGTCGTAAACGGCAGACTTTCGTAGGCGACCTCTTGCGTCACAACATGCTTAAACAGGTAGGTCAGTTCTGGATCAGGTGTATGCAGCATGGTCAAATCTACCTTGTTCAGCACATCTAGCTCTTTGTGTAGCCGCTCTTGATCATCCAGAAAATCAGAAATGCCCCATAGAACCGCCGAGTTAAACGTGCGTCCGATCACGCTGGCCAGTTTGAGTAGCGTTTTCTGATTCTCGGTCAACTGGTCGATACGACTGAGGATCAGGCTGTACAGACTGGTTGGCAGTTCGATACGATCCAGGTCGGCGGGATTGCATGGGTCGAGATCGCGATCATGCAAATAATTTAATAACTCTTCGACATAGAAAGGATTACCCTGGGCACGGTTATTGATCTGCGCCACCAGGGCCGGGGTAATTTCATCGGGAACTGTACTGAAGAGATGCTCAAACTTCAGACGCAGCAGTTCTTCAACCTCACTCGCAGGCAGAACATCAAGCGTTAACTCACTAAAATGATCAAAATGAGCCACATGGGGGGCAAGCAAGCGCTGCATCTGCAAGGGACGATAGGCCAGCAGCAGCAGAACAGGCAGATCAATGATTGCGCGTCCAAGTGCCTCGATCAAGTCATGCGACACCGGATCGAGCCAGTGACAATCTTCTAGCACAAGCAAAAGGGGTGTTGTGCTGGCGCGCACGCGCACACAACGGATCAACAGTTCATGCAAGGACTCCTGACGCAAACGCGGCTCAAAGTCTTGCGTCAGGGCATTGTCAGGAATAGTCAGATGCAGCAATGGCCCCAGCAAAGGCAGGCGCGGGAGCAGGCCAGGATCAATCTGTGCCAGGGATCGTTCCAGAGCTTCAATCTGTTCTTCCTGACTCGCGGCCGAGTCCAGTTCAAAAAAGCCCCGCCAGATACTCTGCCACACCAGATAGCTGCTGTTAGTGCCATAAGACTGGCACTCGCCGCCGTAGACTTCCAGGCTATGTGCTTCAGCCAGACGCAGCACCTCGGCGATCAGACGCGACTTGCCCATGCCTGCTTCAGCACTGATGCCAACAATACGCCCCTGCCCGGATAGTACCTGCTTAATACGTTCAGCAACAAAGGTCAGTTCTTGCCGACGGCCAACCATAGGCAAGGCATAACTCAGTTCATGCATGCGCATCGTGCGTCGATTCTGGGCCGCAATCAGCCGGTAGGCCTGAATCGGAAGTGCTTTGCCTTTCACTTTGAGCGGCGGCAACGTCTCCCAGACAAAACGATCACCAGTAAACTGCTGAATAACCTGACTCACCAGCACCTGTCCTGGTGGCGCATTTTGCATCAGGCGGGCAGCCAGGTTTACTTCATCACCGAGCGCACCATAGGTACGGCGGGTCAGCGAACCATACGCACCGGTACGCGTACGGCCCTGGCTAATGCCGATCTGTACATTCTGGATATAATCCAGATGCGGATCACGTAATTCCAGAGCCGCCAGGGTTGCACGCACAGGATCGTCTTCATGAGAGATTGGCGCACCAAAGCAGGCATACAGATAACTGCCCTTATCACCAATCGTAAGCTGGATCAGATAACTATCATACCGCTGCAAAACGCGCTGAACACGCAAGACAAATGTATTAAGTTTGTCGCAAGCCTGTTGATCATGATCATAGTCGATACCACCAAAGCGCAGAAACAGGGCCGTTGTAGGTCGCAGTTCTGTTAGAAACTCGCCCAACCCGTTACGCAGGTGCTCATACACTGGTGGCAACAACCAGGGCTGTGCCTGGGTATCACGGATTGCATCAGATGCAAGGGCTGGCCAGGGTGTAGGGAGTACCGGCGTATGCAATGCTGTCACCACCGCAAAACGTTCACCCGTCTCAGCGTCCGTACGCCACTCGGTCACCTCAAGGTCACTATCCAGGCTATCGGCGCTAACCCGGTCAACCAGCACTTCATTGCGTGTAGCTACATGCTCACCGGCAGCCAGCCGATCCAGGGTCGTGCCGGTGATCGTATCGATCTGCTGAATCGATGGATCGCCAACAATAAAACGTCGTACCGGGCCACTGGCAACAGATATTTTGATTGCCAGGCTTACACTCCCTACGCCAGCAATAACAATATTGGCAAACTGCTGCATGGCACGCTGCATCGCCAATGCACAGGCTACCGCACGCACAGTTGCTGGCTTGAGCGACTTTGCACTTGATTCATCCTGCTCGGCATGCGCTGTGTCAGCTTGCCAGATTTCCATATCTATGTCGAACCAGCAAGTGATTGCGTCGCCGCTAAAACCCAGCACACTACCACCATAACTGTGTACTTCAGCAATCAGAGCATCATAAACCTGGTTCAACCGGCGCGGCAACTCTTCGGCCCCACGCTGTGGGCCGATTGCCTGCACCAGTGCCTCGGTCATGGCGGTAAAACCAGATACATCGGCAAACAGGGCCGCACCAACACTGCGTTCGGGCAGGGTTGCATGATGAGCCAGCGCCTGGCGGCGATCCATCGGAATGTAGACAATATGTGCTTCCACGGGTTACCTGTTCACAATAGGCAAATAGATCCGACTACCAGCATTCACGACCACGCTGGTGCTGGCAGAGCTATAACGTTCATTTGAAAGATTCACTGTTCCATCAGACAGGGGAATGCTGCCGCCAAAATACGCCGTGATCGTAAAACGCCCTGGTGGTACGGTGATCTGCTCTGGTTCGGCTCGTCCGGCAATGGTGGTACGCGATACACTGGTGTATGGGCCACCAGGGCCATTTACAATGAAGACAACCGGTTCGCCACTGATTGGTGTTCCAGAACCATCACGCAGAATTGCGGCCAGTGATATCGGCTTGCTGTCACTGCTACGGGTGATTGCTGTTATCAGTTCCAGGCTGGTACTGGCCTTCGCAATCGTAATCTGGAGCGATTCGGTTGTTGTGGTAGCTGGCAATAGATCAGGTGCGCCAGCGAAGACGACGTTAACTGGATATGTTCCTGGTGGCAGACGCAGAGCTGGTGTAAAGGTTGCGACGCCATTGCTATCAGTGGTGGCACGTGCGATCAACGTTCCCACGCCGAGCGTAAGCAATCGCCCGGCTAAAACGGCATTGTTGTCGGAACGACGCAGTTGCGCCTGGAACGTTGTCGGGGCAGCATAGTTTGCATTGGCAGGTGCTGTTATCAGGTTCAGCTTTGTTGCTGCCCGGCTGCCTGGATCAGATGGCATGCCAGGATTGCTGCCCACCTGGTAATACTGGCCCTGGTTCGTGCTAAGGGTATGGTAACCCGCCGCACTGACCGCCTGCAGCATAAAGCGTAGATCATCTGGATCATAGCCGTCTGGCAATGATAGCGTGCCTTCCCATACATTCGGTTCACCTGACATGCGGCTCAGATCAAACGACTGCCACTTTTCATACAGCGGCGCACTCAGGCCTGTGTAGGTCATCCAGACAGCCTGCACCGGCACATTGTTGGTCTCATTGACTACCACACGTACATATACGTCGCCGCTGTCGAGTCTGCTGATAACATTCAGAATGGCTGGTGGCCCGGCAGTCGCTGGAATCACGCCCGATGGCAATCTGGAAGTATTGTTACTATAGTAGAGCCGGAATTGCATTTCACCATAGGTACGCAGTGTGCCTGTAGGTGATCCTGGCTCGCTGGCAATAAACTGCGCCGGGGTAATATGCAGGCGTGTCTGGCCGCTGGATGGGCTGAGCAGCCGGTTAAAATAATTGGCACTCCAGATACGTTCAGGGTAAAACGCCTGGGTGGGAAATGTCACATGCACACCACGTAGCTCAGTGGCTGGCGCACCAGTTAATGGCAAAATACCATCAGTATCAGTGTAGTCTGCGCTCCATAGCCCGACGCCACGCAACTGGTTGCCTGGAACGGTGTTATCTGAGACATTGCGCTGTTCCAGCGGTAACACCGGTTCTGCCGGAGGCGAAACAATGCCATGTGTACCAGAGATATAGGTAGCTGTCTGAATACTGCCATCTTCCAGCGAAGTCAATGGAACCTGCTGTGTAGTCAGGTTTGGTACTACCGTTACTTCGGCCAGACGCAGATCAAAGGGGCCAGCTGGATCTGTTGAGTTGATAATCGAAGGATTGGCTGGCAGTGTGGTTCGCTCACCGGTCATATTTACTTGCATCATCGGCAAACCAAAAAGTGTGCCGATTGTCAGTGTTTTGAGATCAAGGCCGCGAATGATTGCTGACTCGAGCAAGTAGCGCTGCTTGGCCAGCACCAGCGCCTGCCCTATTGGCAGCGGTCCTGTGTCAAGGCGCAACTGCTCGGCAAGCTTGACATACAGTTCTTCCGCAAACTCGATGCTCTCAGTATCACCATACTGATACCCCGTCCCGGAGATCAGCGTGGCCCCTTTGCGCGCAAACACCTGCGCCCAGTCGGGCTGGAATGTTATGCCATTGACGGCATAGTCATCAATCGTATTGTAGCCAGAATGGCAACCCGGGCTGATCACCAGCGCCCCTGAAAGGTTGGCCTGAGGATCAAGCAGTTCCTGCGCCCGTAGAATCGTTGCATAGTCGGCTGCCAGCATAGCCCCATCGCTAAAATGCCCGGCCAGATAGAGTATGTCGTAGCGGTTGTTCAACAGCCGGTTGCGCAGGTCTGTGGCCGTCCATGTGTCTGGCAATTGATGCGACTCAGTACTCTCGGATAGCAAGCCATCGACCGGACGATCCATACCCAGGGCCAGCTCTTGCGAGATCACCACCGACGAGTCAAAGTGGAAGTCATAACCGCTTACCAGGGCGCTCTCGGGTGTCAGAACACCATCCATGCCAATGTAGGTATCCAGCATGGCTGTGGCCTCAGCGGCTGTCTCGACCAGGCGACCAACTGCTAGAATTGGTACAGGTAGAATAGTGGATTTAAACGGAATATTCAGCGATGAACCATACTCATCCTGGCCTAGCACATAGCCCAGGCGCAGGCTTGCCTGGGCGGGGGTATTGTCGAGCACCGGGGGCACAAAGTCTGATTCATGGCCTAGCAGTGCCTGATCAGGGTAGCGAAAGAAGGGGATAGTCTGGTCACCACCAACAATCACCACATACGCCAGATTGGGATTCGCTTCACGGTAGCGGTCGACAATATCCTTCACCGCCTGGGCAAAATAGTTCTGTACCAGCGGGCAGGCCGGGTTATCGTCTGCCAGTCGGCTGGCGGCACGTACCTGCCCATCAAGACCCACGTTCACAATTGCACCGCGTACTTCTGAACGGTTGGCAAATGTATTTAGCCGTGCCGCCAGCGTACTCCTCTCGGCGGCTGTACCAACCAGCCGGCTCGGATAGGTCAGGAAAATGGTACGGTAATCATTAGCCTGTGCCGATAGCAATGCACCATCTGGTGCGGGTTGCTCGATGGCTCCACATTGGCCATTCTGTTGCTGTACCTCTAGCGTAAAGGGCTGGTCGGGGACAAATGTGCCATTGCGTCCAAAAACTGCAATATACAGATCGCCCGTGCGTGTCCAGGTATTTAGCACCAGTTCACGCGGCTGAGTGCCCTCAAGCGCAGAATAGTTCAACAGATTGCTTGCCAATACTAGACTGGCCTCAGTTTCTGCGTCATCGAACGGCGAGAACTGGAACGGCGAGTTCTGAAATGGCGAGAACTGGAATGGCGAGAACTGGAATGGCGAGAACTGGAATGGCGAGAACTGGAATGGCGAGAACTGGAATGGCGAGACTGCTAGCGTTGAGATCACCGACTGGCGAAACTCACCGGGACTCAAGGCCTGGTTCGTAAACGCAGAGGGAGCGAGGCTCTCTGGAGAGAGTGTATTAGTAACAAAATTGCTAGTCTCCAGCACATCATAGTTAATCTGCGTATTCTGTACCAGCAAGTCCTCTTCAAGCGAAGTTGAAGAAGCCAGTGCCTGAGCGGCTGCCCCAAGATCGCCAAAGATTGCCAGGTCATACACGCCTGGCAGATTGCTCAGGCGTACCTGTACCCGGCTATCTGGCTGGGTAGCAAAACGATACCAGCGCATCTGTTCCGGACGTGACAAATATTGCTGGATACTTGCCTGGGGATTCACGTTAAGCGGCAGAGCGGTATACCAGGCAGTATTATCCGGGCCAGCTGCCACACAGTCTGCCAGCGTTGATGTATTATCTTCAATATCGGTCGCTGTACCAGTGACAAAATCACCTGGCAGCAGGCTAGTGGAAATAGTTGTAGAGAAAGGCGCAGTACCACTGAAAGGCACCGTGACACTTAGCGTTGTAGTTGTAAGCAGTTGGCGTGCCTCGGCCTGGCCGTCTGATCCACAGGCCGTACCACGGAAGAATTGTAGTTCGTAGGTATCGGGCGGACCACGCATCCAACCCTGAATATTAGTGCTGTTGCCTACAGGCGCAGCCGTGGTAATGATCGGTGCTGGCGTATTATCATTGGCATTATTATCCAGCACAATCGGCGCAGCGTTGCCAAAGATCGCATTGCTCAGAATGGCATTGCCAATGCCAGTATCAAGACGCACACCAGCATTGCCGTTGAAAGCAATCGTATTGCCTGAATCAGGATCTGTACCACCAATCACATTATCACTGGCCCCGCCGCTAATCTCTACCCCATACTGACTATTGCCCAGATTTAGCGTACCGGTAGCATTCGTACCAATAAAATTGCCCTGGATGCTATTGCTGCTGACACTGCCTTCACCAGATTCGCGCAAGGTTATGCCAGACACACGGTTAGCTGAAATGATATTGCGATCTTCCAGCGCCGTTCCGCCCACAATATTAAACGTAACGTTATTATTCCCGCCGAACGGCTCGATCCGTACCCCCGCTGAACGAACCCCGTCTGGCGTGCCATCGGCACGCAGGCCGATAAAGTTGCCGGCAACAATATTACCGCTAATGGTATTGGTAATACTGGCACTGATCCTGATACCATCGGTAAAGCCACCATAGATCGCCAGTCCGCGTACTTCGGCACCATCGCCAGCCAGCTCCAGGCCACTGTCACACTCCACACAGCTATTGCCACTCAGCTCAATCTGAATACGGGCATTGCTGCCTACGGTTGCACTATTTTCGCTGGCACCAGGTTGGGTATAGCCATCGATAAAGATTGACGCCTCAGAAAAGCCAATTGGCTCAAACGGCGTCTTGGGTGCGATGACATGTGGAGATGTCCCTTCAATATCGAACGAGATCGTATTGCCTCCCCCCAGCGCATTGGCTTCTTCAATTGCCGCCCGCAAGGTGCAATCCGCACCAGGATTTTCATTAATGGCGCACTCTCCATCGCCTGGCGAAAAATCACCCTCATCACCCGTACTATTCACCAACAGGTCGGCAGCATAAACAGGCGGGGGCGATATAAAAGCAACAAAGCCGTGGGGGGCAAAGGTCAGAATGACGCAGCAAACCAGAATAAAACGCAGCGTTCGACCAGGGCCGTAGGCATGTGAGGTATGACCAGAATTCACCATTCGATACTCTCCATAGATGCATAGAGGGCAAAAGATTTTGTTAGACAAGGTTCAGGTGTAGTGTACCGGTAGATAATCCATTCATGGCGTCTTGTAGGGGCGACATAAATGTCGCTCCTACGCCAACTGTCATGCTGGAATAGCCTGTCTGAAACCATGTCTTAGACATGGTTCATGCTTACTGTACAGGTTGGTTCGACGATACGCCCTCTCCCCCCTGCCCCCCTCCTCTCACGGGTAGGTTTTTTCCGTAGGGACGCGCTTCTGCGCGTCCGCAGGGCGTCCTGATGCGGAACACGTCCCCACGGACAGGCAGACGCCTGTCCCTACGGATCGCGTTGGAACGCCATCCATCGAAAAACCTACCCCTGAAAGCTGCCCCCCTCTCCCTCAGGGAGAGGGGGGAGATGGGGCGTCCTGGCGGCACACGCTGCGCGTGTGCCGCCAGGACGCCCCGTCCGGTTCCCCCGCCCCGTGCAGGGGCGGGAGCTAGGGGGTGGGGTGATTCACGCTACCTATCTGTCTGTGATATGTAACGTACAATTGGTCAATCTGAAACCATGTCTTAGCGCGAATACGGTCCAGGTTACCCTGAGAGTAGGAACGATCTGTGCTGTAGGTGCGGCTTGTAGCCGCACGCGCTCTATGTGTGGCTGCAAGCCACGCCTACTCCTTGACCTAGACCCGGATGCACACATCGTAGCACTGACTTGCTATAGTGCCCATGACGCTTGAACGCTTCACCGATTCTCTTCCGCTTGCTTGCGCATCGCCCGGGCGCGCTGCTGCAATTCCTGAAAATAGTCACTCCCGGTAATTTCGGCAACCTGCTGCACCTGCAACGTTCGGTCGACCTCAATACGCAACTCGGCCACCTGTTGCTTCAAACGCTGCTCGCGGGCATACACCTCGCGGGCCATATTCTCAAAGACACGCGCCAGATTACCCAGCGCATCAGGACGCTGCGCCACCTCGTCGAGCGATGCAAGCGTATCCGGCCCATAGTCACCGATCTCCAGTGCCTGGGCCACCGCCATGATGCGGTTCATCTGCTGAATATAGGCAAAGTCGCGCGTCTGATCAGCCAGGCGATCACGCAGATACTTGCAGAGAACCTGAATAATGCCACGTGCTACCTGTACCTGATGGGCCATCAAGCGATAGAGGTGCGCCTGATCCAGGCGAAACAGACGGGTATCCTCCACGGCTGTCACCGATGCGCTACGCTCTTCCGAGTCGAGAACAGCCATTTCGCCAAAGAAATCGCCTACCTCCAGATAGTTAAACAACAGATCGCCATCATGCACCCGCACGCGTCCCTCGGCGATTACATAGAGCGAGTCACCCGGATCGCCTACGTCAAAAACCGTTTCACCTGCCACAACCTGTACCGGGATCAGGGCTGCGGCGATCTGGATCAGCACATCGTGGGGTGTTGTAGCGAAAATGTCGACATTGCGCAAGCTCTGTAGTTTTTCGTCCAGCGTTGTCACGTTTGGATTCCTTACTATACGTAGAACGCAGCAGGCTCTGTTCTGAACAGATGGGTATGCTGCTCCTACCGTCGGAAGCATACCGATCAGGCAGGAGTCGTTTGGGAAAATATACGGTACGTAATACGCGCAATCTTGTGGGCAAGAGATTGCGTGTGCAATAGTATGAGATGATCGTATTGGTGACTGCCTCGATTATACCATGCAGGATGCGCTCCGTCATTACGGCTTTGTTACGTAACAATATATGAAAATAATGAAATGATGTGCGGTCGCACAGATGTCTTATAGAGTCCCGCAGGGGCGAAATATGTCTATACCAAAAATATGATAGAATACACGCCGCCTGTACCTATCTTCGCGGAGGAAGCTACCAGCATGCCTGCACATGTGCGAACTGTGTTACTCGGCTACTTGCTCATCATGATGATGTTGTTGAGCGCCTGCGCACCTGCAGCCGCCAACCAACCCGTCGTATTGCCCACCATAGAACCTGTGCCCACTGTTGCACCAGCGCCACCAACAGCCACCGCTGAACCAACCAGCACACCGCTGCCGCCCAGCCCAATGCCCTCGCCAACCGCAACACCCCTGCCCATTACCGGCGAACGTGGCCTGGCACGCGGCAGCCCAACCGAACGCCTGAGGGCGATCATGTTCGATAACCACCCGGCCGCCTATCCGCAAACCGGGTTAGATAAAGCTGTCCTGGTGTTTGAAGCACCTACCGAGTATGGTATCACGCGCTACATGGGCATTTTTGCGCCAGGTATCTCGCCCGACGCCCCCACGATCGGGGCCGTGCGCAGTGCGCGGCTCTACTTTGTGCAGTGGGCAATCGGCCTGGGGGCCGTGTTTATCCACGCAGGTGGCTCGCCTGATGGCCTGAATCTGGCGCAGAGTGCCAGCGAGATTATCAATATGGATGCCCTGCGCGATGACGCATTTACGTATTTCTCGCGCAGTGAGGAGCGCGAAGCACCCCATAACCTCTATACCTCCAGTGCCGAGATTGCACGCTTTCTGGCCAATAAAGATACGGGCGCATTCGATCCGTCTGGCTATGGCTTTCTGTTTAAGTCAGATCAACCTGCCAACCAGCGACCAGCCACCCAACGTCTGGACTATTATTTCATCCATGCGGATGATCCGGCTGGCTGGACATATGACGCCGCGAGTAACGGATACTACCGGCTACGCCGCAACAAGCCGCATATCGATGGGCAAACTGGCGAGCAGTTGTGGTTCAAGAATGTGGCAATCATGGAAACGGATCTGCTGCTTATTCCCGGTGATGATGCGGGGCGAATCGACCTGAATGTGCTAGGAGAGGGCCGCGCACGCACGTTTATCGACGGCATCGAACATGAAGTGCGCTGGATCAAACCAACTGTCGCCGCGCCGCTGCGTTTCTATACCCTCTCTGGCGATGAAGTAACCTTTAATGCCGGGCCGATCTGGATTGCCGCCATTCCATCGCTAGATCGTCTGACGGTGGAGTAGCGGTGTAGATAGATGTTGCAAACCATTCAACCGTAAGAGGTAGCTCCTAACCGGTTTTTTATCTCGGTTTGCCATGATGCGGTAGGGTGAAAATAATCATCTTTCTTTTTCAAAATAATGTTACCGTAGGTAACATTTTTTGAAAAAGAATAAAAAGTACCACGCTGCCGCAGGCGAAACAGGTCTTTCGTCAGATCAAACGTCTGGTTTGATCCACCACCGCATAACTTCTGTTAGTAACACGACGATCAAACCAGGCGTTTGATCGTCGTGTCAGAAAAAGGAATGCATAATTTGCTCCAGCACTGGAAACGTTATTTTACCCTGACCCTCGCGCTACTGCTTGGCGCAGCCACCATCCAGGTACAGGCAGATCCGGCTGCGTATCCTCCGCGTAGTGTCGCCCCTACCTATTCGATCTTTGCCACCCGTGAAGGACTGGTTGGTTACCAGACCGCCAACGGGCATATCATCCAGCCGCGTGACCGTTTTGTGGCGCTGCCCTCGTGGAAAGCCCTGGCATCCTACCAGGGGTACGAGTTTCAGGTACGCCTGACCTACAACGGACGTAGTGTTGTCGTTCCCGTGTGGGATGTTGGTCCCTGGAATACCAACGACAACTACTGGGACACTGGTCGTACCTATAGCGATCTGCCGGTGGGCATACCCATGGCTCAGGCAGCCTACCTGGATGGATATAATGGCGGGTTGGACGAGTTTGGCCGGCGTATTCAATCGCCTAACGGCATCGATATTGCCGATGGTACGTTCTGGGACGATCTGGGGATGTCCCGGAACGACTGGGTGCAGGTGACATTCTTGTGGCAAGGTGAAGATCCAGGGCCAGGCAATGCCATTCCGATTACGCCCCGCCCGATTGTGCCAGCCGTACCGGCTGCGCCAGATGTGCCGGCTGTGCCAGCACCTGCCCCTGGTCCGGTGGATAGCCCACGTGTTGCGGATGGTGCAACCGCCGTAGACAACAGCGATGGCGGCTATGCCAGCCGGGGCGATGGGTGGGAACAGGCAAACTGTGGACTAAATGGCAGCCACGTCTGGACAACTTCAACCAGCGACCCGGCGGGGAGCAAACGCAGCGCTACCTGGACACCTGCATTGCCCCAGGCAGGCTTTTATGAGGTCAAAGCCTATATTCCACCTTGTGGCGGCGACGAAGCTACGCGTGAAGCACGTTATACTATTACGCATGCTGGCAAGTCTACCGAAGTAACGATTAATCAAGCCGCCGCGTCGGGCACCTGGGTCTCGCTGGGTACCTATCGTTTCAGCGGCGAGTCTGGACAACAGATCGCCCTGAGCGACCTGGCTGGTGACCAGGGGCGCGCCGTGCATTTTGATGCAATTGCCTGGGAGCCACGCAACGACACAATCGCCCCCGAAGCAACGATCACGGCCATTATCCGTGAGCGAAACGGCTACATAGTGCAATGGGGAGGCCAGGATGATGTGAGCGGCATTGCCTCGTATGATGTGCAAGTACGCCAACTGCCCAAAGGCGGCTGGCGCGACTGGAAAATAGAGACATCCCTGACCGAGGCATGGTTTGGCCCTGATGAAGGCAAACACTTTGCCTTTCGCGTGCGTGCCCGCGACGAACTGGGCAATGAGCAGCCCTGGCCCGAAGTGGCCGAAATGGATACCACTCAAGCCGAGGGGCTGGAACCAACTCCAGTGCCACCACCCGAACCAGAACCCACTAGCGAACCAGAACCATAGACGCTCTAGTGAAGCGCAAAGCGTTTGATCGCACAGCGCAAAGCGGGTATGCAATGTAGAGCCAGATTCGTTCTAATATGAAAATAGCCAATGGACGATTGACCGGCGGCATCCGAACGGTGGGTAGGGGCGACCGGTTGGTCGCCCCTACAAGCCTATTTTCATGCCGACCGTGTGCGGCGCAGCCGCATGGGCATCTAAGGTAAAAATAGCCGATGAACGGTAGGGGCGGTTTGCGAACCGCCCCTACAAGCCTATTTTCATGCCGACCGTGTGCGGCGCAGCCGCATGGTGAACTGATGCGAAGATCACGCATGCTGCCCACCGCTATAGATGGGAATAAGCGGTGAGGAATAAGCGGTGAGTCACGTAGGCGCGGCTGCACGCCGCGCCTGGAGTGGGTATGGCTACAAGCCGCACCTACAGCACTGGTATACGCCCTGTTATTCATGTTCCGTATAGCCCGGAGGTGGATCAGCAACATACATTTTAATCACCATAAAGACCGCACCCTGAGGGTCTTGCAACACAGCAAAGCGCCCGGTGTCCGGTATGTCCATTGGCCCCATGTGCAGGGTTGCCCCCAGTTCCTGCGCCTGGGCAACGGTGGCGTCACAATCCTCAACCGCAAAGTAGACCGACCAGTTTGACGGTACATCTCCCCATTCAGTGGTGATCTGCATCATGCCACCAGCCATACGACCCTGATTGCTAAAGGCAATATAGGGTACACCGGAGGGACTGGTGCTAGTGCTGACCTGCCAATCAAACAGAGACGTATAGAATGCCCCGGCCCGATCCGCGTCAGTCGTAGCCAGTTCATTCCAGCACAGCGTTCCTGACCTATTCACCAGCTTTGCACCGATATGCTGGCCCGGTTGCCACAGCCCAAATATCGCCCCGGTTGGATCCTGTATCAGTGCCATACGACCAGAATCCATGACATCCATAGGCGGAACGAGGATGTTGCCGCCGAGTATCGCTGCTTTTTCAGCGATTGGGTCAACATTGTCGACCGATATATATGAGAGCCAGTAAGGTGGTATGTGCTGAGCCTGCTGCTCGGCACTCATTTCATATAGCGCGGCGACTTCTTTGCCTTCAAGTAAAAGCATTGTGTAGACATTGTCTGATCC
>RRYU01013751.1_pt2 | contig 17497 bp, 20 predicted proteins | sample 2162651 | NCBI WGS metagenome assembly RRYU01 (sample SAMN10267283, study PRJNA491782) | microbial mat metagenome | isolation source: biomat in the production well | place: Japan: Minami-Kanto gas field, natural gas well KTG3 | collected 2017-06 | reverse complement strand
ACTCCACCGACAACGCGGCCATGATAGCCTCGCTCGCGGAACTGAAACTCGACCGGGGCTTCACGCCGGAAACCCGTTACGACAACGCTCCCTACGCGAGTTTTACAAAACCTTCGATCACGTGAACGCCTCGCCATTCAGACTTCTTGCAGCGCTGTGTGCGCTGCTGTCGCTCCTCCGCCCCAGTCTGGGCCTTGCGACGCCGCCGCAGGAGACGAATCCGGAAAACGTCATCTCTATCGACCTTCCCGCCGGAAGGGTGGTCATTCACCTGCTTCCCGACAAGGCCCCGAACCATGTCACCCGCGTCAGGGAACTGGTTCGCCGGGGTTTTTACGACGGCCTCGCGTTTCACCGGGTCATCCCCGGCTTCATTGCGCAGACCGGCGATCCTCGCGGAGACGGCTCGGGCGGATCGGGCAAAACGCTGAAAGCGGAATTTTCGAACGAACCCCATGTGCGCGGCACCGTCTCGATGGCGAGAACGGACGATCCCGACAGCGCCGACAGCCAGTTTTTCATCTGCCTGGCCCCCGCCCGCTTCCTCGACGGCAACTATACGGTCTGGGGGCGGGTCGTTTCCGGCATGGAGTTCGTCGACCGGATCAGGGCAGGCTCGCCACAGACCGACGGCGCTGTGGCCGATCCCACCAGGATCATCCGCATGCGGGTCGCCTCGGATGCCGGACGATGAATATTCAGGACACCGCCCTGTACTGTCGTGAGCGATGCAAGCGCAAGGCGAAAACAGCGCGGAAGCCGGGGCCCCGACAGGTCTGAATGAGGATTTCGAGCCCGAATCGTCGGGACAACGCAGCAAATGCATCGCTGAACAAATAAATAGAAACGCCCTTCAATTGAAATAGTAGCCCGAATACCTTATCTTTCGCATTTTAAGAGCTGAAGCTTGTAAACCATCACCTTGATCATCATGCATCATTTCTTCTCCTCGCTCCTCATGTTCGCGCCGCCCGCGGGCGGCGGCACGCCGAATCCTTTCGTTCAGCTCGTTCCGCTCATCCTCATCTTCGTCGTTTTCTACTTCTTTCTGATCCGTCCCCAGCAGAAAAAACAGAAAGAACGTGAAAAGGTGCTCGAAAGCCTGAAGAGAGGTGACCGGGTCGTGACCATCGGAGGCCTTCACGGCACCGTCGCGGGGATCGATTCGGAGAAAAAAACCGTTCTGTTACAGGTCGGCGACAACCTGAAACTCAAGTTCGACCGCAGCGCGGTCGCCAACGTGGAGAAGCAGGACGCCGGGGACAAACTTTCCACCAAGGAGTAAACGATTTCTATGCAGCAGCCACTACCCGCGAAACTGGTTCTTGAAAACGGTTCGGTCTACGAGGGAACGGCATTCGGACATACCGGCGAAGCCTCCGGAGAGGTCGTGTTCAACACCTCTCTCACCGGATACCAGGAAATCCTCACGGACCCGTCCTATGCGGGCCAGATGGTCGTCATGACCTACCCTCTCATAGGAAACTACGGCGTCAACCCGGCCGATGTGGAGTCGTCGAAAGTCTGGACCTCCGCGCTCATCGTCCGTGAAGCGTCGAACATATACAGCAATTACGAAGCGACAGGCAGCCTGGACGAGTACCTGAGGCAGGCCGGCGTCACCGGTCTCGCAGGAATCGACACCAGAAAACTGGTCAGGGAAATCCGTGAAAAAGGCGCGATGAGAGGAGTCATTTCGACAGAGACCGGCAATAATGAAGCCGAGCTCCGGGAGAAAGCGCTCGCCGTACCGGAAATGACCGGTCAGGACCTGGTTAGCCTTGTCACCACAAAGGAAACGTACACCTTCGACAGGCCGGACGCGAAATACCATGTCGTCGCCTACGACTTCGGCATGAAACATAATATCCTGCGGATGCTCCACAACGCCGGGTGCAAGGTAACCGTCGTCGGCGCGAGCACTCCCGCCGAGGACGTTCTGGCGATGAAACCGGACGGCGTGTTCCTTTCCAACGGCCCCGGGGACCCTTTCGCCGTCACCTACGCCGTCGAAGCCATCGGCAAGCTCATCGAGCACAACCGCTCGAAAAGCATGGTACCCGTGTTCGGCATCTGTCTGGGCCACCAGTTGCTTTCACTGGCGTTCGGAGCAAAAACCTACAAGCTGAAATTCGGTCATCACGGCAGCAACCATCCGGTGAAAAACCTCGCCACCAAAGCGATAGAGATTACCTCGCAGAACCACGGATTCTCCGTAGTCATGGACTCCCTGCCGGAGGAACTCGAGCTGACGCACCTGAACCTCTACGATCATACCGTCGAAGGCGTCAGCCACAGGGACCTCCCCTGCTTCTCCGTCCAGTACCATCCGGAAGCCTCGCCGGGGCCGCATGACTCCCACTATCTCTTCGACAGGTTCACCGAAATGATGGAGAAGAACAACCGATGAAAAAAAGGCTTTTCACGCCCGGACCGACCCCTGTTCCGGAAAACGTCATGCTCCGGATGGCGGAACCGATCATTCATCACCGCAACCCGGAGTTCAGGGAAATCCTCGAACGGGTTCACGAAAATCTCCGTTACCTGTTCCAGACAACCCGGCCGGCAGTCGTGCTGAGCGCTTCCGGCACCGGGGGCATGGAAGCCGCGATCACGAGCTGCTTCCGCAAAGGAGACAAGCTCATCACCGTCAACGGCGGGAAGTTCGGCGAGCGCTGGGGCAAGCTCGCGCGCACCTTTACCGGCAACTGCGTCGAGGAAACCGTAGAATGGGGTAAGGCGATCCAGCCTGAGCGTATCGTTGAACTTCTCAGGAAGCATCCCGACGCCAGGGGCGTATGCCTTACGCACTCCGAAACCTCGACCGGCACGGCAACCGATATCCGGGCGATCAGCGCGCTCGTCCACGAGCATTCGGACGCCCTGATCCTCGTCGACGGCATTACGGCCGTCGGAGCGCACGAGTTCCGCTTCGACGACTGGGGCGTCGACATATGCATCACCGGCTCCCAGAAAGGCCTGATGATGCCGCCGGGCCTCGCGCTGGTGACCGTCTCCGAACGGGCGCAAGACATCATCGAACAAAACGACGCGCCCCAGTTCTACCTGAGCCTCAAGAAGGCGCTGGACTCCCACGAAAAAAACGACACTCCGTTCACCCCGGCCGTTTCTCTCGTGATCGGCCTCGACGAATCCCTCCGGATGATACGCGAGGAGGGCCTGACCAACGTCTGGCGTCGCCACGAGCGACTCGCGGCCGCGTGCCGCGAAGGTTGCGAAGCGCTCGGCATGCAGCTGTTCAGCGACTCGCCGTCCTTCGCCGTGACCACCGTCTGGCTGCCGGAGAACGTCGACTGGGATGCGTTCAACGCCTCGCTGAAACACAATAACGGCATAACCGTCGCCGCAGGCCAGGACGAGTACAAAGGCCGGATTTTTCGCATATCGCACCTCGGCTATTACGACGAGCTCGACATGCTTACGGTCATCGGCGGCATCGAACGCTCCCTTAAGGAGGTCGGCTACGAATTCGAGGCCGGCACCGGCGTCGCGGCCTTGCAGCGGGCGCTTCTGGAAACATAGGCGGAACAAAAAACCAGCCGGGCCGATGCGCCGCACGCTGACCTACATCCTCGCAGCATTCCCCGCCCTCCTTCCCTTTGGGGAAGCGAGAGGGGACGGCAAGGTACTGGAAACCGCCAACAGCCTCTATGACAAGGCGCACTACGATTCCGCCGCGACGCTCTACAGACAGCTCATCCGAAACGGCGGCGGGAAGGAATCGGTCGCCGTGGCGACATTCAACCTCGGCAACACGCACTTCAGAAAAAAACAGTTCGAGGAAGCCTCCCGGCTCTTTGCCGCGACAGCCGGCATGGAAGACATTTCCGACACATTCCGGACTGATGCCCTGTTCAACGCGGGAACCGCCCTTGCCAACATGGCGTTGTCCGCCGGTGAGCGCAACGAAAAAAGGAAGCTGCTTGAATCCGCGCTCAACCGTTACCGGTCAGCCCTCCTGCTGCACCCTGGAGACCGCGAAAGCAAGATAAACCACGAAATAACCCTTCGCCTGCTCGAAACACTCTCAAGCCCTCCGCCTGCCGGGCGCGGCGGAGGTTCCGGAACCGAGACTACCCCCTCGGGCGGCGACGCGGCCTCAGGCATTCTCGACAAGGCGGAACGGGAAGAGCGGGAACTGCTCAGGAACAGGCGGCCCGTCCCGACGGCAACCCGCGCACCCTCGCCGGTAAAGGAGTGGTAAGCATGGATGCCCCGAAAAAAGTGCTGCTGGTGTTCATCGCTTCGGAAAGCGGCGTCGACGGCGCCCGCTCTGTCCACGGCGAAGGAAAGGAAAACGGTCCCTTCGGCTGGTTCGACCGTTCCGTTCGCAGCCTCATCAAGCAGACGCAGTTCGCCATTCCCTCCCTTGGCCTGACGATTCTTGCCTCGATCGAAGTGGACGGCGTGGAACAGCGGCTTTGCGACCTGCGTTTCGAGGAACTTCCAGTGAGCGAACAATGGGACCTGATCGGCATAAGCGTGCAGACCGGCCTTTCGTCAAAGGCCTTCGATATCGCCGACACCCTCAGGGCAAAAGGGTTCAGGGTGGCGCTCGGCGGCGCGCACGCAACGCTTTTCCCGGAAAGCTGCCGCCCTCATGCCGACGGGCTCGTACACGGCGAAGCCGACGACATCTGGAGGGACGTGCTCGAGGACCTTCGCGACGGCAGGCTGAAGCGGCAATACCGGCCGGCCGAATTTCCGGACCTGTCCGTCCCCCGCCCGGTCAACTCCCGGCTGCTCGACAAAAAACGCTACTTCACCACGAACCTCGTCCAGACAGGAAGGGGATGCCCCTGGCACTGCGATTTCTGCAACGTGCACGTACTCAACGGCAACAGCCTGCGCAGAAGAGGCATCGAAGACATCGTGCGGGAAGTGGAACGGTTCCGCGAGTACGACGACAGGATATTCTTCTTTGTCGACGATTCGATAAACGCGAACGAGGAATACGCCGGAGAGCTCTTCAGCCGCATAGCCCCCCTCGGCATCACCTGGTTCGGCCAGGCCACCACCGCACTCGGCCGCCAGCCCCGATTGCTCGAAACCTTCGCCCGCTCAGGCTGCCAGGCCCTTCTGACCGGCATTGAAAGCATCGAACCCGCCAGCCGGATATCCCACCGAAAAAACAGGAATCGCCCTGCCGAACTCGCCGAATCCATCATCAGCATCCGCAAGGCGGGCATCAGCCTCTACGGCAGCTTCATCTACGGACTCGACGGGGACACGCTCGACACCCCCGCCGCGATCCTGGATTTCGTGAAAGAAACGGGACTCGATGTTCCCGGCATCAACATTCTCCGGCCGAACCCCGGCACCAGGGTGTTCGATCGCCTCAGGGAAGAGGGGCGCCTGCTCTTCGATCCGGACGATCTCGGCGCCTACCGCTACACGTTCGGCCAGGAACTGCTCTACCGCCCGAAAAACATCGCGCCCGGCGACTTCATCGAAAGCTACTCGAAACTGACCTCGAAACTCTTCACCATACGCAATTCGCTCAAGCGGGGACTTGCCGCGCCACGCGCAAAAGCAGCCGTCCTGCTCTTCAACCTTTTCTATACCCATCTTTACACGCTTTCCCGCAAAGACCTGGGACAGCAACGGCTGGAACCGGACTGATTTTTTCGCCTTCCATGCATTTTTTTCATCCGGCGGTTAACTGTTTTTTTCCTTTTCTTTCGTAATTTCACTTCGTTGTTTTCGATCACAGACCTCACAACACAATTTTTATTCGAACAAAGGAGAAAAACATGAAACGAGTTCTTCCGATCGCTGCGCTCTGCAGCATTTTCTTTATAGGGTGCGGCGGCGCCGAGAAACCGGCGGCTGAAGAAACCGCAACCGAAGCCACGACGGAAACCACGGAAGCCGCCGGTGAAAGCCAGCACGACCTGGCCAAAGGCAAGGAAATTTACGACGCCAACTGCGCGGCCTGCCATGCAGAAGGCATCATGAAGGCTCCGAAAACCGGCGATGTCGAAGCCTGGACAGCCCGTATCGAACAGGGCATGGACACTCTCGTCAAGAAATCCATCGAAGGGTACAACGCCGAAGGCATGATGCCGGCCAAAGGCGGCAACCCCGACCTCTCCGATCAGGAAGTGGCTGACGCCGTCGCCTACATGGTCGCCGAGAGCTCAGCGAAATAAGGAAAAACTCCTTTCCCATTCGTCCAGAACAGGCGGCCGGAGGCCGCCTGTTCTGTTTTTCTACCCGTTCACGCCTGTCGTTACAAGGCCTCCGCAAACTTTTGCCGTCCGGAAAAAGTTTGCATAGTCCTGCACGATATCGTAAAATTACCATCCTTGCTTCCTTTTTTTCCGGAAGCGCTATTCCTTGTTTGTACAACAACACCCGTAAGGAGGACATACATGGGACGTTTTCTTTCCGCTCTCGCGCTCGGCGCGGCAATCACATTTTCTTTCGGTCCCGGCGCACGTGCCGAGGTAACCGCGGCCGACATCGGGGCGTACGATCTCGCCAACGGCAAAACGGTTTATGACGCGAACTGCGCGAGTTGTCATGCGACAGGCGTCATGGGAGCCCCTAAAACCGGCACCACGAGAAAATGGACTTCCCGCCTGACGCAGGGCGTGGAAACCATGGTACAAAAATCCATCGAAGGCTATTCGGGAGAATACAGGGGAACAAAAACGTTCATGCCCGCGAAAGGCGGCAACCCTGACCTCTCCGACCAGGAAGTAGGCAACGCCGTGGCTTACATGCTGCAGCAGGTGCTCTGACGTCAACCGCGCAGGATTGCCGATAAAAAAAGGCGGGCGCTCTTCAGGGCGACCCGCCTTTTGCATGTCGGAGGGAAACCGCTCTACCCTTCCACTTCTCGGGGCAGGGATTCGATATCGAAAACGTTTTCGGCCCCTTCACTCCAGCCGTCCTCCAGAAAGTCTTCATGCCTGCCGTCGGCGATCAGCCGCATGGCATAGCGGACCTGCTCCTCGTATAGTTCACAGAAAGCCCCCGGAACCTGCATACCGCCCCTCATGCTCCAGGCCTCGGCAGGGCAGGGAGATCCGCAAAAATGACGAATGGCGCAACGGCTGCAAGGATCGATCTCCTCGACCTTCCTCCCGGTAACGCGACGGAAGGCCGGGGTACGGAGAATATCGTCGATATCGTCCCTGAAGACATTGCCTCCGTTGAATTCATCAATGCCGACGAATTCACTGCAGGGGAAAATATCGCCCCTGGCCGAAAGCGCCACGAAACAGCGCCCGCCCCCGCACGGCGATATGTCGCACATCAGTTTGCGGGCAGTCGGAGCGAGAACCGCCAGCAGAACGTTGGCGAAATTCGCAATGACCATTTTCCTGCCGGTTTCACGATACAGCTCATGCGAACGTTCGAGCGCCCTGAGATAGTGTCCGGCCATCAGATGATCGTCCGCCTTGGCTTGCTCTCCGCCCGGACGGGTGCAACGAACGGGGTTGAGCATGCAGACCGGCACCGTTGACGAATGGAAAAAGTCCACAACCTCCTCCAGATCGGCCACGTTTTCACTGGTGACTGTACAGATGATGCTCCACCTGTCGTAACCCTGCAACAATGCAATTGCGGCGGCAACGGCGTCATGCACGTCTTCTCCGGACCATGTCTTTCGCGCGCGGCCTGCAGGGACGGCACGATGAGTATCGAGCGAAAGCCCTATCCCGACACGGCGGGACATCAGGAATTCCGCAGCCTCCCTGTCGAGCAGCGTGCCGTTTGTCTGTAAACCGAACCTGAAATCATTCCTGAAATGCTCAATAGCCGCAAAAACAGCCTCACGATTCATCAGCGGCTCCGAACCGTGAAAAATCACCTCCGGCAGCCATCCTTCCGGAACATTGCGCTTGAAATAGCTCTTCATTCGCTCCAGGGCGCCGATCAGATCCTGCCCGGACATGTCGATGCCGTCGCTTCGCATCTTCTGCGGAATATAGCAGTAACCGCAATCCATGTTGCACCTTTCCGTGGGGTTTACATAGACCGCCGACGGTTTCAGGCTGCATCGCAGGGCATGCATCTCGCTCTCGAACGCAAGCGCTTTTTCGCTGTATTCACGATAGAGCCGATGGTCATCAGAAAAAACGTCGGCGAGTTCGCTTTTTTCAACCAGCGCCCAGAAAGCCGTATCGGGAGAAATAACCGCCATATACTCTCCGTGGCCGATATCAATCGGCTGCAGCGTGGCGCCGTTGCCGGAGTTGGCCCAGCGGCCCCGTGACGAAGCCGCACTCTTCATTGCTTTTTCCATTCCTTTATTTCTTCTCCGGTTGACGTTTCCCGGAACTCTCGATCAGAATGTAATGCGACAGGCCCGTTCCGCTTGCCCTGCGGCGTTTGCGAAATGCGATGATTTTCCCGCAGCCCTTCACGGCCGTTGTTTGATTGTGTTTTTTCATGATGCATGATTTTTGGTTTAAAAAAAGAAAAAGGGCTTCGTTCCATCTCACGCAAGATGGAGCGAAGCCCTTTACCATCGGGTTTCAACCCGGACATGCTGAAAAAACGAAGGCGCCCCGCCAACCGTTTTTTTTCAGCATGTCCCTATATGTAGCGTCATCGAACAGGTCTTCTGGCTTTCGGATCGGCCTTCCCCCGCCAGCCTTCCCGCCCGAAAGAAACGGACAGTGGCCATGCAATTTCAAGGCAGGATCAGTCCCCGATTACAGCGGCGGGACCGCCACGGATTTTCACCGTGTTCCGGGATGTTGCGACAACGTGAAACGCCTCCATCGTCCTGGAAGCACTCCATACTCTTGAATGTAGGTCATGCACGAAATTTTTACAAGTCTCCAGCCGCTCATTCTGCCGATCGCTTGCTCCAGTAACGCGCGAACATGATTCCCGACAGGTTGTGCCAAAGGCTGTACAGCGCTCTCGGAAGAGCGGCCAGCGGCGTGAAAAACTGGTTCGCCAGCGTCAGGCCCAGGCCAGAATTCTGCATACCCGTCTCGACGGCGATCGTTCTCCTCTCGACAACGCCGCAGCCGGCCAATGCCGCCACGGCGTAACCGGCGGCGAAACCGCCCATGTTGTGCAGGACGACCGCGATAATCGCTGCGGCAGGAAACGACAGCACGCGCTCGGCGTTCAGCGCGATCACGCAGGCGACGATGAGCGTGATGGCGATAACCGATACCGAAGGAAGCAACGAGCCGTAACGATCCACCTGACGCCCGAAAAAACGACGGACGACGAGACCTCCGGCCAGCGGCATCGCGACGATCCAGCAAACGGAAAGAAAGAGCCCCGCAACCTCTATATCCACCGTCCTCTGGAGCAGCAGCAGGATAATCGCCGGCGTGAGCAGAGGAGCCAGCATTGTCGAAAACATGGTCATGGTCACCGAGAGAGGAACGTTCCCCTTCGAAAGATAGACAATGACGTTGGACGCGGTTCCGCCAGGACAACTGCCGACAAGCACCATGCCGATCGTCAGCTCCTCGGGCAACCGGAACGCCGTCGCGATGACTACGGCCAGGCCGGGCATGACGGTGTACTGAACAAGCGCGGCGAGCAGCACGATCTTCCGTTTCAGCCATACAGCCCTGAAATCCTCCGGAGCGATCGTGGTGCCCATGCCGAACATGACGAGAGCGAGAAGAGGAGCGATAAACGGCTTTACCCAAAGGAACGAAGGGGGCGACAGCAGGGCGACGAAAGAAGCCGAAAGCGCGATGAGAAGAAAATGACGGACAGGCGCGTTCATGGGGCGTTTTTTTCGGACCGTGCAGGACTGGATTCACGACATGCTTGCCGATACCCTGTAATGTAGCGCTCCGGACAAAAAAAGCATGACCGGAAAAACGCACGCTCTTCGTATCTTCCGGTGCTGAGCGATCAAGACCTGAAATCATGAATGCGCACCATGTCGACCTGATCGGATACGCAGCGGCAATCCTGACCACTGTAGCCTTTCTTCCCCAGACATTCAGGGTATTGCGAACGCGACAGACGAGGGATATCAGCCTGCTCTGGGCCATCGCCATGACAGCAGGCGTCGCGCTCTGGTTCTGCTACGGCTACGCCAGCCGCAGCATGCCCATGATCGCGGCAAACGGCGTAACCCTTCTGCTCCTTCTGGCGATCCTCGGCTGCAAGCTTCGCTGTAAATAACCGGCGCCGGGCGACATCCGGCCCCGGACAACCATTTCATGTCATGAACAGAACACCTATAGGCTTTATCGGTACGGGAAGGATAGCTCGCGCGCTCGTCTCGGGACTTTCGAAAGATCCCGCCAACGATCTTTCAGGATTCGACAAAGTTCCTGCCGCGGCGGAAGCGATGGCGAGAGAGTTCGGCATCACCGTACGCGAATCGGTACGGGATATTGCGAAACACTCGCAGATCATCGTGCTTGCCGTCAAGCCATACCAGATCGAGGAAGTCCTGGATGCATTGCGCGGCGGTCTCGGCAAGGACCATCTGCTGATCAGCGTCGCGGCGGGCATAACCTCGGAATTCATCAGATCCCGTTCGAGGGACGACATGCGGATCATCCGCGTCATGCCCAACACACCCGCGTTTGTCGGAGAGGGCATGACCGCGATCTGCGCAGGCAGCATGGCGACACAGGAGGACATTTCGCTCGCCGAACGCCTTTTCAGCACCATCGGCCGCGTGGCGGTGCTGGACGAATCGCGGATGGATGCCGCGACAGCGGTTTCCGGCAGTGGCCCTGCCTACATGTTCAGGATTGTCGCCTCGCTCGCCGAAGGAGGCGTGCAGTGCGGACTTTCGGAAGAAGATGCGATCCTGCTCGCGGCCCAGACCATGCTGGGCGCGGCAACAATGGTGCTCAACAGCAACAGAAACCCGGAAGAGCTCGTCAGGGAGGTTACGACGCCTGGCGGCACGACCGAAGCCGGCCTGAAAAAAATGGAGGCGCACCATGTCGGTCAGGCTCTCGTGGAAACCGTAAAGGCCGCCGCCAGAAGGTCAGCGGAACTTGCGCAATAGCACACCCATATGCCCGTTCGGCCATGGAAAATGCTTCTCTGCCTCCTTCTGTGCCCGCCGATTCCGGCGCTGGCCTCGAACGGCGGCGGAGACTTGCCGTTCCTCAAGGCGGAACTCAGCGACAGCACGCCGTTTTCCGGCCAGGAGGTGGAACTTTCCTACATCCTGCTTTTCAACGGGATGGCTCCGAGGATCAGCGATGCCGAAAAACCGGTTCACCGGGACCTCTGGATCGAGGACGATACCCCGGAAGGACTTATCCCGAGCCGTCCGCTCGAAATCGACGGAAGGCCCTGGCGCGGCGCTGTCGTCAAACGCCTGAAGCTGGTTCCTCTGCGGAGCGGAACGCTCGGCGTCGGGGGTTACCGGCTGTTGTGCGAAATCCCCGGGGATCTCACGCCGGGAGCCACGACGGTCAAGGACGACACGCTGACGATCTCCGCTCCGGATGTCACGATCAGCGTACGGTCCCTTCCGAAGCCCGTGCCCGAAACGTTCAGCGGAGCCGTCGGAAGATTCGACGTCGAAGCGTTCCTGGAAAGGGATAGCGTTCGGGTTGGAGAAACGCTTCAGTTGACCTTCGTGATTTCGGGAAAAGGCAGTTTCCGCACACTCCCCGAATTCGCGCTCTCCCTCCCGGCAGGGCTGCGCGAAACAGGAACAGGAAGTTCCGCGAAACCCCAGAGCGTGCCCGGCGAGGAAAGTGAAACCCTGACGTCAACCGCCGTCCTGCAGGCCGCGGCTCCGGGCTCCTGGACGTTCTCACCCCTTGTGTTCACGGCGTTCGATCCCTGGAGCGGCGCCTACGCCTCGATCGCGGCGAAACAACTGACCCTCACCGTCCTGCCGCCCGGCGAAGAAACTGACACCGTGGCAGCGGAACCCGGAACAGGGGCGGCCGGAACCAACCGTGAAGCGCCTCCGGCCGCCCCCGTTCCGGGCCCTGCGCTCTTTCTCGTGGCGCTTGCGCTCGCGGCGGCCCTGGTCTATTTCATGGTGAAAAAGAAAGCGCCTCGCCGTCCGCCTGAAAGGACCGCGCGGAATAACCTGGACACGGAAACGTCGCTGCAATCCCTGCGCGACGGCATCGAGGCGGCCGTCGCGGCGGCCTGCGGCATTCATCCAAGAGGCCTGACGAGAAAAGAACTGAAAAACGAACTGCGCGAACGTGGCGCCGGCGCGGCTGTCCCGGAACGGCTCGAGGAACTGCTCGACAGGATCGACCGTCTCGATTTCGCCCCCGGCGAGCCTTCAGCCGAAGATCTCGCCACCCTGCGGGAATCCGCCCGGTCGGTCATCGAATCGCTTCGGCGGTGAAGTCAGCCGGTCTCAGGCCTCCCTCGATCCTGTTTTCCAGATAGGCACGACCTCCTTCAGCCGGTCCATGAACCAGCTCGCGGCGGCGAACCCTTCCGCCCGGTGCTTCGAACGGACCAGCACCACGATAGCCGCCTCGTGGACCGGGATGACGCCGACGCGGTGAACGCAGCGCAGATCGAGGATGCCGAATCGCTCCGCCGCTCCAAGAGCGAGCTTCTCCAGCTCTTTCTGCGCCATGCCTTCGTAGTGTTCGTAGACGAGCGCCCCGATGCGCCGCCCGCCCTCGGTATCGCGCACGACACCGGTAAACACCACTTCGGCGCCGGCCTGCGGCTGCGGGTGCGCCCGAAGATCGAAACGCCAGCCGTCTATCTTCGCGCGGGTGATTTCGGCGATCATGCCCTTACCCTCCGCTGACAGGAGGAATGATGGCGAGCTCGTCCCCGTCACTTACAATGACCCCCTCTTCGGGATACGCCATATTCAGGGCGAGCATGAACGGCAACGACGTCAGCATCGGCGACATCTCCCTGATACGCCGTTCGACGAGTTCGACGGTCGAGCCTTCGGGCACCTCCATCAGAAACTCGTCGCAGGCGAGAATATCGCGCGCCGAGGCAAAACATTTGACGGTTATCTTCATAAGTATTAATAAAATATCGGGGCATCCATTACTTGTCACGAACGACATGAGAATAAAACAGACGGAGCACTGAAACCGGAATGTACAAAGAGTACATGAGGATTTCGGGCACCGCCAACGAAATATCCAAATCGTGCGGCATGGTAATTGGTTGCTCCCGACTGGTTCAACGTGCTCCAGGGCAGCAGATTACAGGTCACCACCGTTCCGCCGGGGATAGCCTCCCGCGAGGCGGGAGCCTCCAGGAGGCAGTTCGCCCCGACAAGCGACGTGATCATGTGCGATTCTGTTTTGGGCATGGCCTCGCACAGGAGCCTGCCGTCCTTCTGCCACACCCTGCCGAAAAGAAAACGGTATCGTTTGCTGTCGGCGGGAAACGGCGCAGCGAGCACCGCTTCGATCTTGCCCCGGTAAGGCTCGTTCTGCATCCCGGACAACGCCGGCATGCAGTATTCGAGAAAACAGACAAGCGCGGAGACCGGATTTCCCGGAAGACCGAACACGAGGGATCCATCGGCCGCCGTCCCGAAAAAAAAAGGTTTTCCGGGTTTCTGGGCGACCCTCCAGAATTTCTGCTCGACGCCGAGCTCCGTCAACATCCGCTGCATGAAATCATACTCGCCGGTCGAAACGCCGCCAGCGGTGACCAGCATGTCGCTCGACCGCAGCGCCTCACCGAGCACATCCCTGATGGCCGGAGGACTGTCGGGAGCGTTCCACAACCCCGCGATCTCGCCTCCCGCAGCCGTCACGAGCGACGCGAGCGAATAACGGTTGCTGTTGTATATCGAGGCCCCTTCGAGCGGCTCGCCCGGCATGCGAAGCTCGTCGCCCACCGTCACGATCCCGACCCTGGGACGGCGGTAGACCTGCGCGGTCCTGCAACCGAACGCCGCAAGCACGCCGAGTTCGGCAGGCGTCAGGCGCATGCCTTTCGAGAGGAGCAGTTCGCCCTCGCGAACCTCTTCTCCCGCGTAGCGGACGTTGGCGCGGGGCCCGGGCGCCCTGAAAATATCGACCGTTTGGCCGCCGAACCCGCTGGTATGCTCGTAAATCACCACGGTATCCGCTCCTTCGGGCATTGGAGCACCCGTCATGATCTGAAAGCAACCACCCTTTCCGACAGCTCCATCAGGCACACTGCCCGCGGCGATCTCTCCGTTCACCTCAAGTCTTACCGGCTCGTCCTCCCTCGCTTCGGCGATATCCTCCCAGCGAACGGCGAAACCGTCCATGGCCGCATTGTCGAATCGCGGCAGCGAAAATCCGGCCGTGATCCCGGCCGCCAGCACCTGTCCCTGAACCGTTTCGAGCATGCTCTCCACGACCGGCAACGGATGAACGGCCTCCGCGATACGCCGATGCGCCTCCCGAACATCTATCATCAGTGCCCTCCTCCCCTGATCATGTCGAACGCATGAAAGATTGTCGGCAGGAGCACCTCGAGCGCATCCGCCGCCGCCCCCCTGCTTCCGGGAAGACAGATGACGACGCAATCGCCGATGGTCCCTGCCGCGAGGCGGGAAAGCATCGCCGTACGCACCTTGCCCTGTCCCCACTGAAAAAGCGCCTGCTCCACCCCCGGCAAACGCCGGGTGAATTTCGGCAGCAGGGCGTCGACCGTCACGTCCCTCGGCCCGAGACCGGTGCCTCCGGTCGTCACCAGCAGCTCAACGCCGGAGACAAGCATGCCGTCCACGGCGGAAACGATAGCGGTTGGTTCATCGGGCACTATCCCGAGCGGTTCCACCGCGCAGCCCGCACCAGCAAGCCCTTCAAGGAGCATGGTCCCGGACCGGTCCTCGGCCCTGCCGGCGGAAACGGAATCTGAAACGACAAGCACCGCGGCCTTCGGACGGGGGGCGTCGGCAAGCCCCGTCTTTCCTCCCTTTTTGGCTTCAAGGCGCACGCCGCCGATTTCCATCGACCTGTCGACGGCCTTGCACATGTCGTATATGGTCAGCGCGGCAACCGTCACGGCGGTCAGCGCCTCCATCTCGACGCCCGTCGATTCTCGGGTACTGACGGACGCGCTGATGAGAATGCGGCCGGCCTCGAAGGCAAAGCCGATATCCACAAAAGAAAGATTGAGCTGATGACACAGCGGAATCAGATGGGCCGTCTGCTTGGCGGCCTGGATACCGGCGACCTTGGCCGTCGTCAGCACGTTGCCCTTGGGAACCCGGTTTTCCTGCAGCATGTTCATGGTTTCGGGACGCATGGCGATATAACCCGAAGCCCTTGCAACGCGCAAGGTGCCGGGTTTCGAGGAAACATCGACCATTCTTACCTCTCCGCCCTCGTCAAGATGTGAAAACTCTGACATGAAAAAACTGTTGAATCGTTGAATCGTTGAATCGTCGAGTTGCCCGGTTTACCGCCGATTTCCGGAAAAACCGGCTCAACAGTTCAACACATCAACAGGGGATCCTTATCCCCCGATTTCGGACATGCTCGTTCTCGGCGACTCGCCACCGGCTTCCCTGCCGTCGCGAGGCTTGACATCTATCGTTTTCCGCAAAAGCTCCTCGATCTCACGGTTTTCCGCGCCGTTCCTCAGGACAGCGATCAGGTCGGTGCCGTTCCGGGAGTAAAGGCAGTTCAAGGCCCTGCCGCTCGAGGTGATACGCAGCCTCGTGCACGTACTGCAGAAATTACGAGTAAATGCCGGAATAATGGAAATCCGGCCGGCATAACCCGGCGGAGAAAAGCTGAAAAATTCCGTGGAGCTTCCCCGAAGCTGCTCGATTTCCGGGTAGAGCGCCTTGAGCGATTCGAGAATTTTGTCCGCGCCCATGAATTTTCCGGTGCGCCATATCTGGTGGTCGTCGAAAGGCATGAGCTCCATGAAACGGACCGTCACCGCGCAATGGCGCGTCAGCTCGACAAAACGCCGGAGTTCATCGGTGTTTATCCCCCTCAGCACGAGCGCGTTTATCTTGACGTTGAGCCCGTTTATCTCCAGCAGTCGGGAAAGATTGGCCTCGACTCGCGGGAAAAGGTCCCTTCGCGTAATCCGCCGGTAACGCTCGCGATCGAACGTGTCGAGACTGACGTTGACACCGTCAAGTCCCGCCGCCAGCAGTTCGTCAAGATAGCGATCGAGCAAAACACCGTTGGTCGTCAGGGAAACGGTCTCGACTCCCGTCATGCCTTTCGCGGCCCCGACCAGATCGACAATATCGGAGCGCAGCAGGGGTTCGCCTCCGGTAAAACGCACTTTCCTCACCCCGAGCCCCGCGAGTACATCGAGAATCCGCACGATCTCCCCGAATCGCAGTTCCTCTCCCCGTCCTCCCGGCTGTGGGTGTTCTTCCCTGAGGCAGTAGACGCACCGAAGGTTGCAGCGCGAGGTTACCGCAACACGAACATAATCGACCGAGCGACCGAAACGGTCGGCCAGTTCACGATGAGCGGATACCTGTTTTTCAGCCATTGAACGTTCTGTTGGCAACTGTAAGCATTCTACAAACGGTCGAACTCCCCTGCATCCCGAAGGCCGAGAGCGATTTCCGGAAAATCGGTAATGATACCATCGACGCCCTGGCCGAACAGGGCAAGCATATCGGCCGGAGCATTGACGGTCCACGGCACGACGCGAGCGTCGAGACCGTGCAGCATGGCGACAAGCGCTTCATCGACAGCCCTGAACGCGGGATTGACATAAGCAGGAACGAATCCGAGGCGGACGAGGCGCTTGTGGACCTCTGCCGCCCCGTGTACGAGCATCCCGAGACGAACGCCGGTGTCGATTCGCGCAACCTCGCCGAGCAAACGCTCGTCGAACGACTGCACGATGCAGCGCGAAGAGATCCCGAAAGTGTTCAGCACGCCGCACAACAGTCCCGCGTACTCACGGGGAGGCGGATGCAGCACGCCGTCTTGGCCGCTCCACGACTTGACTTCGAGATTGTAACGGATTCCGCCCGGCCTTGCCAGCCCCGAAAGGCGCTGTTCGACTTCCCTGAAAACATCTTCGAGCAGCGGCTTCGATGCCCTGATCCTCTGCTGCCCTCGAAAGCCTGGCTGAACGAGCCCGCAATCGAACCGGGCGATCTCGGCGTACTTCATGCGATAGAGCAGATAGCGCCGCTCTTCTTTTTTCGATACCGCCCTGCCCGAGGGATCGAGGCACCGACCCTGTGACATGCAGGGATCGTGCGAAACGACGATTCTCCCGTCGCCCGAAACGCAGAGATCGAGCTCGATCGCGTCAGCGCCCAGCTCGACAGCCGAGATAAAAGCCTGCAGGGTGTTTTCCGGATAGAAGGAACGAGCGCCCCGGTGAGCATGGATTTCGAACTGCATACAATTGTACGTACTCCCGGACCGGAAAAAAAAGGGGGCCATCAAGACCCCCACGCTCCCGGACCGGCGCATTGAAGCTTACTCCCGGATTATCCAGTGCTTGAATCCCTCAAAGGTTTTTTCGAACTCGCCTTCGTCCCCCCTGACCCGGGATTCGTCGACATTCGCATGCTCATACCCTACAAGAGCGAAATAGATCGCCTTGTCGAAGAAGTAATCCAGTTGACCGATGAACTGCA
>RRYU01022759.1_pt1 | contig 17506 bp, 8 predicted proteins | sample 2162651 | NCBI WGS metagenome assembly RRYU01 (sample SAMN10267283, study PRJNA491782) | microbial mat metagenome | isolation source: biomat in the production well | place: Japan: Minami-Kanto gas field, natural gas well KTG3 | collected 2017-06 | reverse complement strand
GCATCGGCAAGAATAAGCCTGCCTTCCGCGTCGGTATTGCCGACTTCAACCGTGATACCGGAATAGGTCGTGATGACATCGCCCGGCTTTTGGGCCGCCCCTCCGGGCATATTGTCCGTAGCCGGAATAAGCCCTATGATATGCAGCGGCAGACCCAGCAGCGCCGCCGCCTCAATCGTTCCGATAACAGAAGCCGCCCCTGCCATGTCGGACTTCATCTCGTCCATCCCGTTTGAAGGTTTGAGGGATATGCCTCCGGAATCAAAAGTAACCCCTTTACCAACAAGAGCGACCGTAGCAAGCGGCTCGGAGTGAGGCTCATACTCCAGTATCGTGAATGTCGGCGGAGCTTTGCTTCCCTTGTTCACGGCCTGAAGACCACCCATTCCAAGCTCCTCAATCTTCTCTTTATGAAACACCGTCACCGTGCATCCTGATTTTTCGGCTGATTTTCGGGCAGCCTCGGAAATATCTTCGGCATTGAGCAGATTACCGGGAAGGTTGACAAGGTCACGGACAAGATTTCTTGCATCGGCGATAATCCGGCCGTTTCGGGCACCGGTCTCGACATCTTTGAGACTTCCGGCATTCACACGTACTTTTATCTCGCCAAGCTGCGCTTTCCGCTCTCTTTCCCTGCCTTTCTTTTTGTCCAGCTTGCCGCTCTTCAAACGATCGAAGCTGTATGAACCGTAAATAACCGAATCGACAAGCAGCTCCGCCAGCCATGCGCTTGACTCTCCGGTAGCTTGAGCCCACGCCGGTATCGAGGAACAATCGAGAACGAGGTTCTTGACCTGCAATGATTTTGCATTGTATGCAACCGATGCCGCTAATTTGCGAAAATCCTCGGTCCCGGCAGCATCTCCGAGACCAAGCAGGAGAACCCTGGACGTCTTGAGCTTCGAACCGGCGGAATAGAGCACCAGCGAGTCACCCGCTTTACCCTTGAAATCTTTCAAAGCGACAGTGTCGAGGCCAAAAGCCTCCAGTGTCTTTTCCGCATCTTTTTTAAGCTCTTTTGCCGTAAAAGGCATAACAAGCAGGTCACACTTGAGATTCTTCAACGAACTTTTTGTTACCGCAATCTTCAGCATAGCAAACTGTGTTTATAGTGCAAGGGCCTGATGTTCATCTGTCCTGCAGGACGCCGTCTGTTTTCGCATTATTCTTTATTAACGACTTCCGAATTTTTCAGAAAACTTCTCACTTCGGAAAGAACCATCTTCGTTGCTTTTTCAGGAGCATAGCGAAGAAGACAACCGGCCGCATTCTTATGCCCTCCCCCACCGTACTTTTTGGCAATCTGGTTAACGTAGATATCCCCTCTCGATCTGAAACTCACTTTAGTCCTGCCATCCTGCATTTCCACCATAAGCACGGCAATCCTGACACTTCTGATGCTTAGCAGATACTTGATGATAAGATCAGTATCAAAAAGTTTGCTCCCGGTCTGATTGAGCATTTCCTGAGAAATAAACAGCCAGGAAACCGTGTTGTCGTCGATCAGCCTTATTTCAGTAAGCGCTGCGCCAAGGAGTCTGAGCGCCTGCGGTTTGAGCGAATTGTATACCTGGTCATATATCTCGTTCGGGTCGGCCCCTTTTGCAACCAGATCGCCGGCAAGAGTATAGACGTAAGGGCTGGTTTTGGGAAATCTGAACGATCCGGTATCGGTCATGACTGCCACGTACAAACCTTGTGCAACACCCGGTGTGATAAGATTTTTCCCGACACGCATGCCGATCGCCTTTATAAGATCGTAAACAAGCTCTCCAGTCGATGACGCGTAGGTTTCGCACACCATCAGATCAGCAAAGTCTTCGGGATCAAGATGATGATCGATGCAGAGAACTTCCAGCTTGCCGAGTTCCCGGGCAAAGCTTACATGGTTCCAGATACTGCCCATGCGTTCTCTCAGGTTGGCGTCAAGAAGCACGACCAGATCGGCAAGCGAAATTTCTTCGATCAGTTCTTCACCCTGGTCATCGAACACACGTATATCGGCAACTTCCTTCAGAAAATTGTAGTTGGTAGGAACTTCCGTTGGATTGACAATCGAAACCGTCTTACCGAGCGACTGTAAAACCTCGGCAAGAGCGACCTCACTTCCAAGGCCGTCTCCATCAGAATTAACGTGGGTTGTAAGAACAATGTGCTCACCGGCAAGCAGCATATCGATACATGTAGCCCAGTCTTTTTCATCAAGTCTCCGTCCATATTCAGGTATAATCATCAGTTCATATTTCATTTTTTATCTAAACACTTAATTTACGGCTAAATTAGCCCGTTGACAAACCTTTACGAAAAACGCCGAAATGCTGTTTTTTTCTCAACAGGTAATTCAATACCTTATGAAACGATTATACCAGGAAAACCTCCAGGGAAATATATCTGCCGGCTTTTTCTCAAGCACTTATGTCACCGGCAAATAACCATATACCGATTGTACCGGATGCTTAAAATTTTTGAAAAAATATTTGGTTCGAAGCACGACAAGGACATAAAAAAAATCCAGCCGCTCATTGACCGCATCAACGAGATATATTCGACACTTCAAGCGCTCAGTGACGACGAACTTCGGGAAAAAAGCCTGGCCCTCAGGTCCGGCCTGCAAAAAAAGCTGAGCAGGTTTCAGCAGCAGAGAAACGATCTTGAAAAGAGACTTGAAAACACTGACATCGTCCTCAGTGAGATCGACAGCATAAACAGGAATATCGAGGAACTCGAAACAACCTGTGAAAATGAAACCGCAGCCGCTCTCGAAGAGATCCTGCCGGAAACATTCGCCATTGTAAAAGATACCTGCAGAAGACTCAAGGGACATACCTACGAGGTAATGGGGCATTCCATGACCTGGGACATGGTGCCGTATGATGTTCAGCTTATCGGCGGTATCGTCCTGCATCAGGGAAAAATAGCCGAAATGGCAACGGGTGAAGGTAAAACCCTTGTATCTACCTTGCCGGTATTCCTCAATGCCCTGACCGGCAGAGGGGTCCACCTCGTTACCGTTAACGATTATCTCGCCCAACGAGACAGGGAGTGGATGAATCCGATATTTGCGTTCCACGGCCTGAAAACCGGCGTCATACTCGGTGGAATGAGCCCGGAGGAACGAAAAAAAGAGTATGGGTGCGATATAACCTACGGCACGAACAACGAGTTCGGCTTTGATTATCTTCGGGACAACATGGCCGGCTCACCCGACGAACTTGTCCAGCGTGACTATTTTTTTGCCATTGTCGATGAGGTTGACAGTGTTCTGATAGACGAAGCCCGAACCCCTTTGATAATCTCCGGACCGGTTCCCAATTCCGATACCGGAAAATTCACGGAAATCAAACCCTGGATGGAACGTCTGGTCAAGACCCAGCAGAACCTGATTGCCGGATACCTCAACGAAGCCGAAAAAATTGTCAAAAGTGATCCCGGTAACTTCGATGCGGGCCTCGCTCTCCTGCGGGCAAAACGTGGCCAGCCGAAGAACAGCCGCCTCATCAAAATACTGTCCCAGACAGGTATGGCAAAACTCATGCAAAGCGTCGAAAACGATTATCTCAAGGATAATGCAAGACGAATGCATGAGGTCGACGACGAACTGTACTTCTCCATCGATGAAAAATCAGGCTCGATCGATCTGACTGACAAGGGGCGCGATTTTCTCAGCAAACTCAGTCAGCAGGACAGTGATCTTTTTCTTGTACCCGACGTCGGAGCTGAAGTAGCCGCAATCGACAACGACTCATCTCTCGATGCCCAGCAGAAAACCAGGAAAAAAGACGAGGTTTACCGGCTCTTTTCCGAACGCTCGGAAAAGCTCCACAACATCAGCCAGTTGCTGAAGGCATACTCGCTGTTTCAAAAAGACGACGAATACGTCGTTCAGAACGGCCAGGTCATGATTGTCGACGAATTCACAGGACGTATTCTTCCCGGAAGACGATACAGCGACGGACTTCATCAGGCAATAGAGGCAAAGGAAAATGTCAAGATCGAGGGGGAAACCCAAACGTTGGCAACGATCACCATTCAGAATTTCTTCCGCCTCTACAAAAAGCTCGCCGGTATGACCGGCACGGCAGAAACTGAGTCGGCAGAGTTCTACGATATATACAAACTGGATGTCGTCGTCATCCCGACCAACAGGCCTGTTATCCGCAAAGACCAGGACGACTATGTTTTCAAGACTCGCAGGGAAAAATATGCCGCCATTGTCGGCAGAATCATGGAACTGCAGAAAACAGGCCAGCCGGTACTCGTTGGAACCGCAAGCGTCGAAGTCTCCGAAACACTATCGAGGATGCTGCGCGCCAAAAAAGTCACGCACAGTGTGCTTAATGCCAAACAACATGAAAGCGAAGCGGAAATCGTCGCTTCGGCAGGACAGAAAGGCGCCGTCACCATTGCGACAAACATGGCGGGACGAGGGACGGATATCAAACTCGGCGAGGGCATCATAGAAGCAGGAGGGCTCTTTATTCTCGGATCGGAAAGACACGAATCCCGCAGAATCGACCGTCAGCTTCGAGGCAGATCCGGGCGGCAGGGAGATCCCGGAGAATCCATATTTTACGTTTCTCTGGAAGATAACCTGATGCGTCTCTTCGGCTCCGACAGGGTTATTTCGGTCATGGACAAACTCGGCCATGAGGAAGGTGATGTCATCGAACACTCGATGGTCACCCGATCCATCGAACGGGCTCAGAAAAAGGTTGAAGAACAGAACTTCTCCATTCGTAAACGACTCCTCGAATATGACGATGTCCTCAACCAGCAGCGTGACGTCATTTACAAGCGACGCCGGGGAGCCCTTACCAAAACACGTCTCACCGCGGATATATTCGATCTGCTTCACGATTATTCGGAAAACATTGTCAACCGTTACTTCAGAGATCTCGACGTCCAGGGCCTTGAAGAACAGGCAATGAGGGATCTTTCCGTTGAGTTCCGGATCGACAGCGCAACGTTTGAATCCGACGGCACGGAAAAAACCGCTGAAAATCTCTACCGGAGCGCCCTTGATTTTTACAAGCGCAAGGAAGCCGCCATACCGGAAGAGATTATGCGACAGATAGAAAAATACGCCGTTCTGAACGTTATCGACCAGAAATGGCGTGAACACCTCAGAGAAATAGACTCGCTCAAGGAGGGAATCAATCTCAGGGCTTACGGCCAGAAGGATCCTCTTCTCGAATATAAACAGGAGGCCTACAAACTTTTTGTCAGCATGCTTGGAGAAATCGAGCATGAAACACTCTCGCTTGCGTTCAAGCTCTTCCCGATGACAGAAGAGGCCCGTGAGCAGATCGAAGCCGAACGAAAAAAAGCACAGGTACAACAGGATCGTCTTGTCGCCCGTCACGATGAAGCGAAGACAGCCTTCGACAATCCGGCTGTGGAACCTGGCGCCGGACAGAACAGAAAAAAACAAAAAGGTAGTGACAGGGAAGGCGTCGAAGAGCCCCTGCAACCGGTCAGGGCGGAAAAAACGCCGGGAAGAAACGACCCCTGTCCTTGCGGAAGCGGAAAAAAATATAAAAACTGCTGCGGCAAATAAATGGTGAGCCAAAACAATCAGGTCAACAGTATGCACACGGAACCAGAAATAACCCCTGAACTTGTAAGGGAACACGGACTCAACGAAGAGGAATACCACAGGGTTCTCGATATTCTCGGACGCACCCCGACATTTACGGAGCTTGGCATTTTTTCGGTCATGTGGTCGGAACACTGCAGCTATAAAAACTCCATCGCCGTCCTGAAAACACTCCCCAGGGAAGGAGAAGCCTTGCTCACGTCGGCAGGAGAGGAAAATGCAGGGCTTGTCGATATAGGAGACAACCTTGCAGTTGCGTTTAAAATCGAGTCCCACAACCACCCTTCCGCCGTCGAGCCCTACCAGGGAGCGGCTACAGGCGTAGGAGGGATACACCGTGATATTTTCACGATGGGAGCAAGACCGGTTGCCGCACTGAATTCACTCCGCTTCGGTTCGCCCCAAGACCCGAGAGTCCGATACCTTGTCGATGGGGTTGTCAGAGGCATCGGCGATTACGGAAACTCTTTCGGAGTGCCTACCATCGGTGGAGAAATCTATTTCGAAGACTGCTATACCGGCAATCCTCTGGTCAATGCAATGTCGGTCGGTCTCGTAGAGCACGATAATACTGTCAGCGCAACTGCCGAAGGAGAGGGAAACCCGGTACTCATTGTCGGTTCAGCCACGGGAAAGGACGGCATTCACGGCGCAACCTTTGCATCCGAAGACCTGAGTGAAGCATCCGAAGACAAAAGACCCAGCGTACAGGTTGGCGACCCGTTTGCCGAAAAGCTCCTGCTTGAAGCAACGCTCGAGGCTATCGCAACCGGACATGTTGTCGGTCTCCAGGATATGGGTGCCGCCGGTTTGACCAGCTCCACCTCGGAGATGAGTGCAAGGGGCATCGATAAAAACGGTTCAGGAGGCATCGAAATTGATCTGGATTTCGTTCCCGTCCGCGAAAACGATATGAGCGCCTACGAAATCATGCTTTCCGAGTCACAGGAGCGGATGCTTATCGTGGCTGCAAAAGGATTCGAACAGGAAATCATCGACGTTTACCGAAAGTGGGACATTCACTCTGTTGTGATCGGCAACGTTACCACTGACAACCTGCTCAGGGTTTGGCACCATGGTTCCGTCGTTGCAGAAATACCCGCAGAATCGCTTGTGCTCGGCGGTGGCGCTCCGGTTTACATCCGCGAGGCGGTTGAAAAGAAACCCGATACACCTGCTGCGAATCTTGTTCCGGACAGTTCACTCGACCTGCGCTCGGCAAGCCTCCGACTGCTGTCCAGACCGAATATCGCCAGCAAACAGTGGGTTTATCAGCAGTACGACTCCATGGTGCAGACAAATACCGTCACTGCTGCCGGACAAACCGATTCGGCCGTGATCCGCATCAAGGGAACAGAAAAAGCGATCGCGATGAAAACGGACTGCAATGCCCGCTACGTCTATCTCAATCCGAGAAAAGGCGGCATGATCGCTGTCGCGGAATGCGCAAGAAACATCGCCTGTTCCGGTGCGACACCGCTGGCCATAACGAACTGCCTCAATTTCGGCAACCCCTACAAACCGGACGTCTACTATCAGTTCAAGGCTTCCGTCGAGGGAATGGGAGACGCCTGCAGGGCATTCAATACCCCGGTCACCGGAGGCAACGTAAGCTTCTACAATGAATCGTCACTCACCGGAACCGCAGTCTATCCCACTCCGGTTATCGGCATGATCGGACTCCTCGACAACATCGAACACCTTACCGGTTCGACCTTCCGAAATCCCGGCGACGCAATACTGCTGCTTGGAGACCCTGTTCTCACGCTCGATGGATCAGAATACCTCGTGATGCAATACGGAACCCCGGGACATGATGCCCCATCATGTGATCTGGATCATGAAAGCAAACTGCAGAAGCTTCTTGTTTCCCTTGCTCATTCGAACATGCTGCATTCTGCGCACGACATTTCCGACGGAGGATTGTTTACGGCGCTTGCAGAAAAATCCGTACTGGACAGATCCCGTGCTCTCGGATTCGCCGTTGACCTTGAATCAAGTGAGAAAAACAGTTCATTCGTTCAGGAGCTTCTCTTTTCCGAAGCACAGGGCCGCGTACTGCTGAGCCTTCAACCTGAAAACGCCGTACAGGTAATCGATATGGCCAGCCGTCAGGGCATTCCGGCAAAGGTCATCGGACAGGTCCGCGAGAAAAACGCCTCGATAGAGATCAACGGCAAAGAAGCACTTTCATTTACAACCGAAGAACTTGCAGAAGCCTACTACCAGGCGCTCGAAGAAGCATTACACCTCGACGAAATAGAAATAATCTGACGAGTTATGCTGCCGATTCTTACAGCCGAAGAGATGAGTCGGGCCGACCGGGCGGCGATCGAACTGCTGCACACGGGAGAATCGAGACTCATGGAACTTGCAGGCCGTGAAGCGTCACGGCTCATAAGAGAATCGTTTTCTTCCCGGGAAGACACTCTTGAAGGTCTGACCTTCCTGATTGTCTGCGGCAAGGGAAACAACGGAGGAGACGGTTTCGTTCTTGCCCGGCATCTGCTCAATCTCGGCGCTTTTGTTGATTTGATCCTCATCTACCCCTCCGAAGAGCTTGCCGCGCTGAACCGTGAAGGACTTGCTATTATCGAAGCCTACAGCGAACACACCGATTTCATCCGGATCTTCAAAAGCCATGACGAGGCGTTGCCGTTTGTAGCCGAGCAGGAGTACGACGGCGTCGTAGACGCGATTTTCGGCACCGGACTCCACCTGAAAGCTGAAAATGATGCCCTGAGAAACCCTGTCAAACAAGCCGTTGAGCTGATCAACAGCATCCGCGAACGAAGCGGAGCCGTCACCATCGCCCTCGATCTTCCGAGCGGACTCGATGCCACCAGCGGCTTTGCCTCCTCCCCTGCAGTTCAGGCAGACCTTACCGTCTGCATGGCTTACCTGAAAACCGGATTTTTCTTCAACAGGGGCCCGTTTCTTTCAGGAGAACTGCATGTAGCAGAAATCTCGATTCCCGAATTCCTCGTACGGCAGTCAAAGTGCCACCTGATCGACAAAGAGTTCGCCGCAGAGAACTTTCTGCTGCGGGATCCCGACGGGGCAAAGCACACAAACGGCAAACTGCTGGTTATTGCCGGCTCGCAGAACAGCAGCAGTTCCATGCTCGGAGCTTCCCTGCTCGCTGCAAAAGCAGCGATCAATACCGGTGCGGGATATGTATCCGTTTCGCTGCCGTCGGAACTCGCAGGCCCGCTTCACACCTTCGCTCCTTCGGCAACTGTAACAGGCAGGGACATCGAATCCATCCTGGAAAAAGCCGCCTGGGCCGACGCCATAGTCATTGGATGCGGACTCGGCAGGGAACAGGAAACCATAGAGCTTCTGCACAGGCTTCTTGAAAATCCGCTCGTCGCAGCAAAAAAACTCGTCCTCGATGCCGACGCCCTGTTTGCCGTTTCACAAAACGGATTCTCTCTTGATACCATAGACTTCCATGATATCCTGCTCACGCCTCACACCGGCGAGTTCAGCAGACTTACCGGTCAATCTGTCGAAGAAATAGAAGCCGACCCTCTGACGGCCGTTCGCCTGTTTGCTGCTGAAAACAGGGTGAACCTCCTGCTGAAGGGCAACCCCACCTGTATCGTTCAACCCTCCGGCAATACCCTTATCAATAACAGTGGAACGGAAGCACTGGCGACGGCCGGTACAGGAGATGTGCTTTCAGGCATGATCGGCGCCCTTGCTGCAAAGGGAATTGATACGTTCCACGCCGGAGCAGCCGCAGCATGGTTCCATGGCCGGGCCGGAGACCTTGCAAACGACGTATCAAGCCTTGTCTCTGCAGAAGATGTGCTTCAGGCAATACCCGAAGCAATAGCAGAAATCTTTTTCGCCGAGGAAGAATAGTTCGGACGTGTTCTGACCTGAGATGCATACAGATAGCTTACTTCACTGCCCTACCTGAACAACGTCATTGAAAGATGAGTGCATCGGTTGCTTGCCAATTCACGAAACCATTGAAAAATCATGATTGCATGATCGGCGACAGGCGCTGAGCAGAGCAGATGATGTGCTTGTTAATTGCGACAGAAGTAACGAAATTGTGAAGAGATGTGGAGGAAAAATAAATTTGGGTATGAAAAAGAAAGAAAATGGCTGTAAACGCAGATAAACCACATCTCTGGAAGGCTGACACCCTCGAATCAATCGATTTTTACAACGATTGGTTTTTGCGCTTTGCTCCCTCAGCTTTCCGGAAACAGCGTTCGATACAGACTGAAATGGTTACAAACGCCTTTCAGTTGACCGACAATCTTCGCGGTCTTTCCACAAACATCCTTCGAGAGAATCCCGGTATACTTCCGATGTTGAGGATGACATCCGCTCCGCCACTGGCACGTGATCGACTGGTTGGGCTTGCGTATACATCGAAGAATCTTGTGCAGTCTATGGAGGGGAAAGATGATGTTCCACCAAGACTGCCACCTCGAATGAGCGATGAAGAGACAGAGTCTCATCTATCGCGCATCGTGGATGTCTTGCAAGAAGTTGCAGACCGTGATCTTTTTCCTTGGTTAGATCTCGCAGTAGAGGAACCCTCAGAGGAAGAGGTACTACGCTCTGCTTCTGTTGTGGCAGATAGACTTTGCGGAGCAACGGCGGACCCAATCATAAGAAACGAACAAGAGAAGCGACAATTAGGAGTACTATCAAGTTACCTTGATTCATTAGGTTACAAGCAGATTGAACCCAAGCAGTTCGACGGACTATTGGCCATGCCACAGGCCACATATTGTTTCAGAGCTAACATTTCTGTCGGCTCTTCGGAAAACCCAGTGAACATCCCCGTTGACTGTATAATCTCGCGCAAATCGAGATTGCCGGACGAAATCCCAATCTTAATTGAAGCAAAGTCTGCTGGTGACGCAACTAACACGAACAAGCGTCGAAAGGAAGAGGCTCAAAAGCTATCCCAGCTTAAAAAGTCATTTGGTCCAGATGTCGTTTTTATCCTGTTTTTATGTGGATACTTTGAGACTGGATATTTGGGATACGAAGCTTCCGAGGGAATCGACTGGGTGTGGGAACACCGCATAGCTGATCTGTTGCTTTTCCTTGATGAAGAGCCCGGTTCGACTGCTTCCTCAGTCCAGGAAGACTCGACAGATTACAGCTCGGACTTTTTGCGAATTGAAGACGAAAGATTTCGGAGGCAAAAAGACGTCGATGATTCACGTTCCCCCCTATATCGAAATAAACTAGGGCAGTTTTCGACTCCATTTCGCCTCGCTAACGAAATCTCTCGATATACCCGCTCTCTACTCGAAAAGACAGTCGATGAGTGGCGTGTTCTTGAACCCGCAGTTGGAAGTGGCGTATTCCTCTCCTCGTTTATAGGGTCATGCGTAACGCAGCCAGTTTTCAGCGGAGTGGAAATTGATCCCGCTTACAGCATGATTGCTGAGGAGTTGTTTTCCGACCTCAATCTGTCCATTTATAACCAAGATTTTTTTGATTTCTGTGATAACGAAGATCTTTTAGATTATTTTGATATAGTAGTTACGAATCCCCCATATGTTCGTCATCATCATATAGATTCCTCAAAAAAGGTGGAGTTTCAGGCTAGGGTGAAGTCGGATTTAGGTATAACCGTCAGTGGGCTGTCTGGGCTGTATATTTACTATATTCTTCTTTGTGATAAGCTGCTCGCAAAAGATTCGGTCAGTTCTTGGCTGATCCCTACCGAGTTTCTTTACACAAACTATGGAGCCTCTTTGCGGCAATATCTTACAAGGCATGTAAGGTTGAAGAGGATTCATTTATTTAGTGCCGAAGATGTGCAGTTTGATGATGCCCTTGTGTCTTCTTGCGTAGTCACCTTCACAAAGAATACGCCTACGGAAGACGACCAAGTTCTGCTCACAAAGGGTTCTTATCTCGTCCCTGCTTCGGAAGATCAATATCCGATTTCTCAACTCCAGTCTGATGAAAAGTGGATTTTCAGTATTAATAGCAGTTCAGATGGTGGAGAATATAGCCTTGAGGACCTTTTCCACATTACCCGCGGACTCGCCACCGGTAACAATGATTTCTTTATCCTCACCGCAGAGAAAGCAGAGGAGGAAAACATACCTAACGAGGTCCTTAGTCCCATTCTTCCGAGTCCACGATATCTCACTCATGAAATTATTGAAACTGATGAAGGTGGGATTCCAGATGGCATACCAAACTTATTCCTTCTCAATATATCGTCACCTGAGGAACACATAAAAGCAGAATACCCGTCACTCTACGATTACCTTCAGAAAGGAAGGAGAGAAGGAAAATCAGATGGATATCTCTGTAGATCCAGAAAGCTATGGTATCAGCAAGAAGAAAGGAAGCCTTCATTGTTTTTAGCATCATACATGGGTAGAGGCGGAAATGGGTCAAAACCGATTAGATTCTTCTTAAATAGATCTAAAGCATTAGCTACAAATGTTTACATATGTTTGTATCCGCGACATTTTGTTGCGAAGGCAATTGCCGAAGCTCCTGAAAGAGCGAACGACTTGCTACATATATTGAACGATATTTCTCTTGATAAATTGAGGAACTCAGGTCGTAGCTACGGCGGTGGACTCCAAAAGATTGAACCTAAGGAACTTCGTGCCGTCAGGATATCGAAGATTCCAGAATGGATTAAGCTGACTCGATATGAGCAGACAGAGCTATTCAAAGAAGCCCAATAAGGCGGCGGACTCCCCTCTCAGCGAGTCCCGGGTACCAGGCACTGTACTCGTCGAAAAGATCGGCAAGCAAGTCCGGCATCTCAGTTCACCCCCTGCGCCTTGAGAAACTTCCTGACGTTCCTTGCAGCCTGGCGGATTCGTTCCTCGTTTTCAATGAGAGCGATCCTGACATGTTCATCGCCATATGGCCCGAAACCCACGCCGGGACTTACAGCGATTTTTGCCTCCTTCAGCAACTTTTTACTGAACTCGAGGCTGCCGATTTCACGTAACGGTTCGGGAATTCTTGCCCAGACGAACATTGATGCCCTCGGGCGCTCAATGCCCCATCCTGCGTTGGCAAAGCTCTTCAGCAACACATCCCTCCGTTTGCGATAGGTTTCCCTTATCTCGTTGACGCAGTCCTGATCTTCGCTCAAAGCAATGGTAGACGCCACCTGTATGGGGGTAAACATGCCGTAGTCAAGCCAGCTTTTGATTCTCATCAGAGCGCCCACAAGTTTCGGGTTGCCTACAAGAAAACCGACACGCCACCCGGCCATGTTGTAGGTTTTCGAAAGGGTATAGCTCTCGATCGCAACATCTTTGGCTCCGGGAACCTGAAGGATCGAAGGCGCACGGTAACCGTCAAACGTTATTTCAGCATAGGCGATGTCACTGATGATATAGAACCTCTCCTTGCGTGCGATAGCGACAAGTCTCTCATAAAAGTCAAGATCGACGGTAGCAGTCGTCGGATTGTTGGGAAAATTCACCACCAGATATTTCGGCTTCGGGGATGATTCACGCATCGCCGTTTCGATATTCCGGAAAAACGCATCCTCGTCAAGCGTATAATCGTCTTTGAGAACCAGCCGGAAACGGTGCACATTGCCGCCCGCGAGAATAAAAGCCTGAGAGTGAATCGGGTAACAGGGATCAGGCACCATGGCTACATCACCGGGATTGATGATTGCCTGTACGAGGTTGACATACCCTTCCTTTGAACCCATTGAAGCCACAACCTCGGTATCGGGATCGAGTTCGACGCCGTATTTTTGGAGATACCAGCTGCAAATGGCAAGACGAAGCTTGTAAATGCCCTTTGAAACGGAATAGCCGTGCGTCCTGGGTTTCTGCACACTTTCAACAAGCTTGTCGATAATATGCTTTGGCGTCGGGCCGTCAGGATTCCCCATGGAAAAATCTATCACATCCTCACCGGCACGCCTCTCAGCCATTTTCAGTTCATCAACAGCGGCAAAAACATATTTTGGCAGCCGCTTTATCTTCTCAAATTCAATTTCGTCAAACATGCCTTGTCCGGTAATATTTCATAGTAAAAGCAGGAACTAATCTTACAGAAAAAGAACGAGACGACAAATAGCTTTTTGGCTGGAGCGCTTGACGGTCTGCAGTCATTTTATACAACTCTTGCCGTCATGCCGCACCACCAATGTCATGCCGCACTCGATGCGGCATCCATACAACTCGGCAACCTTAACCATGGATTCCCGTGTCAAGCACGGGAATGACCAATGATTTTTCGCGTACGATAACGGATACCGCTTCGCCGAGTATGATCATCCCGCTATTGTCCCTCAACAATTCAACAATCTCCTGCCTCCTGGCTCCTGGCCCCTGCCTTTTCCCTTCTCCCTTCTCCCTTTCCCCTTTTCCCCCTCCCTCTCACTCCTCAAGAAAACAAAACGGGTCTTTTTCCACGAAAGGGTCGAGCCCCATGCCGTGGACAACAGCCATACATCCTCCGCAAACCGGGCGAAGTCTGCAGCCGCTGCATGATTCCGGCCCCATTCTGTATCGCTGCGCTTCTTCCGACTCGTACAAGGTTAAAAAGTCACTTTCGAGAATATTGCCGATAAGAGAGGGAAACTTCCGGCAGGCATGGACCTCTCCGTCGGGCAGGAGTGCCACAAAGTTGAATGCCGCACCGCAGCCGAAACCGGTACATCCCCCAAACGGTGAAATCCCGCGGCGTTCACGCAGGATATTGATCAGATTATCCTTAAGGCCGATAACAGGATTATCACCTGCAGCAGCGACATACATATCGAGAAACCGCCTGTATGCATCCCTGTCAGGAAGAGAAAGACCAGCCCCCTCACCGACCTGGGAGAGACGATTGAACGTAAAGTAATCCGTTTTCTTCCGCAAAATTTCAGCAAGAGAAAGAATCTGGTCGATGTTCGCCTTTGTCAGGGTGAGCATGACTGCCGAGGAAACCTGTTTTTCCCGAAGAAGGTCAAGAAAATCCATCACTTTTTGATAATAGCCTTCTCCCCGGATATCGTCATTGTGCTCCTCCAGCCCTTCCAGACTGACCTGAAAATATTCAGGCATCCGGATATCGATCACACGCTGCAGTTCGTCAGCCGATACAGGATTGCCGAGCAGAGAAGTTGCAAAACCCCTGTCCGCGGCAACTTTGTACAACAGGAAAAAATGCGGCGACATAAAAGGATTTCCGCCCGAAAAGCAGACATGACCACGCACATTCTTTTCCTGACAGAAACGGTCAAAATCATCGATAATCGCGACGCCCTCTTCGGCTGTCAGAGGCGAGCGTTTCTCCCTGTCGTAGCAATGCTTGCAATGCAGATCACACGCATTCGTTATATGCCACTGCAAGGTAAACACCGATGCGGTAAAGTACCGTTCAGGAATGTTTTCTCCTTTGGGGAACCCCTGCAAAGAACGCGAGACAAGGTAAGGAGCTTTCAGCACAATACCTTTACGTGCGGCATAATCGATCGCCTGGTTAACGACGTTCAACTGATCTCCCTGCAATTCATGCTGTTCTTCAGAGAGGACTTTCAGAGCCAGCAGCATCTGCTCATCTGCCTTTTCAACATAAAGCCTTCCCGTCTCGGGCCCCTTCCATACAAGAATCCAGCCCTCATCAGGCTCAATACCATCGGATACGCCGGTGCCCCTGTCACTGAAAAAAGGGGAAATATCATAGGTTACCGGCACAATCTGCAGCAACGGATTGATGACGGCACCATGGGAAGGCCTGCTGAAAACCTCGTCCATCTGCCCGACGTTCCAGTATGCATATTCGACACCTGCCAGATCGGCAAGAAATGCCTGCTTTGAAGGATAGGGAAAACGGTTACGCAGTAACTCCGGAAGCTTTTCAGGAGTTGCAGCAACTCCTTCCGGTTTTTCCCCGCCACCAAGAACAGTCGCGGGTTCAATGTGCGACAGCGTTCGGGGAAAAATTTTTTCAATCGACACCTGGCTATACATACATACGCTCACTTTCTCATAAATTTCAACTTTAGGGCACCGCTATTAATTGTAGTGAGCGATCTGAAGACAAGGCAGACGGAGCACAGAAACCGGAGTGTACACTGAGTACATGAGGATTTCGAGCACCGCTCAACGAAATATTCGGGTCGCGCAACAAATTAATAGAGATGCCCTTTGACACATAATAAAGAACGGCCCGCTAGAACGGGCCGTCTGCTCTCATAACAAAGGTTCTCAGAACACTGTCTGTGCAACAGAAACCGCTACTCTTTCGAACCTTCTCCAGCTTCTGTGTCTTTCATGCCCGAACATGAGCCGGTTCCCTTTCCAGACTTATCTTCCATGCCTGAACAGGAGCCCGTTCCCTCTCCTGCCTTGTCTTCCATCCCTGAACAGGAACCCGTTCCCTTTGCGGCATCCTGACCTTCAACTTTCTCTGTTTTACTGCAACCTCCTGCCCCGCAGCTGCCGTTGGTCTTTTGTTGGCATCCCGTTAACGTTACACTTGTTACAAGTCCCGCAACACTCAGACCTGCAAGAATTTTTTTCACCGCTGACTTGTCCATAGTTCTACTCCTCACTTTCAGCGAACCTCCGCCATACAATCAGCGGGATTCCCCTTTTTTGTTTATCAAAGCTTCATCAAAAGAGGCAAACACACTCATAATACAATATAAGCAAATGATCCCTGAACACACAAGCGACCCATCAGCACGGGGCCGACCGGTATCTATCATGGAAAGCCTCGATCGGATAGCAACAGTCTCGAAAGCCTAAAGGGCACCTCTATTACTTGTCGTGAGCGAGCTGAAGACAAGGCGAACGGAGCACAGAAACCGCAGTGTACACAGAGTACATGAGGATTTCGAGCACCGACCAACGAAGTATTCGGGTTGCGCAACAAAGTAATAGAGGTGCCCTAAAATCTGACAGCCGTCGCTTTCTCAGCTTGCTCCTTAAAACGCTTCATCCATTCAGGTCCGGAAAGCTTTTCGGCAATTGCCACAGCGATATGACGTGGTTCAACCCCGAGGTCCCTGTTTCTTCCAAGACCCTGGACACATGAAGGACAGTTCGTGAGTATGACCCGCTCCCCTGTCTCCTCTTTTGCATCCCGGATTGCGCCTCTTTTGCGTTGCAACATGGAATCGGTAATATCGGGCCTCGAAAGGGCGAGCGTACCCGCTTCGGAACAACAGTGATCGACAGGGGTGACGACCCCGAACCCACCAAGTTCGTTCAACGTCTCCAGAGCTTTTCCCTCTAAAGAATCATGACATGGCGCATGGTACAGACGACTCTCGTTTCCTTCCAGCTTGAGACCCTTTCCGACTGCATAGCTCATGACATCGACAATGTTTCCTCCGAACAGCTTTCTGGTTTCCATTCCATCCAGAGCTTCCATACAGGTTCCGCAGGAAACCACGCAGGCGTCGAAATCGAGATAGGCCAGCATTTCACGAATCTGGGAAAAAATCACGGTGTTGCGAAGCACTATTTTCGAGTGCTGGTCGGTCTGGGCGTTCACATGGGCCGGGAACCCGCAACATAAAAACGGCGGCGGCAGCACGACCCTGATTCCGGTCTCCAGCAGCAAATGAATCGAGGCCATAGATATGGACGAATGCAGCCTTTCCGATCCGCATCCGGGAAAATAAAAGACCGTGGTAACAACATTCTTTTCAGGCTCGAACACCAGAGCCTGATCCGGATCGCAAGGGGGAATCAGGTCACGCAAGGTCTCATCCGGCACCGCGGGAACCGACGAACTGACCATCTTGAGGGGATAGAAAGAAGAAAGAGGTTCCATCGACTGCAGCGGTTGCGCAAACCTGTTTCCGGCACGCAATGCTGCACCTCCTGCGCGCAGAACACCGTTGCGGAACATTTTGTTGACAAGCGGGGAACGACTTTCGAGATATTTCAGCGTCATCTGCGTAACCGCTGAAAAATGCTTGTA
>RRYU01020457.1_pt1 | contig 17515 bp, 20 predicted proteins | sample 2162651 | NCBI WGS metagenome assembly RRYU01 (sample SAMN10267283, study PRJNA491782) | microbial mat metagenome | isolation source: biomat in the production well | place: Japan: Minami-Kanto gas field, natural gas well KTG3 | collected 2017-06 | reverse complement strand
TGCTCTATCTGTTTATGGAACGCACCATCTGGGGCTATCAGATCAAGGTCATCGGCAGCAACCCGCAGGCCGCCCGTTACGCCGGGATGCGCACCGGCGTCGCCATCTTTGCCGTACTGTTCCTCAGCGGTGCGATTGCCGGCGTTGCCGGCCTAAGTGAAGTTGCCGGTCTTCAGTACCGGCTCCAGCACGGCATCTCATCCGGTTACGGCTATACCGCCATTATCATCGCCTGGCTCGCCCGGCGCAGCGCCCTGGGGGTTATCATTGTGTCCTTGTTGATGGGGATCCTGCTGGTCGGTGGTGACAGCTTGCAAATGCTGTGGCAGCTGCCTATCGCCTTTGTCTACGCTTTTCAGGGCTTGATCCTGTTTTTCCTGCTCGGTTCCGATTTTTTCATCCAGTATCGAGTCAAGCTGATCAAAGGAGTACAAGGTGGTTGAAATCCTGCTTGATGCAACGGTGCGGGCGGGCACTCCGATCCTGTTCGCGACCCTCGGCGCCATCCTGAATGAGCGTGCAGGCATCATCAATCTGGGGATTGAAGGATTGATGCTGATCGGTGCACTGGCCGGTTTTGCCGGTACCTTCTATTCAGGTTCACCATTGATCGGTATCCTGGCGGCATTTATCGTCACCTTTGTCGCCGGGAGCATTCATGCGCTGATTACGGTACAACTGCGCGGCAATCAGATCGTCAGCGGGCTGGCCATGACCATGTTCGGGATCGGGGTCACTGCCCTGTTCGGCCGCGGGATGGTCGGGCAAACCATCGGCGGCCTTGAACGATTACCGATTCCCGGATTGTCGGAGCTTCCCATTATCGGCCGCGCTTTTTTTCAGCAGGATCTGCTCATTTACACCAGCTTCGTCCTGGTGTTTCTACTCTGGTTTTTTCTCTATCGCACCCGCACCGGCCTCGCCTTGCGGACGGTCGGCGAGAATCCGGCGGCGGCCGACACCTGTGGCATCTCGGTCAGCCTGTATCGCTTTCTGGCGGTCACCACCGGTGCCGGTCTGGTGGGCATCGGTGGTGCCTATTTAAGTCTCGCAATGACCCCCATGTGGATTGAAAACATGTCAGCCGGGCGTGGCTGGATTGCCGTCGCCCTAGTCATTTTTTCCGGCTGGTCAAGCGGCAAAGCCATGTTCGGAGCCTACCTGTTCGGTGGAATCACCGCCATGCAGCTGCGTTTTCAGGCAATAGGCACCGATATCAGCACCCATATCCTGCAGATGCTCCCCTATGTTTTTACTATCCTTGTCCTGGTAGTATCAACAATCCGTCTGCAGAAAGGGTCCAGTCAACAACCCCAGGGGCTTGGTTTGCCCTATGATCGAGAGGATCGCAAATGACAGTTACCCAGGAGTTACTTGAACGTTTTCGTCGGGAAGGCACGATTCAGGGAGATGTCGTCAAGGCAGACAGTTTTCTTAATCACATGGTTGATCCATTGCTGATGGAGAAGATCGGCCTGGAGCTGGCTACACGCTTTACCAACCAGGAGATTGATAAGATCATCACCGCCGAAAGCAGTGGCATCATGATCGCCCAGGCGGTTGCCACCGCCCTGAAGGTTCCCTTTATCTTTGCCAAGAAAAAACGCTCCATCACCATGAAGAAATTCTATACCGCCAGCAGTTATTCCTTTACCAAGCAGGAAGCGACAACCCTTTACGTCTCCCACGAGGTATTGCAACCGGGGGAGAAAATTCTTTTTGTCGATGACTTTTTTGCCAAGGGAACGACCCTTAAAGCCCTCACAGAAATCATCCGTCAGGCGCGGGCCGAGCTGGTTGGCTGCGCGGTCATTGTCAACAAGTCAAAACGTGAGGATATCCTGTCGGTTCTTCATCTCGATGAACTGAAGGCGCTGCAACAATCCTGAGGATTCAAAAGGTCTCCTAACGTCTAACATCACCGGTAGAATAAAGCTGCACCGCGAAGCGGCGCAGCTTTATTCTACCTGAGTGTATGTTGTTGTTAGGCAAAGTTATTTTTGGCAACTTGAAAAACCAAAGGGTAAGTAAGCGGGACACCACCCTATTGCTGCCGTAAAAATTGGAACAACACCGATTGCTCCCCACCATGATTGAAAATAGAAGCCAACTCCAATAATTCCAGCTCCCAGAATTACTCTTATGATACGATCTGTTTTGCCTACATTACATTTCATTTTATTCTCCTCTTTTGCGACAAAATTATTGTTAAGCAATTAGTGTCGCATTCAAATTGCCTAATTTGTTTATAGACCGACCCTTATAAGACGACAATTCAGGCGACCTTGTCCGTATAAGACCCCACCCGATTTTTTTAAAATGCACTGAAAGAATATCACTTTCAGAAAGTTATGCCACTTCTCACCCATTTAGGACGGCTTTATATACGGGTCCTGATATAGTACCCCCACAGTTCATCCATCGGACTGCACACACCTGCGGGGCGACGGTTTAATACGTTGATGCAGTTCATTGTCGTTTTGACGTTTCTACAAAAAAACGCCACCGCCCGGCATAATGCCGGCCCGTCATGTCATCGGCGTGCGGGGTCGCGGCCCCGCAACCTTGGTGTTAGCGTTGACCTTAAACAGTCGGGCGACGCATGCGTCGCCCCTATCCAAAACCCTTTTAACTTCAACAATCAGGTATCGAGCAACCGCTTCAAGGTGTTACCAAGAATAACATTATTGACCCCCATCCCCAGATACCCGGTCTGGCCGTAGGTATCATATTGGGTGATCTGATCAATCAGGTTTTCAATCTCCTGTTTTCTCGCGCTGAATTGGTCCGGATGATCGATAAGAAACTGCACCTGCTCAGCCAGATAATCGGGCAATTCCTGCTCATCCTGGGCAGTATGCATCACGGCCTTGAGCTGCGCAAAGATCATTCCTGCCCCTCCTCCAGCCAGCGCAGGGTTCTGACGATATCCTCGTGGTCGTAGGCCCACTTGCAACATCCCGCTTCAGCATAGACATCATACTCGCGAACCTGATCCAGCAATACTTCAACGAGATATTCCTTCCCTTCATAGGCTGACGGGTGCCTCGCCACATGAAACACCGGATCTGCCAACCATTCAGGCAGATCACCATGATCAAACTGCTCGCGGGTTGCCTGTTCAAGCTCTGCAAAAATCCTTGCCATGGATACGCTCCTTTACCTGTGAGCCAATAACCTTTCGTCTTTCCGGCAGGGGAAAAGGTTCTGGTCGGTTTTCACCTTGGTACCATTATATTACTCTCTATTCAGATTGGAAGCCCATAGCTTCCCCAGCGAGCAGCAACCACTACCGATTGGCACTATCTGTGCTAGATCTACTTTCTACGAACAATACCAAGAAAGGGAAAAACACCGATGTTTCACCAGAACCAGCTATTATTCCGTGCCCTGCTCGATATTGGCAAAGAACTCGCCGCCATCACTGATATTGACCCCCTGCTGCAGCGAATTCTGCAGGTATCTCAAGAGGTTTTCACCTTTGACAATGCCATTATCCGCCTGCTTGATCCAGCAACCAACACCCTGGAAACAGCTGCCAGCTATGGTTACAGCGAAGAGGCGACCTCCCGACCCATCGGCCTCGGCCAGGGGGTGATGGGTAAGGCGGCCAAATTCGGACGCCCTTATCTGATTAATAATATTGCACCGGAAGACGACTACATTCCCGGCATCGACGCTGCCCGCTCGGAAATGGCGGTTCCCCTGATTGCGCGCGACAAGGTGATCGGGGTCTTTAACGTCGAAAGCTGTCAAGCGGATGCCTTTACCGCCCAGGACTGCGATACCCTCGCCATCCTGGCCGGACAGGCGGCCATTGCCATCGACAATGCCCATCTGTACCGCGACCTGTGTCAGGTGTCGCGGGAAAAGGAGCAACTGCATCACCTCAATGAACAGATCCTGACCAGCATCAGTATCGGTCTGTACACGGTTGACCAGCATCTGCGCATTACCTCATGGAACCGCAGTATGGCCCGGATGAGTGGCATCAGCAGTGCTGAAGCCGGCGGCAGGTCGTTGCTCGAACTGTTTCCAAACCTTAAAGAAGAGGGGATCTCCGAGCGCTTGCGAGAAGTGTTAATAACTGGAGAAGCCCAGCAGTTGCGCATTGTTCACCGCGGTCAGAGTGGCCAGAACCGTCTGCAGAATCGTTTTTTATCGCCCCTGAAAAACAACAACGAAACCGTTGGTGCCGTCATTGTCGTAGAGGACATCACTGAATTTGAGCAGCTTCTGGCCCAGACCATTCAGTCGGAAAAGCTTGCTGAAGTAGGACGGATGAGTGCCGGGATTGCCCATGAAATCAACAACCCCTTAGCGGTCATCAGCTATGCCTGCCAGATCCTGCAGGAAGCCGAACCCCCTGCGGAGCAGGGGCGCGAGCTGCTCGAGCGCATCGCCCTGGAGGTGGAACGGCTGTCCCATCTGACCTCGGAACTGCTGACTTATTCCGGCCGGCAGGAGGATCGCCGGGCCCCGACCGATCTCAACCAGACCATTACTGATGTGCTGACCCTGCTGACCTATGAAATCAAAAAACATCAGGTTCACATCATCAGGGATTTTCATGAGCTGCCATCACCTGATGTTGATGCCAACAAGTTTAAACAGATCTTTATCAACCTGCTCCTCAACGCGATCCAGGCCATGGAACCACTGGGAACAATCCATATCAGTACCCGCCACACCCCGGAATCCTTGTCAATTCACATCGCCGATAACGGACCGGGGATCCCCGATCAGCTCAAGGAACAAATCTTTGAACCCTTTTTCACAAATCGCAAAGATGGTAGCGGCACCGGTCTGGGGCTCTATCTGTGCCGTAAAATCATTACTGCTTATCAGGGTAATTTGACGGTGGCTGATAACCCTGATGGCGGCACCTGTTTCACCTTACAGCTGCCCATCTGATTGCACTTTTTTTGTCCACCCCGCCCGCCGATTGCTCAAAAAGAAGGCATTTAGTCCTTTTTCGTGAAGGTTATCAAGGGACAAACCGTCACTTGCGGCAGTTGGCACAGACCATGCTAAACAACATGATGTGTCCGTCATCAATCACATCCTGATCCGGGCGTCACGCCATGACGGCGTCACCAGCAAAAGGCAATCGAGCAAAGGCGCTCTGCACCCACATGGTTGGGTTCATTGCGCCTTTTGTATTTTACCACTGACAAAGGAGAGGTCAGAAGATGAAAAAGGTCGAATGTATTATCAAACCGTTCAAGCTTGAAGACGTCAAGAGCGCTATCTGCGAACTTGGCATCACCGGCATGACCGTTAGTGAGGTCCGTGGTTTTGGTCGCCAGAAAGGGCATACCGAACTTTATCGCGGGGCCGAGTACCAGGTGGATTTCATCCCGAAAATCAAACTTGAACTGGTCACCAACGACGACCGGGTCAGTGAACTGGTTGAAGCTATCAAAACCGCCGCAGGTACCGGACGCATCGGTGATGGCAAAATTTTCGTCAGCGATATTGAACAGTCGATCCGCATCCGCACCGGAGAAGCAGGCGAAGAGTCTCTTTAGTTATTCACAAACATATAACACCCCCTATTTCGCATTAAAAAGGAGATACGAGAATGAAAAAACAACTGATATTACTGGCCGGTCTGGTTTTACTGCCGAGCCTGGCGCTGGCTGAAGAGGCCGTAGTTACCGAGATCGCCTACATCCTTAACAGCTTTTCCTTTCTGATCAGCGGCGTACTGGTCATGTGGATGGCAGCCGGATTTGCTATGCTGGAGGCTGGGCTGGTCCGCTCCAAAAACGTCGCGACCATCTGCCTGAAAAACATCTCCCTCTATTCCATTGCCGGTATTCTTTACTATCTGATCGGCTACAATTTGATGTACTCAGGGGTCGATGGTGGCTTCATGGGTAGCTTCGGACTTTGGGGGGCTGATGATGCTGCCGCTCTGGGTGGTGATTTTGCAGGCGGATATTCCGCCGGTTCCGACTGGTTTTTCCAGATGGTTTTCGTTGCCACGGCGGCCTCGGTTGTTTCCGGTACCGTTGCCGAACGGATCAAACTCTGGCCTTTTTTGGGTTTTGTTGTTTTTCTCACCGCCATCATCTATCCGATCCAGGGCGCCTGGAGTTGGGGCGGCGGCTGGTTAAGTGAGATGGGTTTTTCTGATTACGCCGGTTCAACCATTGTTCACTCCGTTGGTGGCTGGGCCGCGCTGACCGGAGCCATTATTCTCGGCGCCCGGACCGGAAAATTCGGCAAAGATGGGCGGGTTAACCCCCTGCCCGGCTCCAACATGCCCCTGGCTACCCTGGGCACCTTCATCCTGTGGATGGGCTGGTTCGGCTTTAATGGTGGTTCAGTTCTGGCCCTTGGCTCTGCCGACGCAGTTGTTGAGATGTCCAATGTTTACCTGAACACCAATCTCGCCGCTGCCGGTGGTGTCGTTGCCGCCATGATCATGCTGCAACTTCTGTATAAAAAAGTTGATCTGTCCATGGCCCTCAACGGCGCTCTCGCCGGTCTGGTGTCGATTACCGCGGAACCGGCATCCCCATCCCCCGGCATGGCGGTGATTATCGGTGCGATTGGTGGTATTCTGGTCGTACTGGCGATCCCCCTGCTCGACAAGCTCAAAATCGATGACGTTGTTGGTGCCGTATCGGTTCACCTGGTCTGCGGTATCTGGGGCACTCTGGCGGTCCCACTGACGAATTCCGATGCCAGTTTTGTGGCCCAGTTTGTCGGTATTATCGCAGTCGGTGCCTTTGTGGCGATTGCCAGCACCCTGGCATGGATGGCACTCAAATTCACTGTCGGCATTCGCGTCAGCAAAGAGGTTGAGATGAATGGCTGTGACGCATCCGAGCTTGGCATGGAGGCCTACCCTGACTTCCGCGGCGGCTCCTCCGGCATGTCATCCTACTAACCACTGACGGATATCGACTTGAATAACCGCAACAACGCTTAAACCATAACCCGGACGTGCTGAAACCAAATGGTAACAGCACGTCCGGCCACGTAAGGAAACCGCATGAAAAAGGCCTTGATTGCTGATGACGAACCCCTGATTCGCAGGCAGGTCGCCGATGCCTTGAGCGACTACGGTTTTGATGAGCTTTTTGAAGCGGCCGACGGATCCCAGGCGGTTGCCCTGGCATCAACCCACCAGCCCCTGTTGATCGTTATGGATGTCACCATGCCGGTCATGGACGGTATCACTGCTGCTGCGACCATCAACAAAAACCCAACTGGCGCTCTGGTGCTGCTGACCGGCACCACGGATAATGATACCGTTTCGCGAGCTATTGAGGCCGGAGTCCATCACTATCTGATGAAACCGTTCCGCGCTGACCAACTCAAAATTACCGTCGACATGGCCATCCATCAGTTCATCCAACTGTCTAATCTGCGTGATGAGGTGGCTGCGCTCAAGGAGAGTCTGGAAACTCGCAAGCTGGTTGACCGCGCCAAGGCGCTGCTGATTAAAAACGGCATGACGGAACCCCAGGCCCATCGCAAGATCCAGAAGCTGGCCATGGATAAACGCAAGAGCATCAGCCAGGTTGCTGAAGCGATCCTGCTGACGGAGGGATGATCTGAACGGGCAGCGCAGCAGCCATATCAGCACCATGAACCTGTGTAATCTGCCCCCCTGGTCGATTGCCTCGCACCATTACAATGAAAATCCACAACGCATTCAGATCCAGGGAACCGAAAATCTGGGCAAGCTGCTGCCCCGACTCGACGGGATATCCGACCTACAGGTGTGCGGGGCTCTGTTTCACGATTTTATGGACGTCACCTTTCAGCTCCACCAGTGGCAGCGCGAAGACTCGCCAAACAGCCGTAAAAGCCTGAAAAACAGCTACTTGCGTTTTTTGCGTGGCTGGCTCTTTGACAGCAATTCGATTGAGGGAGCGGTGCTTAAAGGGTGGGTGGAATCCCGCCTGGGATTGTTTCCGACTTTTCACCACATCACGATTGATGACATCCATTCAGAAGGTTATTTCCGTTATCTGGTCGATCGGATGCGCGGCTCAGCCAGAACCAGTGCGATTCTGTCACAGCTGGATCTGCTCTATGAATACGTTCAGTACCTGCTCCACCGCGATGCCCGGACGACCCACCGGACCCTCTACCGGGGGATCAATGAACTGGAAGATCACGTCATTCTCAAAAAAGACGGCAACTTGTGCCTGATGCGGCTGAACAATCTCAATTCTTTCACCGCCGATTTTGAACGGGCCTGGGAGTTTGGCTCGCGGGTTCTGCAGGCTGAAATTCCCCTGACCAAAATATTTTTCCTTTCCGGGGTGCTGCCCAAATCCCTGTTCAAGGGAGAAGATGAATATCTGGTCATCGGCGGTGATTTCGACGTCAAGATTCTGATCGGCGGATGAGCGACAACGAACAACAGATGGTTTTATCACGTGGGCGCGCAGCCTTTCTCGGTCTGGCCCTGGGCGATGCCCTGGGTGCGACTACCGAATTCATGCTACCGGCGGAGATCCGAGCTACTTACCAGATCCACAAGCGGATTATCGGTGGTGGCTGGCTCGGCCTTAAAGCCGGACAGGTTACCGACGATACAGAGATGTCCCTGGCCCTGGCGCGCGCCGTGGCAGACGGCGGCACCTGGAATCTCCAACAGATTGCTGATTATTTTGTCGCCTGGATGCGCTCCAAACCGATTGACATCGGGTCCACGGTACGCAAGGGAATTCGTACCTACATGCACAAAGGCATCCTGGAGATGCCGTTCAATGAGTGGGATGCCGGCAATGGTGCAGCGATGCGCATGTGCCCGGTAGCCCTGGCCAGCTACGGCAGTGATAACCTACTGAAGCGCTACACCCTGGAACAGGCACATCTGACCCATCATCACCCTCTGTCGGATGCCGGCTGCCTGTGTATCGGTCATATGCTCCATACTGCCATGGCCGGCGGTGATCGCTTTGCCCTGCATGCACTGACCCGGCAACTGGTAAAACAACATCCGAATTTTCGTTTTAACAATTATAACGGCCAGGCCTCAGGTTACATCGTTGATACCTTACGTACCGTTTTCCATTTTCTGTTCACCACCGCCGACTTTGAAGAGTGTCTGGTGGGTGTGGTTAACCAGGGGGGGGACGCGGACACGACCGGAGCCATTGCCGGCATGATTGCCGGAGCCCTTTATGGAGAAGAGAGTCTGCCAGGGCACTGGCTGAAAAAGCTCAATCGCAACATCCGCAACGATATCGAGGAATTTACACCCCGGCTGCTGAACCTGTCACCGGCATTCAACCCGGCAAGCTGATCCCTTGCTGCCGCCAGAGGAGAATAAGATGACTACCAACAAACAGATTCCGCTGCACAGTGCCGCGCTAAAAACCCATACTACTACCCTGAACCTGCTGATGCACATCAAGCGCGGCCTGCTCCCCGCGACCGAAGAACAGGGCCAATGGTTTATCAGCGAAGCAGACCTGGAAGCCTTTATTGTCGACAATCGCAAGGCGGAACCCGGCGAGCTCGGTATTCACACTGGCTGCGGTAAAGGCTGCGGCAGTTGCGCCGAGGAATAAGGGTATGGATATCTCCATCAGTCCATCAGATTTGTTCTATCGCTACCGGCACAAGAAAGAGACCCGGACTCTGCCAAAGTTTCAAGGCAAGCCGGATCCTCACCCTTTTGATCGTGACGATCTCTACGAGGTGGTTCCAATGTTGGAGTCCGTCATGAATGAAATTGCCAGTCAGGACGGACAGATCCTTGAAAAGATCGAGGAGGCGATGTTGATGCAGATGCCCGGTTTTATCAACACGCGAGAACAGGTCTTCGATTTTCTTGTTGATTTTGCCAGACAGCGCGGGATGCAGTAATGACAACAACTGAAAAGAACAAGATGGCAGCGCCTGGCAACCGGGTCACTGTTCATTATATCGGCACCCTCGATAACGGGGCCATATTTGATAGTCGCGACAGTGACGACCCTCTGGCGTTTACCGTGGGTGATGGCACGGTGTTCCCCGCCCTGGAGGATGAGATCTGTGGCATGCGCTGTGGCCAGACCAGAAACATCCTGATCCCGGCGACAAAGGCCTATGGCCCGCGCAGGATCGACAATCTGATCAAGGTAGACCGGTCGCAATTTCCTCCAGACAGGGAACCGGAGCCCGGCAAACTTCTGACCATCACCTTTAACGACGGCGAACAACGAATCATGCGCATCATGGACTGCGACGACAACGACGTCACCCTCGATGCCAATCACCCCCTGGCCGGGCTTGATCTCACCTTTGCCCTGACCCTGGTCGGAATAGATGATTGACGGTTGCTTTAGCAATCTGCCCAGAAAGCAGGCAGCAAATAAAAAATGTTGCCTCATTTCTAAGCAGAAGCGTTCCCGCAGAGAGAATATGAAAATGGTTGAAAATTTGTTTTTTCTGTTCAAAGCTCAAAGTTTTAGATACTTAACCTGGCAATATCAAAAGTTGGCACAACCTGTGCTTTTAAGCTGAGCATGAACACGTCAGGCCGCTACATTGCAGTAGCGGATAGCTGATCGGTAAAGAAGCCCGAAGGAATCCACATTAGGTGGTCATCCATTCGGGCTTTTTTAATTTGTACGCGACACTGAGCTACCCCTTTTTGATAACGCACGTCATCGTCGACCGCATTACCTGATCCCAAGTTTTAATATCTCCGGTCGTTCCAGACAGATCAGTCACATCAACGAAGATGCCGCCAAGCTGCTCTGAAGGTGGATGACCACCCACGGCCGAACGAATAGTCGTCGGTCACACAAACAACACACTAAGGAGAAACCATCATGGCTGAAAAAAAGATGAGACAAATTGCAATTTACGGCAAAGGCGGCATCGGCAAATCAACAACCACACAGAATACGGTTGCCGGCCTCGCCGCCCTGGGAAAAAAGGTATTGATCATCGGTTGTGATCCGAAAGCCGACTCAACCCGCCTGATTCTCCACGCCAAAGCCCAGGAAACGGTTATGGACAAGGTCCGGGAACTGGGTACCGTCGAGGATCTGGAACTCGAAGATGTTCTCAAGGTCGGTTACGGCGGCGTTAAATGCGTCGAATCCGGCGGTCCTGAACCAGGGGTCGGCTGTGCCGGTCGCGGTGTTATTACCGCTATCAATTTCTGTGAAGAAGAGGGTGCCTACACCCCTGACCTGGACTTTGTTTTTTACGATGTTCTCGGTGATGTCGTCTGTGGCGGGTTCGCCATGCCGATTCGTGAGAACAAAGCGCAGGAAATTTATATCGTTGTCTCCGGCGAGATGATGGCCATGTACGCTGCCAACAATATCGCCAAGGGGATCGTAAAATATGCATCCAGCGGCAGTGTCCGGCTGGCCGGGCTGATCTGTAACAGCCGCAACACTGACCGCGAAGCCGATCTGATTGAAGCATTGGCAGCGCGTCTGGGTACTCAGATGATCCATTTTGTCCCGCGTGACAATCAGGTACAGCGTGCTGAGCTGCGCCGCATGACCGTCATCGAGTATTCACCGGAACACCCACAGGCACAGGAATATCGTGAGCTGGCGCGCAAGATCGATGAGAACAAGATGTTTGTGGTGCCGACCCCGATTGAGGTGGAAGAGCTCGAAGAACTGCTGATGGAATTCGGCATCATGGAAGCAGATGATGAAACCATCGTCGGAGTAGCTGAAAGCGCATAAGAGCGCGTGATCACAATTATATAAGGAGCTGTTATGGCTGATAAAATAAAAACCATAGAAGGTATCACCGCTGAGGCGACGGAAGGATTGATTGACGAAACCCTCGCCGCTTACCCGGAAAAAGCCCGGAAAAAACGTGCGCCGCATTTAGGAGCCAACGAACCGTTGTCGGCCAAGTGTGCTGTTCAATCCAACAAAAAAGTGGTGCCGGGTGTCATGAGTCAGCGCGGCTGTGCCTACGCCGGGGCCAAAGGGGTGGTCTGGGGACCGATCCGCGATATGGTGCATGTATCTCACGGGCCCGTCGGTTGCGGCGTCTACAGTTGGGGGACGCGGCGGAACCTGATGCAGGGGATCCCCGGTGTTACCTGTTTTCCCCTCGACTTCACCTCCGATTTTCAGGAACGCGACATCGTTTATGGCGGTGACAAAAAACTCGAAACCCTGTTACGCGAAGCAGACGAACTTTTCCCGCTGAACAAGGGATTGTCGGTGCTTTCCGAGTGTCCGGTCGGACTGATTGGAGATGACATTAATGCCGTTACCAAAAAGATGGAAGCAGAACTGGGCAAGTTTGTCGTTCCCTGTAACTGTGAGGGTTTTCGTGGTGTCAGCCAGTCCCTTGGCCACCACATCTCCAACGATTCGATCCGCGATCATGTCATCGGCAAACGCGAATTTGCTGAGCCGGCCGGACCCTATGATGTTGCTCTGATCGGTGACTACAACATCGGCGGCGACGTCTGGGCGGCCAGGCCGATCCTCGAAGAAATCGGCCTTAACGTCAAGAGCATCTGGACCGGCGACGGTGAAATCGAAAAGATCGCTGCCACTGGCCAGGTCAAGCTCAACCTGATCCACTGTTACCGTTCGATGAACTACATGTGCAAGGTGATGGAAGAGAAGTGGGGCATCCCGTGGCTGGAATACAACTTTTTCGGGCCAACCAAAATCGAAGAGAGCTTACGCGCCATTGGTGAATGTTTCGACGATACCATTAAAGCCAATGTCGAAAAAGTGATCGAAAAATACCGTCAGCCAATGCAGGCTGTAGTCGACGAATATCGCCCGCGCCTCGAAGGTAAGACCGCCATGCTCTTTGTCGGTGGTCTGCGCCCGCGTCATACCGTCGGTGCCTACGAAGACCTGGGAATCGAGATTACCGGTACCGGTTACGAATTTGCCCACCAGGACGACTACGACCGCACCTCGCCGGAAATGGCTAAAGGCACCCTGATCTACGATGATGCCTCGGAGTTTGAGTTGGAAAAATTCGTTGAGAAGATGAAACCCGATCTGGTCGGTAGCGGCATCAAAGAGAAGTACGTGTTCCAGAAAGCCGGCATCCCCTTCCGGCAGATGCACAGCTGGGATTATTCAGGCCCCTATCACGGTTATGAGGGGTTTAAAATCTTCGCCCGTGATATCGACATGGCAATTAACTCGCCGACCTGGAGCCTGGTGAAGGCACCGTTTTGACAATAGCTGTACCACCGACACCCTTGATCGGGATGTTTGAACGCAGCGGGAAACTGTTTGAGCCAATTGGCGAGTTTTTCCCGCAAGAGAAAATATTCCGATCAAGGGTGCAGATGCAAGCAAACCAGACCCATTCCGACACCGTTTAGGAGATATAAAATGAGTACTACTACCGCCACCAAGCCGGTGACCGAACACTCGGCTGAAGAGATAGAACGGGTTAAAAACTGGATTAATAGCGAGGAATATAAAGAAAAAAACTTCGCCCGTGAAGCCCTGGTGATCAACCCGGCCCACGCCTGCCAGCCCCTCGGCGCTGAAATGGTCGCCCACGGCTTTGCCGGTTCCCTCCCCTTTGTTCATGGCTCGCAGGGCTGCGCCTCTTACTTCCGCAGTACCTTCAGCCGCCATTTTCGCGAGCCGGCGTGTGCCACCAGCGATGCCATGACCGAAGATGGTGCCGTGTTCGGTGGTCAGAACAACCTGTTTGAAGGATTGGAAAACGCCTACGCTCTCTATAAGCCGGCCATCATGCCGATTTTCACCACTTGTATGCCCGAAGTTATTGGTGATGACCTCACGGCCTTTATCACCAACGCCAAAAACAAGGGACATATTCCGGCAGAACTGCCGACCCCCTATGCCAACACCCCAAGCTTTAACGGCACCCATATCCACGGTTATGACAGCATGCTTAAAGCGATGCTGGAGTATCTGACTGAAGGGAAAAAGAACGAAGCGGGCGATAACGGCACCCTCAACCTGATTCCTGGCTTTGACGGCAATACCGGCAACCTGCGCGAGTACAAAAAGTACCTTGAGGCCATGGATATCCCCTACACCATGCTCGCAGATATTTCCGATGTCTTCGATTCGGTCTGCGACGGCACCTACCGTATGTACAGTGGCGGCACCCCCCTTGATGCGGCGGCAGATTCCATCAATGCCAAAGCGACCGTTTCATTGATGAAATATTCCACTCTGAACTCGATGAAATGGATCGAGGAGAATTATTCAGGAACGAACAAAATCATGCCATTGCCCATGGGCATCCGCAAAACCGATGAGTTCCTGATGGCCCTGAGCGAGCTGTTCGATACGCCGATCCCGGCTGAACTCAAAGCGGAACGCGGTCGTGCTGTCGACGCCATGACTGATGCCCATCAGTATATCCACGGCAAAAAGTTCGCTGTCGCCGGTGACCCTGATTACCTACTCGGTATCGTTTCATTCCTGCTGGAGATGGGGGCCATTCCTTATCACATCCTCTGCTCCCGCTCGAACAAAAAGTTCAAAAAAGAGATGGAGGCCCTGCTCGCTACCTCACCCCTCTACGGCGCACAGGGAACCGTTTATGTCAATAAAGACCTGTGGCACATGCGCAGCCTGTGCATGACCGATCCGGTTGATGCCATTATTGGCGACACCCACGCCAAATGGGTTGCCCGTGATGCCAAAATCCCCCTGTTCCGGGTCGGCTTTCCCATCATGGATCGGGTCAACCTGCACCGTAGTCCGGTCATTGGTTATCAGGGCTCCATCAATCTGCTAACCATGATCGTCAATAAATTTCTCGATACGGTTGATGAGACCTGTGAGGATCAGTGGTTCGAGATGATGCGTTAAGAAGACCGGCTCACACAAAGACACGAAGACACAGAAGAAAAATCAACACAACTAGGTCTTTTGCATAAAGCACTTAAACATCATTCCTGAAGTGATTCTGGTCAGGAGCAAGAACCATTTTAGCGAAATCTTGGTGTAGTTATCTCGTCTTTGTGGCTTCGTGTCTTAAGTGAGCACAGCGAACGAGTGTGAGATTGGTTTTCCTATGACCCGCATCAGGCGTTTCGACATCATCGACAGCAGAAGAAAGCGAGGACTTCACATGAACGTTGCATTTGCCAGCACCGACAAGGTTCATATCGATGAGCACTTCGGGCGGGCGAAAGAATTCATTATCTGGAAAGTTGGCCCGGAAACGGCAAGTTTCAACGGCATTGTTCAGGTCAGCACTTCCGACGCTGATGAAGCCGACCGCATCGAATCCCGCTGTGCCGGTCTGGCCGACTGTGCCCTGGTCTATGTCGCTGAGATCGGTGGTCCGGCGGCGGCGCGCCTGGTTGCTAAGAAAATTCATCCGATCAAAAGCATAACCAAGGCTCCGATCAGTGACACCATCGAACAACTGCAGGAAGTGCTGCGCGGCAGTCCGCCACCCTGGTTGCGCAAAGCCTTATTAAAAGATGTAGGGGTGTGATTCATCACGCCTTTGGATAAACAACCGGCAATGATCACGTCGGGGGTGTTTGAATGCAGCGGGGACTGTTTGAGGCGATAGCCGAGTTTTTCCCGCAAATGAAAATACCCCCGGCTTGATTCCCAAACATCGATCATTAACACATTTTCAAAAATCACAAGGAGAAATCTCATGGCCTTTATTACCGGAATTACCAAAGGTGGAAGCACCTGGACCCCGACCTTCGTCGAAGGCATCGATCACGACAAATGCATCGGCTGCGGCCGCTGTTACAAAGCCTGTTCCCGCAAAGTGCTGGCACCCCTGGACATTGAGGACGAAGAAAACTACAGCACCCGCATGGTCATGGATGTCGTTGCCGAAAACAATTGTATTGGCTGTGCGGCCTGTGGCGTCGCCTGCCCGAAGAAATGTTTCAGTTTTGCCCCGATGGCGGCATAGCAGGAAATTAAGCCCCCGGCTGCAAAAGGAGAGTATCTGATGCGTATTGCTGTCACATCCAAATCAGGAACCGAAGTTGACCAGCACTTTGGTCACGCCCGGCGCTTTCTGATATACGACTACCGCAGTCACAATCCGGAACGGATTGGTGAGGTTGAAGTCGAAAAATACTGTTCCTTCGATCCGGATCATCCTTTTCGTCATCGCCAATTCGATGCCATCGTTGCGGCGATCAAAGGCTGCAAAGCAGTGGTAACCGCCATGATCGGCGAGCTGCCGAGGATGGAACTGGAAAAAGTCGGGATCCGCCCGGTCATTGCTTCGGGGCCAATTCTCGAGGCGCTGAAACTGGCTCATGAAAGTGTCTGTGGTGGCCAATGTAAAGGTAAGATGCAGCCGACCCAAGACTGCCCACATCAGTAATTGCACGATTGGTATTTTTTGCCGCAGTTTTCCACAGAGCTGCCTCAATGATCAGCAGTTTCACTGAGCTGCCTGACTGAAGATCGGCAGACTTTGGCTGTTTGATAGTTGGCATAGAATATGCTATTATTTCAGCAAATTAGAAGTGGTTACGTTGATGTAGCTCTTTTACCCAAGGCACAGTTGCCCCGAAACTCCCTCCCGAGTTCTCGGGGCTTTTTTATCACGGGCCAGGCAACGGCGCTTTCCCTTCCCTCATTTCATGTAAGGAGATACCCATGGCGACCGGTTGCCCGATGATGACCGCTACAAAAATTTCCGATCACCCCTGTTTCGGCGGTGATCACAGTAAGGCCGGACGTATCCACCTGCCGGTTGCCCCCGGTTGCAATATCAAATGCGGCTTTTGTGAACGCCGCTTTGACTGTGTCAACGAGAGTCGTCCCGGCGTGACCAGCCGCGTCCTCACCCCGGAACAATCCCTCGAGCGCGTGCGCCTGGTCAAACGTCACATGGAGATGAAGGGTGGTGCCGAACTGAAAGTTGTCGGCATCGCCGGACCCGGTGACCCGTTGGACAATCCCAAAACCTTTATCGCTTTTGATCTGGTGCGCAAAGAATTTCCGGAGATGAAGCTGTGTCTGTCAACCAACGGTCTGCTGTTGCCGCAGTCGGTTGATAAAATCATTGCCGCCGGGGTGACCAGCCTGACCATCACCATTAATGCCCTCACCCCGCAAACTGGAGCAAAAGTCTATGAATGGGTCCGGTATGAGGGCAAGAAGCTCAGGGAAGAGGAAGGCGCGGCCATCCTGTTGCACAATCAACTGGAGGGGTTACGTCTGGCGACAGCAGCAGGACTGATCGTCAAAATCAACCACGTCTACATCCCCGAGACCAATGACCACGAAACCCTGGATCTGGCCATCAGGGTGCGCGAACTGGGAGCGCAGATGATGAACATCACGCCGGTTATTCCCGTCGGCATGTTCAGGGACGTTGTCCCCCCGACGGCACTGACCATGGACATGGTGCGCAATCAGGCCGAACTCATCCTCTCCCAGGCCCGCCACTGTAAACAGTGCCGCGCCGATGCCGCCGGAGTCGTTGGTGAGGATATTGATTTGGAGGTGCTGGAGAGGAGAACATCAGCGCAGTAGGTGAGCTGAAAATAAAGGCAAACATTGTCCACGGAAAGCAGTAGAGTAGAGAGCAGAGCAGCTATCCTCAACTGATCTGC
>RRYU01010290.1_pt1 | contig 17521 bp, 9 predicted proteins | sample 2162651 | NCBI WGS metagenome assembly RRYU01 (sample SAMN10267283, study PRJNA491782) | microbial mat metagenome | isolation source: biomat in the production well | place: Japan: Minami-Kanto gas field, natural gas well KTG3 | collected 2017-06 | reverse complement strand
TGCCCCGGAGCGTTGGTCTGTCGCCAGCGGCCCGGGGTGCGGGAGCCGGTGGCGCTATTGCTGTGGAGGCTCGTATGGCTACGTTGCCTGATTTGTTGCCGGATTTGACCGCGCCGTTTCTTAGTGACCAGATCGATCTGAAGCCGGGCGTGTTTAATCAGCGCCGGGATCGTGCGTTGGCGATGGCCTATGCCGATAGTCGGGTCTATCAGGATCGCCTCGATGCGGTGGTTGGTCCGATGGATTGGCAGGTGGCTTTTACGATTGCGCCTGATGGGGTTGTCTGTGCGTTGACGATCCTGGGTGTTTGTAAGGCAGATGTGGGTGATTTTCCGCTGCCCTATCCCGATCATCCGAATGAGAATCGCGTCACTACAGCAGCCGCACAGGCGTTTAAGCGTGCTTGTGCGCAGTTTGGGCTTGGTCGCTATCTCTATAGTTTGCCGCGCACGTGGGCTGATTATGATACCGAGAAGCGGATGCTGGTGAATGCACCGGCGGTGATCGCTGCACTCTACCAGATGGCGGGTTTGGCCGATTTTTTGGCTGATGCCCACACTACCCCCGCACGTTCTTCTGAGCCAGTACCGCATGCATCAGGGTGTGCCTCTGGTGCGCATCCTCCGGCTGACCCGGCGAGTGAGGCGCAGCTTGGTCTGATTGCGCGCTTGATCTTGGGGATGCGTCAACAGGCTGAGGATTCTGAGGTTGACTCGGTGATTGATACGGTGGGTGAGGCGTTTGCTATTGCGACGCTGTCACGCTATACCCGTAAGGATGCCTTACGCACGTTGCAGTTGGCGAAGCCGACTGCCAGTATGTTGATTGAGCGTTTGAAGGGGCTTGAGCAGGCGGTGGATCGTGTCGCCTAGCTGAAGGTAGGTATCTATATCGCTCCCCACCGGGATGATCCGTGCTGATCGCCCTGGTGGGCGGCTTGGCATGGTTGTCTCGGCGGTGTGAGCCGAGGAGGAATGACCATGACTGCACGTTTTCATGCAATGATGCCGAATCACGCGGATTCGTTCTCTCCCCTTGATCGCTATGTTGGTGCGGTGATGCCGGGACATGTGTCTGGGGTGACGCCCTTCCTTCCTTGTGTCACCCTCTCTGGGCGGTTGCTCGGCCTTGCTCTGGGTATTGCACGAATGTCTGCGCAGAGTGTGACGCTGCGGATTGATGGGTCATCGCTCGCTGTGGCGGCGGGTGATCCGCCGGTGTATGCGACTCGTCTGACTTGTACTGAGGGGTGTGGCCAGATTGCGGTGCGTCTTTCGGCAGATGCCTTTGCGTGCCTCTGGCTCCCCTTTCGCCCGGTTGCGACGCGCCTTGCCCATGTGTTGCTCGGTATTGACCCGGCTGATGGGTTGGTGCTTCTCTGTGGTGATCAGTTTAGCACTGAAGCGTTGGGGGTACTTCTATGAGTATGTACCTGCCTTCGGCTGTCCCAGCAGTGTTACCCTGCGGTTTTGATCCCGCCGGTTTTGTGGGTGAGGTTTCGGCTGATGGCCAACGGGTGCGGGTGACTGCTTTGGCCACTGATCCAGAGGGTCATCTGGCTTTTCTCAGTTTGGTTGGCTATGAGACCTCGGTGAGTGCCGCGCTGGCGCGTTTGATGAAGGGTGAGCAGATTGGCTTTTTGCCTACGCTGCGGGTGGATTGGAATGGCCCGACTGCCCTACTGGCGCTGCGGGTGTCGTACTGGCTTTGGCGCACGGAGGTGCGTGGTACCCGTGAGAAGCAGGGGGTTGCGTTTCCGCGCTGTGCCGCGATTGATCACGGGTTGCGCACGCCGCCCGCGCTTCCGACCCTTTCGCCCGAAGCGGAGCAGCGCCGCGCTGAGGCGTTGACTGCCGATCCCTTCGCTGAGACCCGCGCTATCTTGGAGCAACTCGCACACCACGAGGCTACTCCTACCCCCATGCCGGCGCGTATTGTCCTGGCCGCCGCCGCTGCACCGACGCCAACGCCGGCCGCATTCTTTGGGCATCTCAAGGGGCTGCGGGTGATGACGTTGCCGAGTTTGGCCTGGGTGGATTATCTCTGGGCCACGGGCTTGGAGTATGGTCTGATTACGCCACTGGAGGCGCGGGGGATCTGCGCATGGCAACTCGATGGCGATCCGCGCCACTGGAATGCGCTAGTGAGTGATGGTGTTCAGCATGGGCGGTTACCTACGACTCGCCCAACGCCGGATGACATGACTCGTCTGGGCGTGCGAACCCTTTCCGCCTGATCCTTCACCCCGGAGACCGGGAACCGCATGCGGTTCGCCGGGTCTCCGGGGGCCGCTGCGATTCTTCGATCTTCCTTTTGCAGAAAGTGAGGACTCGATGAGTAGCGGACCCCTTGGTGGAATGGCGATCTCTCAACATATTCCCACCCCTCAGATTCATGCTGATGCCTTGCGGTACTTGGTGGCATGTCCGCCCGCTACGCCGGTGGCGATTGGTGATCTGACTGGCTGTGGTGCCGGTAATCTGTTGGCTCCTTGGGCTGCCCTTCCTGCTGCGCAGCTTTTTGGTATTGAGATTAGTGCAGAACGGGCGGCGGCGGCTCAGCAGCGCGTGCCCGGTGCGACTATTGTGCGGGCAGCGTTTGAGGCGACTCGTCCTACGCCCGAATCCTTCAGTTTGTGTGTGGCTAACCCGCCCTATGTGCGGCTTGATGATGGCCGCCGTGCGGAGTATGCGGCGCAGGTGCTGATCACGAAGGCGCTCGTTGCTGGTGGGGTGAGTCTCGCGGTTATTCCGGCCCGTTCGGGGCTTGATGGTACCTTGATTAACCACTATGCCCGCCACTATGAGCAGATCCGCTGTTGGCGTTTCCCTGATGGTGCGGATGCTGCCGATACATCCTTTCAGAAGTATTCGCAGATTGTTCTGGCTGGGGTGAAGCGATTCACTCCACTGGAGACGCCTGATCCTTTGGTGAAGGCACAACTCCAGGGCTGGCGCTACGACTCGGAGACGCAGACATGGGCAGGTGGTATGCCACCACCCGTGCTCCCCGATGGCCTGATCGCTGATCCCTATCTGCTCCCCGCGACTCCGCTGATGCCGGAGATTCTCGTGCTGCATGCCGATGACGATACGCTGCTGCGTGGTCTCGAAGCGAGTGGGGTGCAGCATACACCCGCATGGCAGCAGGCTGTCACGTTGCAGAGCGAGGGTGTTTTTGCTCGCCCGCTCATGCCGCCAACTGGCCCGGCCCATTTGGCGTCACTCATCCTCTCTGGCCTGCTCGATGGCGATATTCTCGATGGCCCGAACGGTGAGCGCCTAGTCATTACGACCGCAACATCTAAGCAGGCCACACGCATGCCGGTTGATGATGATCAGCGGGCTAAGGGTATTGTCGAGATCGCCCAAATCGAGGATAACCCGGTACTGGGGGTACTCGATCTCACCACTGGTGCGGTGAACCACTACCAAAATGACGCCGCTTTTGCCTTCCTTCAGCCCTTGCTTCCGACTCTCGCCACCCAGGTGTTGGGCAAGCACCAACCCCGCTACCAACTTGATCCTGAGGATTGGGAGATTCGGGTGGTCGCCCAGATTGGGCGCGACAAGCAGCTTTCCGGTACGGATCATCCTGGTCTGGCACCGGCACAGATGCACCGTGTCTTCGCGTTACGCCGGGCCTTGTGGGAGACGGGCCGCGCTATGTTCCAGGGTGAGCCAGGCGTTGGCAAGACACGCCAGATTATCGCCCTGATCGCAACCCTTGGTCACTATTGGAAGGAGCAGGCGCACGCATTCCAACGCCAAAAGAAGCCGGGATGGGCGCGGCGGCTGGCGAAAGCCTGGAAGGCGAATCGTCGCACTGTGGGGGTAGCCCCGCAGGCGCTGCCGATCTGGATCGCGCCACCCAAGCGAGTCATTCCGACGTGGCGGCGTGAGATTGCCGGAGCCTTCCCGGAGGCTGAGGTCCTGGTCATTCGTGACCACACCGATGTAGATCGTTGGATGGCTCGCTGCGCAAGCAGTACGGCACCAGCCGTGATCGCCCTGATCTCCCATTCAACCAAGGCGGCTACAGGGCTGCGCTGGCAGCCAGCAGTTGTCCCCATCGAGACGAGCCGCGAGGTGCCTGATCTTGATCCGCATGCGGATCGTCTCCCATTTTTGGAGCCGGTCACCGAGGGGCGGCGCGGGACGGTGGTTGCCTACCGCGACCGTGCCACTGGCCAGATTCTGACCAGCACGATGACTCGTAGCACGTTCTGTTGCCCAGATTGTCGGGCGACGGTGGCGGATGTTCCACGCGGCAAGGTAGTTAGTGACGAAGATGAGGACGCGGCCGAGCCGGTCACTTCGATCACCTACTTTACCAAGAAGCGCCGTTGGTGTGCGCAGTGTGGCGCACCACTCTGGAGCATCGTCAAGTCCGAGGCGCGTGAACAGAAGTACCCCCACACCCCCTTTGCGACCTGGTCACAGGCGGCAGGGCAGCCGCTCGACCCGATGGAGCGGATTACCCCACACGGCACACCTGGCCCAGTCTGCCCCGATTCGTTCTCGCCGTATGCCTACGCCGACCGCATATACCGGGGGTGTATCGCGTTAGCCGTGATTGATGAGAGCCACAACGGGCGTGGGGCAGCCACCGACATTGCACACGCGCACCACCAGATGATGTTGGCATCACAGTGTCGCGTACTCGCATCGGGTACCCATACCGGGGGCGAGTTACGGCACCTCTACCACTACGTCTTTCGCTACCACCCGCCATTTTGGCGTCGTCTGGGCCTAAGTTGGGGCGATGTGGATGCCGCAGTGCAGCGCTTTGGGGTCGTGCAGGAGCATGTTACCGAGCGCGAAGCGGAGGCACGCCGGGGCAGTGGGGCGATTGACCGCACCACCAGCGTGGTTGAGGTACCCGGTATCAGTGCCACGCTGTTGCCCCACTTCCTAAGTGAAATGATCTACATCGGGGTGCTCGATGTCGGTGCATATATGCCGAAACTCGTTGAGATCCCGGTACTCGTCGAGATGGAAGAACCTGCGCTCAGGGAACACCTTGATACGGTGAGCGACACGGTGCTTCATGCCCGTGCAGCCCTCGATCTGGCGCAAGATGCCGATGACCCAGCGTTGCAAAGCGTTGCCGAGCAGCAGGTCGTTGCAGCCGAAGCTGAGGTCGAACAGGCGGAGCGGTGGGTGCGCGAGCGCAATCTGGCCTTCCACTACCGCCAGATGACCGCGCATCTCGACGGATTGGCCGAGAATGGCTGCAACGCCGCCCGGTTGGCCAAGGGCAGCATCCCACGTTGGTGGAGCGTGCTACCAATGGTCAATCCACGCTTCACCGTCTTTCAGAAACTGCGCGGCCCCTGGGGCGACATCCTTGGTGAAGAACAAATCCTCAACGCACCGCTGCTCACCGCCGATCACACCTACCCGCTGGAACGCACGGTGCAGGATCTGGTTGCCCGCGAGCGCCAACAACACCGGCGCATCCTGCTCTATGTCGAACAGAACGGCACACGCATCACCGCCGCCCGCTACGCAACCGTGCTGGCCGACTACCACCCCTGGTGCCTGCCACACATGGATCCGGAGCAGCGCGAGGACGCCATCCGTCAGGCGGTACAGGATGGTCACAGCATCGTGATCGCCCCCTACAGCCACGTCAGCGAAGGGTTAAACCTTCAGCACGAGTTCGACAGTGTCCTATGGATTGAGATGGCCCAGTCACACTTTCTGCGTGATCAAGCCAGCCGCCGCATCTGGCGCTTGGGAAAGACCTTCGACCCCGCTATTCCGGCGGAAGCCCACGAGGTACGGGTCTACTACTTGGTGTACGCAGGTACAGGTGGCCACAAAAAGTTGCACAAACTGGGGCAACAGAACGGTGCCGCCATCCTCTTTGCGGGCGACACCCCCGATGGCGCACTGGTCAAACAGGCCGGAGCCGATCACACCGCACTGGCCAAAATCTCACGCGACATCCACCGGCTCGATACCGAACCGAGCGCCGATCTCGACACCACCTTTGCACGCCGCAACGACGAACGCTACGCCACATTGCAGCGAGGGCGAACCTGGATCGGCGTCACGGACACCCTACCGGAGCGACTCGCCCGTGTGCGAATCAGCCTCGGCCATATCGTCGTTCCGCCGGAACCGCTGCCGCCCATGGCAGAACCAACCGTGATCGAGCAGGTCAGCCTGTTCGAGCCACCACCCACCCGACGTCGGACGCGACGACCAGCGCATCAGCCGGTCATCATTCAGCAACTGACCCTCTGGTAGGGTCAGAGCTTCGTTCCATCGCCGTGCGGCCCCTGGCCTCCCGGTGATGGGAGGTCAGGAGGGCGCTGTAGAGAATAAGGAGCATCCCATGCCAACCGATCCCAGCAACCGTCCATTGCGCCGCGTCACCCACCCGACCCCAAGCAACGCACTGCGTGACGCGCTCAGCCCCTACCTCAACCTAACCCACCTGCGGCAACTAGCCGCATCCGGGAACGATCTCCGTGCCGCTCTCATCGGTGAAGAGACCCCACCGGAGGTTCAAGCACTCTTAGAGACACTCGCCGCCATACTGCGCCCCACCCCACGCGACCAGATCAAGAGTCCGTCCGATGTCGCCGCACTGCTCATGGTCGAGATGAGCCACCTCGATCAAGAAGAGCTACGGGTCATCAACCTCAACACCAAGAACCACATCCAGCGCATCAACACGGTCTACAAAGGCTCAATCAACACCGCCGTTGTACGCATCGCAGAGGTCTTCAAAGAAGCCATCCGACTGAACAGCGCGGCGATCATCGTCGTACACCAGCACCCCTCAGGCGTCCCCGAACCCTCCCCCGGAAGACATCCTCGTCACTCGCCAGATCGTCGAAGCTGGCAAACTGCTCGATGTTGAGGTACTTGATAGCCTGATCATTGGGCAGGGATGTTGGGTGAGTCTACGCGAACGCGGATTAGGATTTCGTCCATGATCAGCACCGCCGCTCTGGGAAACCAGGGCGGCGGTGTTGGTTTGTGGGAGGGATGTGATAAAGTCTGTAGTTCAGAAGAATATGTCGGATACGTATGAATATCCGACATGACAAGCCTACATGATCCTATGACATGTCGGATAACCCTGCCTGCAACAGATGATACAAGCACACCTTGACATGTCGGATAAGCACATGCTACAGTACAGTAAACTCAACATCACATGTACTCTGGTATTCGGATGCACCACTCGATCAACGACTATCTCACATATTTAGTTGAGAAAGGCCGCTCACCTCTAACCTGTAAGGCGGTACGCAGCGATCTCGCAGGGTTCGCAGCATGGTGGGAGGAGTTTCGTCGGCGGCCCTTCGCGCCCGACCTGCTACGTGAGCAGGATCTCCACACATGGCGTCTGCATCGTCAACGTGACGAGGGCGCAGCGACCTCAACGCTGAACCGAGCGCTGATCAGTTTGCGGGCCTATCTGACATGGGCGCAAAAGACCGGCCTGATCACGACGAATCCGATAGATGAGGTTCAACCTCTACCAAGCAGCGCCCTCCCGCCGAAGGCCATCCACCCTGCCGCAGTGGATGCACTTCTACGTGCGGTACAGACTGAGCGTAACGAACGGTTGCGTCTACGCGATGAGGCGCTTCTTATGTTGTTGGCCCATGCTGGCTTACGTGCCCAAGAGACCTGTGATATTCAGTTGCGTGACCTTGATCTGGAGGGGATGACCTTAACGGTGCGCCGTGGTAAGGGTGCTCGTACACGTCGGGTAATGCTCAATACTGAAGTCGTGGCGGTTCTCCGCCGCTACCTGAAGTATCTACGCTGCCCACAGGGGATGCCGCTAATCGGTAGCGATACCGAGCGAGAAGCATTGCTTGTGCGCTTCGATCAGACAAGTCCTGGCCAGCCGATGCGTCCGGGAATGAACCAGCGCCTAGTTCAGCGGGTCGTTGCACAGCGTGCCCACGAGGCTGCGGAGCGACTACGCACCGATGCGGCAAGCATCAGTTCTCTAGAACGAGCAACTGAACTCCAGGATCTGGCCCGTCAACTCGATAGTGCCACACCACACACCCTACGCCATAGTTTAGCCCGGCGCATGCTCGCTACCGGTGCTGATCTCGCAATGGTTCAGCGTACACTTGGCCATAGCAGTATTGCTACCACTGGAATGTATCTGACGCCGAGTGATGAAGATCTCCGTGATGCGCTGGAACGGGCAAGACCCTGATACGATATATGCCACTCCTCTCGCCGGTTCTTATCGTCATTCATCGCGCATTTGAAGGGATACTCCATGACTCGCCTTGATGATCTTACCCTCGGCACTGCACTGCGCGGTATTCTGCCCGATAGTATTGTGACGGTGGTGAGTGTGACGTGGTATGGCAGCGATGCGATTGATCTGACCTACAAGGATGTTGCTGGTCGCCCTTATACCCGTCTGCTCTACCGTGACGATGAGCCGACCTTGGAGGTAGTTACCCTCGGTCGTCCTTGGAGCTTCGATGGCGATGGCCATCGGTTTCGCCTCGTCTCTGAGGCGCATCGTATTCGCCTGGCACACCTCTTCGATCCCGTCTTGGCCGTGCATACCTCGTTGGTCGAGCCGCTGCCCCATCAGATCACAGCGGTGTACGCGACGATGCTTGCCCGTCAGCCGCTGCGCTTCTTGCTCGCCGATGATCCAGGCGCAGGGAAGACGATTATGGCGGGGCTGTTGATCAAGGAATTGATTGCGCGTGGCGATCTCCAACGCTGCCTGATCGTCTGCCCCGGGAGCTTGGCTGAACAGTGGCAGGATGAACTCTATCGGCGCTTTCATTTGCCCTTCGAGATCCTTACCAATGATGGGTTGGAAACCGCTCGCACCGGCAACTGGTTTTTGGAACACCATCTGGTGATCGCCCGTCTGGATAAGTTGGCGCGTGATGAGTCGGTGCAGCAGAAGCTCCAGGTTCCCGATGCCACCTGGGATCTGGTGGTCTGCGATGAGGCTCACAAGCTCTCGGCCACCTTCTTTGGGGGTGAGATCAAGTATACCAAGCGTTATCGGCTGGGACAGATGCTTGGCACGCTAACCCGTCATCTGTTGCTGATGACTGCGACGCCGCACAATGGTAAGGAAGAGGATTTTCAGCTCTTCATGGCGCTGTTGGATCGGGATCGCTTTGAAGGGCGCTTCCGTGATGGGGTGCATCAGGCGGATGTCTCCGACCTGATGCGGCGCATGGTGAAGGAGCGCTTGTTGAAGTTTGATGGCAAGCGGCTCTTCCCGGAGCGCATCGCATACACGGTACCCTACACCCTCTCTGATGCTGAGGCGCAGCTCTACCGCGAAGTGACGGCCTATGTGCGTGAGGAGTTCAACCGTGCAGAGGCGTTGCAGAACGATAAGCGCGCTGGGACGGTAGGGTTTGCGTTGACGATATTGCAACGCCGGTTGGCTTCTTCACCAGAGGCGATCTATCAGTCACTGCGCCGCCGCCGCGAACGGTTGGCGAAGGATCTGCGGGGGAGGGAGATGGGCTTAGCTCCCCAGCGGGGGGATACAGGGTGGGGGGCGAAGATTTCAGATCTCACCCCCGATGATATCGAAGAACTGGAAGATGCGCCTGAAGCCGAGGCGGAGGTGATTCAAGCAGAGATCCTCGACCATGCCACGGCGGCGCGCACGATAGATGAACTCAAGTTGGAGATTGCAACCCTCACGCGGCTCGAAGCCCTGGCGCTACAGGTGCGCCAGAGCGGTGAGGATCGTAAGTGGCGCGAATTGGCCAGCCTCTTGGGCGAAATCTTCACCCCGGCGGCGATTGTCAATGCCCTCGCTGATGCTCGCGAGACCTATACCCCACACGCTGCCATCACGAAGCCGACGCCCTCACCCCACCAGAAGTTGGTCATCTTTACGGAGCACCGCGATACCCTGAACTACCTCGTGCAGCGTATCACCACTCTGCTCGGTCGAAACGCGGCGGTAGTGATGATCCATGGGGGCATGGGGCGCGAGGAGCGACTGAAAGCGCAGGAGGCGTTCCGCCACGACCCGCAGGTGCAGGTGTTGATCGCTACCGACGCGGCGGGTGAGGGAATCAATCTGCAACGCGCCCACCTGATGGTCAACTACGACCTGCCCTGGAACCCCAATCGCTTGGAGCAGCGTTTCGGGCGTATCCACCGCATCGGCCAGACGGAGGTCTGCCACTTGTGGAATCTGGTGGCCGCAGAGACTCGCGAGGGTGATGTCTACCAGGTGTTGTTGTTGAAGCTTGAGCAGGCACGCCAAGCCTTGGGTGGACAGGTCTTTGATGTCCTGGGGAAGCTCCAGTTTGGGGGTAAGCCGCTGCGCGATCTGTTGATCGAGGCGATTCGGTATGGTGAGCGCCCAGAGGTGCGTGCGCATCTGAATCAGGTAATCGAGGGGGCGATCAATCAGCAGCAGATTCGGGATCTGTTGGAAGAACGCGCCTTGATTCAAGATACATTGGATGTGGCCCAGGTGGCGCAAGTCCGTACCGAGATGGAGCGGGCTGAGGCGAAACGATTGCAACCCCACTATATCGAGTCCTTCTTCCTCAGCGCCTTTACCCAACTTGGTGGCACCCTCCGCCAGCGCGAGCCGCGCCGCTACGAGATTACCCGGGTTCCGCCCGCCATCCGCAACCGCCAGATCGGCCGGGTTGAGACGGTACTCCCACGCTATGAACGGGTAGCCTTCGAAAAGGCGCTGCTCAACCCGCCGGGCCTACCGCCAGCGGCATTCCTCTGCCCTGGTCATCCGCTGCTCGATGCAACCCTGGATCTGCTATTGGAACGTGATCGTGACCTGCTGCGTCGCGGGACGGTGCTGGTAGACGAGCGCGATGAGGGGATGACGCCCCGCGTACTCTTCTACTTGGAACATGCCATTCAGGATGCACAGGTGCTGCCGAACGGGGAGCGGCGGACAATCTCTAAACAGATGCTCTATGTGGAACTAGCGCAAAATCAGTCACCACGAAGCCTGCATTATGCGCCGTATTTGGATTATCGGCCTTTGGCCGGGGGAGCAGGGAACACGGAGCATGGAGCACGGAGCATGGAGCACGAAGCAGGGATCGCGGAGTGTGAATCGCTTCCCGCTTCCCGCTCCGCGCTTCTCGCTCCTGAGATCATTCTTGCCCGCCCAGAATGCGCATGGATCACCGATACGGCAAGTTCAGGGCAGAACCTTGAGCAACAGGCGCTCGGCCATGCGATTGCCACAGTCGCACCCATGCACCTGAAAGATGTTCGAGTACGCCATCTTGCGCTGATCGCCAAGACCCGTGCGGCAGTGAAAGACCGATTGACCAAAGAGATGAGCTACTGGGATCATCGGGCCGAAGAGTTGAAGCTACAGGAGCAGACGGGAAAGGTAAATGCACGTCTCAACTCACAAGAGGCGCGCCGTCGGGCCGATGATCTCCAAGCACGACTCCAGAAGCGGATGGAGCAACTCGATCTGGAGTCCCAGATCGCCGCATTACCGCCGGTGGTATTGGGCGGAGCGGTGGTGGTGCCGATGGGTTTGCTGTATGCCATCATGGGGAACCCGGTGGATGTAACACCTGAGCACCCAAGCGACACGCAGGCCAGTGCTGCCCGCGCCCGGGCGGCGGTGATGGAAGTGGAGCGGCAGCTAGGGTACACCCCGGTAGACCGTGAGTTCGAGCAACTCGGCTACGACATCGAGAGCCACAACCCGCACACCGGGCGCCTACGCTTCATCGAAGTCAAAGGGCGTGTCTCCGATGCCGAAAGCATCACCGTCACCAAGAACGAGATCCTCTTCTCACTCAACAAGCCCGATGACTACATATTGGCACTGGTACTCTTTGCGCCTGATGGCAGTCACAAGGTCTTCTACCTACTCCGCCCGTTTGTTGATCGTGGAGTGACCACTGATTTTAATGGGGCAAGTATCAATTTCCCCCTTGCCGATCTAGTCAGCCAATCTAACCTTATGTCAGACTAATATGCTATGATGTAAGCATCACTAATTCAAGAGGTTATCGGTATGAATATCCAACTTAGAACACGTACCCCTATATGGACTGGCGGTGTTGAAACCGGTAAGATTGATCGCCTGCATGAGACCGGAATCCTTGGTAGTATGCGCTGGTGGATGGAGGCACTGGTACGCGGGATGGGTGGACATGCTTGTAATCCTATCGAAACACAATGCCTATATGATGCAAATAAGCCTGATAATGGCTTGTGTGATGTATGTCGTATTTTTGGTACAACTGGTTGGCGTAAGCGATTTCGAACTGAAATTGAAGATTACACACAAAGTCTAAAAACATTTCCTCAAAAGATAGCAACAACTGGTGGACGGATCAGTCCAAAAACTGGAAGACCTTCTGATTGGTATAACTATGATCGAGAAGCAAAAGATTCTGAAAAACCCCGTTCAGGTTCGTTCACACTACAAATACAGAGCCTAAATCATGATTTCAAGCCGACGATCATTGGAGGACTAATTCAATTTCTCGCCGATTGGGCCGCCATTGGTGCTCGTCCGCAAATGGGTTTTGGGGTAATCGAGTTAACGAATGGTCGGATCGACACCCAACCATTGTATGACTGGCTGGTTGCCACTGTCAGCAACAACGATTATCCACAACTTCCATCGCTGCGCAACATTTTTACAGCAAATATCCAGATCCCGAATGCGACAGATGTCAACACATTTAACCTGAAATATGACCTACGTCGCTTGTTTGCGGCAGATCAACAGGTACGTCACTTCATCATGGGTACGGTGCAAGGTGATCGTATGGCCTCCAAGATCAAAGTATCGCAGCCCTACGGCGATGGCATGCTGCGTGTATGGGGTTGGATTCCTCAAGAAGCAACTCAATATCGAAATGGCTGGAACCGTGATAGGGTTGCACAGGCTATTCACGATCATCTCCAAACAAACTATGCACTTCAGGTGTGGCGTGAGTTTGACTCCCCCAGAGATTCTGTGGTGGCGAATAGCGGCGATATGGCGGTGTTTCTGCGTAGTTTGCTCAACATGAAATAGGAGGGTGTACATGCAACGAGAATTTGTAGCTATGCAGCACAATTGGCTCTGGGATGCTTTTTCAAATAAAGATAAAAAACAGCATTTACAACGATGGATAAATATTTTTGCGAAACAATCAAAAATCATCGATTCTTTCAGTTTTTTACCATCAGATTCTGATGTAACACATTTACCCACCCTCAGTTTCATCCTACGCATCCCCTTCACCCTACGTAAACCCTACCTGAGCAGAGATGATGGCGACTTCTACCTGCTCGATAATCCAGTGCGCAAGGAGAAGGTGTTTCGGGTACCGATGGTTGCCGCGACGGGATGGAAGGGTGCGTTGCGTGCGGCTTTATGGCAGTTGAATTACCAAGAAGATCACGAAGTGACGATACGCCTGTTGGGTAATCCACGCGAGAATGATGTAGGGCAAGCTGGTCGGCTACACTTCTTTGCTACTTTTTTTGACCAGATCGGCCTAGAGGTTATCAATCCACATGATCGAAAAACGGGCATTGGCAAACGTGGGCCAATTCTGATGGAATGTGTGCCGCAGGGTGCGAAAGGCACGCTGTTGCTTCTCTACACTCCCTTTGGCGCGTTTGATCAACGCCAGGTTGCTCAGGATCTTCAATTGACTGTTCAAGGTCTGCAAGCGATGCTGACCACCTATGGCTTTGGAGCCAAAACCAGCAGCGGCTTTGGGGTTGTGGATGAAGAGCTTGTTGGGCAGGGCAAATTGCTAGTGCGGGCTGCGCTCTCTAGTCCAGATATGCAGATTAATGCCCATGCTGCTCTATCTACACCTCATCTCGCTCGCTACTTGGAAACACCCACCCACCTGCATGCTGATTTCCGCCGCCCAGATGGCAGTCTGAAGTCGGCGGTGGAGTATGAGATGTTTATCAAGAGCCAGGGACGCCAGTATAGTAAGCAGGATCGACAGCTCTATGACAAAGCTCAGAAGTGGTGGGAGCGTGAGGGAAAACAACTTGCAGAGATTGCGGCCACTGAATCAGTCGCGGAATCTGTACCCGTTACATCTGCCCAATCTCCCGTTACTGAACGTGTTTTTACGACTCTGAGCGGTTTACAGGAACAGGCGCAGCAAGTAGCAGCCGAGTTGAGTGAAGGGGGACAGGGATGAGTCAGTTGGAGATTCTGGAACAGTATCGTGATGCTCTCCTGTTGGCAGAAGCAATTGGCTGGTTGCATGACTATCGCAAGTGTTCAGATGAGCAACTGAGAGTACAATCTGCGAGTCCTCAAGGTTCGGCTCTACCACGTAGTGAAGCGCGTAGCCGGGGTGGAGCAACCGATCCTAACAGTCTTGCCGGTCGTTACAATACATTGACTAGTGTAAACTTAAAACTACCTGTTCAATCAAACACACGGACTCTAACTAACCTACTCGATGACAACACTTGGAATGGCGACATCTTAGGCCAGTATCTTTCCCGCTGCCATAACACTGCTCACTTTGACAAGCAAGACCCGGCTGGCGGAAAGCAAAATTATCCTAATATTCAGATTAGTTCCTCATTTGGATTTGAGCGTTCCGTGCTTGCAAGTCTGACAAACCAGATGTGGTCATTGCCCTGGACTTCACTCTCAATCTATTCTCAATCTGAACGACAGATATTATTGACAGCCTTGTGGAATATATTCCCTCACGTTGGAGCAGATACACGGAGACCAACCAATGAGGTTGATCTGTGGAGTTGGGGGCTGCTGGTTGGTGCGCTGTATAAAGCATCCCTGGCAGGTGCTCTCTTATCAGGTAGTGTTCCGCCTACTGCACAAAATTTACGTTGGCGTTTACTCAGCGTTCGGGTTAATGGTTTGGGGTACCTTCTCAATGTTATACGTCTCCCTGATTTGCTCAGCAGACAACAGTTGCTACAGAATGCGCTCAATCGAGTTCGTTCGTTACTAGAAGAAATCTATCCCTTGGCGAGTGAGGTGTATCGTGATGAGAATGGTAGCCTCTATGTTATTGCTGATCTCCATGATCCGCTTGGTTTAACGAATAGTCAGGGGATTCCACTGTCTGAGTTGGTGCTCCAGGAATTTGCTAAAGCAACACTGAAAGATCATCAAGCATTGCAGTTGGGTGGGGAAATCGTACCAGTGCTGGCACTCGAACTTACACCCTGGTGGGGTCAAGATCCAAGTCGTAGCGGAAATGATGAGTTGCCAGCAATCAATTTAATGCTTTCACCAGATGTTCAGACACAATCGAATATTCAGGCCATTGCAGCTTTCTGGAATAGGCAGGTTGATCTCATTTGTACAGTGTGCGGGTTACGTCCACAAGGACCAGGAAAAAAAGCCACTGAGCGTAATGTATGCGATATTTGTGAACAGCGTCGGTTGGATCGTTCGCAAGCCTGGGCAAGTGAGCAATCGCACAAAACGATCTGGATTGACGAAGTTGCTGATACCAATGGGCGAATAGCATTACTCGTTGGTCAGTTTGATCTTGCGGGCTGGATGGATGGAGGCTTACTCGATTCACTCCTTGTAATTGCTCCAACCGAAGGAGTAACAACTCCCAAAACCCCTTCTTTTAGTCGCATCCAGCGTATCTGGCAAACCACCCGCCAATTTTGGCAGAAGGTACAGTCCAATCTAAATACGGATCTGTCTGATGATCGCCGCCGTCTGTTGCTTTACCTTGATCGTGAGCCTGATCTTGGCCCTTTCCATGTGTATGAACTAGATCTTGGCATAACCACATTGAGCGTGGTCTGGTATCCATCACAAACGGATGGTAGTGGCGGTTATTTGATTTCAGCCGACAATCTGAATGCTGTTGCTCGTATGCTCGGTGTAGAGCGACGTATCTATGAAGATGCAGCAAGCGCGGCAATCTGGACGGAAGATTACTTGAAGCATCAATTTATTCAGGGTCCCCGCATGCTGATCCTACGCAACCCTGAAGCAAAATCTGGTGAACACCAGCGAAATCTTCTGGCTGGTCGGCGGCTTGTCAGAACTGAACACCAAGATACAACGTATGCAACTGCCATCCCCATCCTCGCCGAGCCACGTATTTTTATGGCGCTCGTACCTGCTGATCGTTCCCTTGATATATTGCAGCAGATCCAGATGAAATACGAGCGCGAGATGGGCAAGGTGCGTAATCGGTTGCCTTTACATCTGAGCATTGTCTATTTCCAACGCCGCACACCATTGCGCACAGTGTTGGATGCTGGACGTGCGATGCTTAATCGGGTTTCTTCGGTTCATACTTGGCAAGTTGAAATGGTTCAACTAGGTACTTTACCCGATGATAAAAACAGCCTCGCTGTGGGAACGCAGCAGTTTCAGCAGACGATCACGTTGACACTGAAGCAGAATGATACGGCGATTGCATGGCATGTTCCAGCCGTGATGGGCGATGGCACTACTCCTGATAATTGGTATCCCTATGTCTTCTTCCAGCAAGATAAGGAAGGTAATACTCAGCCAAGCGGTCGCCAACGCGCCTTCAAAAATGCGCAGGGCGACTGGCTTATCCATGCTGGTGATCTACGGGTAGGTGATCAGGTTCTTTTTACGCCTTCAACCTTCGACTTCGAGTTCCTCGACACAACCTCCCGTCGCTTTGAGATCTATTACAACGAGGATGGCCGCCGCGCCAGCCGCCCTACCCGTCCGTTCTACCTCGAAGACCTTGATCGGTTGGAGATACTCTGGTGCTTGCTGAAGCAACTTGAACGCACCCAACGCTACCAAGTGATCACCACGATTGAAGCGACCCGCGAATTGTGGTATGGATCTGCGAACAGCCAACCCGATGATATGGTGTTTCAACAGTTCGTCAGTGATACACTTGCTGGGGCCGCATGGACATCTACACAACGCTGGGATGCAGACCAACACCAGTGGATCGCTCGTCGTCAAAATGATCCTCAACCTGGTGGCTGGCAGAGTATTCCTGCGAAATGGCAGCAGCATCTGATTCAGGCTGGGGTGCGTGGCGAGTTGGCTGATCTGCTTGAGTTGCGTATGGAGATCCTGAAGGAGCGTTAACAATGACTGTATACAAACGACAGCGTTTGCTCTTTATGACTACCGATCCGGTTCATATTGGCGCTGGTGGCTATCGGCTTGGCCGTGTGGACAATAGCATTGTGCGTGAACCGGGGACACGTGTTCCCAAGATTCCTGGCACGAGTTTGCATGGTGCAGCACGCGCCTACGCCGCCCAGTTGTATGCTACCCCTGAGGCTGCTGGGCAAAGTCAAGACACTGTTGATGAGCCGGATAAGAATCCTGTTTGCTACACGTTTGGCTATATCAAGAAGACGAGGCGCACCAACGGCGAAGAAGATAGCATCGGTTATTCCGGTGTGGTCAATGTCTTTGATGCACAAATACTCCTTTTTCCTGTTTATTCGATGGCTGGCCCGGTTTGGGTGAGTACGGCCTCGCGTCTGCAAGATGCGGGTTTTGTCGTGGATAACCTACCAGAAACCTGGAGAACTGATGCAATATGGCTCAC
>RRYU01020493.1_pt1 | contig 17529 bp, 11 predicted proteins | sample 2162651 | NCBI WGS metagenome assembly RRYU01 (sample SAMN10267283, study PRJNA491782) | microbial mat metagenome | isolation source: biomat in the production well | place: Japan: Minami-Kanto gas field, natural gas well KTG3 | collected 2017-06 | reverse complement strand
TTCGGAGCCGTTCACCTTTTGCGGGACGTGGAGGTGTCCAAGCGCCAGGTAGTTGAAGGATGTCGGGAATATCCCGGCCGTCACATGAGCCAGGGAGCCAACGTAGAGTTCGCGTACGCCATCGCCGTCGACGGTTCGTCCGCCAGCAGTAAACAGGTGTCCCGTGGCGACGATGGGGATATCAGCTCCGAGTTCCTTGACCTTTTGTTCGGCTAGGGCGGCGACGGTGGCGTAATGATTGCGGATGCCGTCAATCAGCTTTCGCTCCTTGTCCTCGACACTCTCACCAGCTTCCGCCACGCGGATATCCCTGTCGCGGAGGTAAGGTACGGCACAGACAATCAGTTCCGGAGCGTCCTGCTCATTACGGAGTACCAGCACCTCGTCTTCCGGGTCTTCTGTGCTACTTCCAACCACGTGAACATCAAGGGCTTTGAGCAGTTCCTTGGGGGCATTGAGGAATGAAGGGGAATCGTGATTCCCCGCGACGACCACAACGTGCCGACACGATGAAGCGGCTACCCGGCACAGGAAACGGTAATAGAGCTCCTGGGCACGGTTGCTCGGAGTGCTGGTGTCAAAGACGTCGCCCGCCACCAGCAGCGCATCGATTTCATTCTGCTGAATCGTCTCAGCCAGCCAAATCAGAAAGGCCTCGAACTCCTCGTAGCGTTTTCTGCCATAGAGGGTGCGGCCGATGTGCCAGTCAGATGTGTGGAGCAATCTGAACGGCGGCAATCTCTGATTCATTGGGCATCCCCACCTTCCGGCGGAGAATCGCCATCAGCTGCCGCTCCGATCCAATCGCTGGTAATTTTGTCCCAATCAATTGGGCGAGGTTCTTGGTTAGTCCAGACATTCCAAAAATCCGGATCGTCAGATTCTGGTCTCTGACCATCCTCCAGATGTTTTACCTCGACGAGCGCGGGTACCTTTGAGGCGATGCCCAGCAGAATGCAATGGCGTGTAGGTAGACTGGGCAGCTCTCGGAGCAGTCCGCGGGCATTATCAGGAACCAAACGGGAGATCAGCTCTTGGTCTCGATCATTCGTGATCCGGTGGAGAAGAAAAGAGTTGCATTGAGACAGTACAGTTTCTGATAGTTCAGAAGGCCTCTGAGATGACAACACAAGCCCCAACCCGAATTTGCGGCCCTCCCTCGCGACTCGCTCAAAAATCCCTCGACACATATCTGCGGGACTTGGGATTTCGTCGCCATGAGGAAGCCTCTTTGCCACGAATGTATGTGCTTCTTCCAGCACGAGTACGGTGGGTAAGTTTTTGTTGTTGAGTTTTCGGTAACGCTGTAGTGACTCCAGTATTAGCCGCGAGGAAACAGCGATAACGAGATGGAGAATTTCATAAGGAACAAGGGACAGGTCTATTACGGACACAGGTCCGTTTGCACCACCATCGGAGCCGACATGAAGATCGAGCCAATCTTTCAGAGATACTGAGGAATCTGGGTTGATGACGCCATTCATTCTCGGATCTGACATTATCCCCTTGATTCGCATCGTCAGAGTCGAGATGAATTGGGACGCCGATCCACCTTCTTGCATTGCCAACGACTCGAGATGCTCAGCCAACACTTGAGGATCAAAGGGCAGTGGAGAGTCTTCGTTTACCGTTCCAGCCTCTTCGCCTTGCGGAAATCCTTGGAAGATATTTTCAATCCATTGGTCCACTGTGTTTAAATCGTTGTCGCCAAAATCGTTAAAGCCTGTTCTTCCGCCGCTGGTCCATTTTCTGCTATCAACTACTTGAGTAATGGCTGCCGCTGCACGCTCTGTTCTTGCTTTAATGTCACCGGTGAGAGTGGAGCAGTAAGACGTAATATCTTCGATAAAGCGGCTTAGTTGCTGTCCGCAATTGTTATTGCTAGGAAAACCTGATGCGCCTATGCCAGCAAACTGCAACAGATAAGACTTTAGCGACTTGCAGCGAGCCCTCAGTCGATTTTCTATGGTGAGCGTTATTTGCTTGTTCGACCTTAGATTTCGTAATGCCTCCTGCAACAACGGCCTTTGGGCGCGTGGTGCCGCCTGTGCAACCGCTGCCCACTCTGAGCTGTTCCACATCCACGCAGGCAAAGTGAATTCAGTAGCATCGGCGTTAGTAATTGGTGGAACCTGAAATACCCGGCAGCCCGCTCCCAAGTCCTGGAAACATTTCGAATACTCGCCATTAGGATCAAGAATTATGAAGCGTGCGTTTGGATTGTCTTGCCCGTTTGGAGCTTCCTCGTCACCATCCGGACGCTCGGGGCTCTTGATGGATTTCTGTGCCGATTCAACGGCAGATCGCACCAAGGCCGCCAAGGTACAAGACTTACCGCTGCCAGTGTTACCCAAAACGGCAAGATGGCGACCAAACAACTTGTCAGGGTCAACCGCGATTGGCGCATCGTGCGCGATAGGACATGTCCCCAGCGGAACTCGGCTGTCCTTACCTTGGCCAGTAACTATGGCAATGGTTTGATCCCTTGTTGGCAGAATTACTGAATCGCCAACTGATGGGAAGCTCTGAACGCCTCTTTCAAGCCGCCATTTATTCTTTTCCGAAAAAAGCGTTCCAATTGGGCTGACTGCCATTTTTCGCAGTGGAAATGGCAAGTCGATCAGTCCGAAATCCTTGAGCCCTTGTCGTTTAGGATAAGCCGACCTTTCTACTCCCAGCCACACGACAATTCCGACGACAGCGCCGGATTCATTTGGCAGCAGGATAAAACTGTTTATTCTGGGGAATGGGGTCGGAACACCAGTGTTGAGGGCAGTGTTTCTTGGCGAATCAATGTCCAGCAACACCTTGATCTCATCTGGGGCAACACTTTCCACCGTTCCGATTGTCAAGGATGAAATCTTAGAAATTGGTGAGGTCATGCCTCTTCCTCCCCGCTTTTGTGGGAGGCTGGTTCCCAACCTCGATTTCGAAGCAATTCGGTCTGCCGGATGGTGATGCGGTCTATTGCTGGCTTCGGCAGGTAATTTTCGACCAGGGTGGGCATGTTTCCGAAGTGCGGCCCGATCAACAATGATATCTGCGCTTTCCTTCCTACCTGTTTACAGAAAGAGCTAATTCGACCGCCTTCATCGCCATAGGAAATGATGACAATGTGTGTCGATGGAATTGTCAGCATGTCGGCGATGGTGCGATTGATGTGTTCGTCACCAAAGCCATAGCCATAGGCGACAAGTACCGAGTTCGGTCGACAGACCGCAGCAGCATAATCTCGGAAAAGTTCAACGTAGGGATATTCAGAGGTCTCTCGGTCCTTGGCCGAGTTCGGATAAATCATCACGGAATCGCTTGGCTGGTCGTTAATCGCCGGATGGTCATCCTGCGGGCCGAATGGCAAACCAACTTTTCTTACAAAGCCGTTTCGATAAAGCCAGTCCAATGACCCGTGAAGCTTGGTTAGACGAACTACGCCCTCCAGGTAACGTGGTTCGCCGCGTATACCAGGTGGGTTGTAGTGCATATCGATGTCCAAGCGCGAGGATCTGAAAATTGGTTCGAGGCAGCCGACGAAACGATCAAGCAAATGCAGCCCCGCCAGGTCTGCTCCATACTCGATCAAACGGTCGTAATTGGTCGTGAAGACATGGAGACGTTCCCTGGTCGCAGTTCGGCTGGAAAAACTAAGCAGAAAGGAGACAAGCATGACAAGCGGATCGAGCTTCTCAGCAGCTTCTTCCTCAGCTTTATCATCGGCCACAGGTTCGGTACCTGCTGGTTCAGACACAGTACATTTTTCGACCGCTGATTTCAGCTCCCGCTCTGTTTTGGATATCCCGTTCAGAAACTTTTTGAACAGGGCGTCAAGCGCTAAGATGACTTCGGAATAGCGGTCGTCTCCTAGGATTTTCAAACCTTGAACCAATGAGTTGGCAGCGCGGATCTGATCCTCAATGTTTGCCTCGCCACGTCCCATGGCTTCAGCGGCTTTCTGGGCGGCATCCTTCAGCTTGTCGTCCAGGGGGAAGCCAGCGTAGTCACAAGCCATGTCGGCTGCGCTCGTTCCGGCCTGATGCGCAACAGCTTTTGTGAAACCGCTACCGAGTAGCAGAGCAAGGTGCTCACTCTGAAAAACAGCCGCCAGCCAAGGCTCAATGTGCTTTTTCTGGAGCTCAATGCTTTTGCTTTCATCAGGGTTTTGGACGTCTAAATTTTCCTCATTCCCTATGCGATAAACGTGTGTTCCCCATGTTTTCATTGCCGCCCCTCCGGATCTATGCTGTTAATGGACAGAGAAATTATCTCTTTCTTGAAAGGCTCCATGCTCTTTGGTCCCCCCCATGCCGACAACCTCCATTAGCTTTCCGTAACTAGTCACCACGTCGTACTTCACGTGTTCGGGATCAATCTTGCGGTTGACCTCTGCGAAGAATTTGCGGGCACATTCGATTTTCGTATGCTCGATGGCCCGAAGTTCCATGCTGGACATGGAGCCTTTGGTTTCGGCGACGAAATAGATGTGTTTGACCGAGCCTTCCTTAAATGAAATGGCCCAGTCCGGGTTGTAATCGCCGACGGGAGTGGGAATCAAGAAACCACGGGGAAGCTTTGCATAAACGACCACCTCGCTGCTGGTGTCTAGCTCTTTCACAAATTCTCGCTCAACTTTGGAGTCGGTAATCACATAGTCGTAGATATGGTTCTTCAGCTTCTCACTGGCTTTGGTGAAGTCCTGCTTACTTTGGCCTGTGGTGAAAATATCGATATCATGGGTTTCGGTGATATTGTCGTAGCTCAGCCGCTCAATGATGATCGTGGCCTTCTGCTCATTGATAAGCCGTGAGCTCTCGGCAATGAAATGCTCCGGGTTCTGCTTGAATTGCTTGAAAACCACCGGCTGAACGCCGCTCAACATCTCGGCGATGGTTTTTCTTGTCAGTTGGGTGTTTTCGGCAATTTTCCCGAGAAGGTCATAGGTGACCATGGAGTGGATTGACGCATTGTGGGTTTCAACCGACGTATTGGTCAGCGCAAATCCGTCGCCGCTTCTGAGCTGGGCATCGGTAATCTGATCACCCTGCAGGCCACTTTGGATGGTGTACTGCAGTGGAGTCACCCGCAGCTCTTTGTCCAAAGTCCGGATGCTGTTTCGGATGAGTTCACTGGATTCGAACTCGACACGGTAGACCGCCTTCTGATTAATCCGGTTCCAGAGCGCCTTGAACTCTTTTTTCTCGAAATTGGCATTCAGCGGATTGGTCTTCGGCTTGCGGTCATCACCCACGTCGGGCAGCTGGGACTCACTGAAGACGCTGTCGATCAGGCCAAAAATCTGGTCCGCATGAGGGGCAAGCTCGGGCGGAAGCGCCGCAAGGATCCCGTTGGCTTTTGCCTCGTGGTAGGCTTCGGCAACCTGATCAACGTCATCGGTGTAGTCATTTTTGAGCAGATACTTGTATATCTGCTTGGCCATGACCGGGGTAATTTCCACTGTCCCGGCTTCGGTGGTGATGACTTTCCCGGTGAAGTAGGCTTCGTCAGCCTTGCGGGGGCGTGTAGAGAGGGAGTCACTGATCTCACGCTGAAGATTCCCGACGAAGTCCTTGTAGCTCTCGCTCGCGACAACGGTCAGGATATTCACGTCATGGACCGTTGCAGGGTTGTCCATGCGATCCCCATGCTGGTTGACGCTGATCCGCAACCCCCGGCCAACTTCCTGGCGGCGCGAGATCGTGTTGTCGCTATGCTTGAGCATGCACAATATGAAAACATTGGGGTTGTCCCAACCTTCTCTCAATGCGGAATGAGAGAAAATAAACCGAACTTCTTTTTTTCTTCGGGCCTCTTCACTATCGAGCGGGGATGGAAACAGTAGAAGCGATTCCTTGTCCTTCAGGATCAAATCGTATGCATCCACATCATCGGAAAGCCCGGCGTCTTCTCCACGCGTCTTGAAACTCGGATCGGTGAGCTTCTTGGTTTTCTTGTCGATAGAGAAGTAACCGTTGTGGGTGCGGCCAACCTGAATGCCCTTCAGATATTCCTGATACATCCCACCATCCAATGGAAGAAGGCTTAAATATTCAGCTTTGAGCCGTTCGTATTCCTCCTCAAAAATCCTGGCGTATTCTCCCTGCTCATCGGCCTGGCTGTAGTCCCGGTATTTGACCACCTCGTCGATGAAGAAAAGGGACAGCACCTTGATGCCCTGGGCAAAAAGAACCTGCTCCTTCTCAAGGTGAGCCCTGATCGCCTCCCGGATCTGAATCCGCCGGATAGCCATTTCCGTGATGTCGCCGGTTGCATCGCCCGCACTCAGGACATGGCCGTTGGTGAACTCCACCGTGTCCTTGTTGGCGTCGATCTGGGCGATGACAAAGCCGCGATATTGGTCCAGCTCGTTTGACTCAACGAACAGGTCTTTGCCGCGTTCCAGTCGTTTGACAATCCGTTTGATCCCGCCACCCTGGCGCACTTCCATTTCGATTCGGGCAACGGGTGCCTTCTTGGAAATTTCGATGGATTCCAGGTAGAGATAGGCGTTGGTGCCAGCCAAGCCTTTGACGGCAATTCCGCGCACCGCGATCTTCTTCACCAGCTTTTGGTTATAGGCGTCCAGGGCATCGAGGCGGTGGATTTTGTTGTGCGTGGTCCGGTGGGTGGCCGAATAGCGCAGGATCATCAGCGGTTTGAACTTGGCCAGCGCCTCCAGCGTCTTTTTGCCCTCCATTTTCTGTGGTTCATCTAGGATCAGGATGGGGCGGTTGCTGCTGATCACATCGATAGGCTTGCGCGATTGGAAGTCGTCCAGCTCGTCATAGATGCGGCGGTTATCCTTTCCGGTGGCATTGAACGCCTGGATATTGATGACCATGACATTGATGCCCGCATCGGAAGAGAAGCTTTCCAGATGGTGCAGTTGCCTGGAGCTGTAGGCAAAGAAGCGGATCTTCTTGCCGTAGCTCTCGGTGAAATGCTCGGCTGTGATTTCCAGCGACTTGAGCACGCCCTCACGGATGGCAATACTGGGTACCACCACGATGAACTTGGTCCAGCCATAACGCTTGTTCATCTCGAAGAAGGTTTTGACATAGCAGTAGGTCTTGCCGGTTCCGGTTTCCATCTCCACGTCAAGGTTCATCTTGCATCCGGCGCTGGATACAAGCTTGTCCGACAAGGGCAGATTCTGCCGCCGCTGTACGGAATGGATATTGGTCAGCAGCTGGACATCGGTCAGATGGAGATCGGCGTTCTTGAAGCCGCTCTGCTCTATATCCATGCCCGGCAAAGTCGGTCCCTTCGCAATGAGTTTTTTGTTCACGCCTGGGTCGATCCGGTACGCAATGCCTGAGGAATTCACCTGCCCGGCAAAACAGTCAACCACGGAATCAACCGCGTTGGTCTGATAGGGCTGGACTTTGAACTTTAGTTTCATGCCAAGCCCTCCTTATATCGACTTCACTTCGGTGCCCGGAGACATCTGTTTAAAGATCTGCTCCACGTTAATCTTGACGGCGTCGGAGACAAAGCCGGTGTCACGGAACACAACCCGCAGCGGTTCAACCCGGGCCAGCTCCTTGACCAAGTCCTCATTCACGCCGGTATCGAAACAGGCAACAAGGTCGTATGGTGGCTCATTGACAAAGAAGACAGTCTTGCCCTGGATGGTCTCTTTTCGGATGGGCAGTGAAAGATCCACGCCCCAGTCCAACAAAACCTGGAAGAGCAGGTCTTCGGGCTTGCGGTCCGGCTTGATGTTATCGGTGAAAATCTTCAGCTGACCTTGCTCGATGAAGTCCGGCGTATAGTAGACGTCGGCCATGTTGGATGAATCGATCTTGAGGACGCGGAAGCCGATGTCCTTGTTCCAGCCTTCATGACTTTCGCCTTCCAGAACCTTTTGACCCGCTCGGCGGATACGTTCCTTGCTGATCTCGGCGATGTTTCTGTAACCCGCTTTGAATGCTGAAGAGGTCTCATCACAAGTTTCTGGCAGTTGCACCATGACGAATTTGCGATTGTCACCATCTTCTGCATTTAAATGAAAAACAGCATGAGCCGTGGTTGATGAACCAGCAAAGAAATCAAGAATCAAGTCATTTTTTGTTGCGCCTGAAAGGCGCACAAGATGGCCTAAAAGTTTTGTCGGCTTTGGAGTATCGAAAGGCTGGCCACCATCAAATAGCGCTTTTATTTCGTTTGCAGCATCCCGAGTGCTTCCGACTTCTTTCGCCAGGAGCAAAGTCTCGGGAGTTCTCCCTTCAAGAGTGTTAAGATAGATCTTTCTGATGATCCGAGTCTCGTCTGCTGAAAATATAATCTCTCCAGTCGACATCTTTTGTTCCATCGTTTCTTTACTCCAACGCCATCCTTTCTCTGGCGCATGGATAATTTTCTCTGAAGGGGTTGTGATGTCATAGATCAGGTTGGGCCGATACAAAGCGTTTCTCACGTCACCAGATCGCCATGGCCCATTTGGATCGTTGTCCGAATTCGAATAATTCTTGTTGTGCTCATCAGTCCTTGGGAGGTTGGCCAAAACGTATGAGTCACTTTTTGCATAGCAAAATATGAAATTGTGATGAACTGAAAATGTTCCAGAATAGCCTTTTGGCTGAATGCTGTGTTGCCAAATCAAAGTTCCTCTGTAGTTTTCCGCTCCATATATTTCATCACAGAGTTTTTTAAGATTTTCCTGTTCCTTGTCATCAATGCTAATAAAAATAACGCCCTCATCCTGCAATAGATTCCTCGCAAGTTTCAATCGCGGATAAAGCATGGAGAGCCAATCCGAGTGGAACCTCCCATTGGCCTCCGTATTAGCGATCAGCCGATTGCCTTCCTCATCCTTCTGATTTGATCGTTTCAGAAACTCATCTGCGTTTTCAGCAAAATCGGCCTTCTAAATGAAGTCGTTCCCCGTGTTGTATGGCGGGTCGATGTAGATCATCTTTACCTTGCCGAGGTAGGTCTCCAGGAGCAGCTTCAAGGCCTCCAGGTTATCGCCCTCAATAAACAGGTTCTTCGTGGTATCAAAATCCACGCTCTCTTCCCGGCAGGGGCGCAAGGTCCTAGCGATGGGCGCGTTGGCGGTGAGCAGCGCCTCGCGTTTCCCTGGCCAGTTGAGGTGGTAACGCTCCTGTGGGCCTTCCACGATGGATTCAGACAACTCCTGCCGCAGCTGGTCGAAATCGACCGCAAGTTTCAGCTTACCGTCTTCGCTCTGGGCCTCGGTCACGCAGTCGGGAAACATCTCGCGGATACGGGCGATGTTATCCTGGGTCAGGTTCGGGGAGTGCATTTTTAATTTCTCCATCATGTCCGTCCTTTAGGGTGTGACTGCCGCCCCGCTTACAGGAAGCGGGTGGGTCAGATTTTCAAGTTCTTGTTTCAGGTCACGCAGCTCGCCGTTGATCGCAACCTTGCGGTTGAATTGTTTCTCTTTGCTGAGCCGTGCATCGCAACGCTCCAGTTCTCGTTGCTTGAGGCGAATGAGCCCCATCCGTTCCACCCGCGCCTGTAAGCCTTCAGCCGGTCGCGCCGGGTACGGCATCAGGGGCATCAGCAAGTGACCATAGAGCGCCTCGAGGTCGAAAACCATTGGCAGGGGTTTTCTTGGCATATCGGCAGCTGCCCAGTCGTTATCGAAATATTCGCTGATGACCCACTTGCTGGCATCCGCTTCATTCGGCCGCTTAAAGGCAGCAATGGGTTGTACTTTCCCGTCGAACCTGAGTTCAAAAATGATCGGAAAGGGAATGGCTAGGTCAATGCAACGCAACACCTCAGGTTTGAGTTCGTCCCCCTTGAGCGTGATACTGAATATCTGGATTTCAGGCACGGCCCGCGAAGGCTTCAGGTTGACCGTCTCTGGGGCAAGCTTGTACTGCCAGACGATCTGTTCCACCTGCCTGACAAATAACTGCTTGACGGCTGCACTGGGGCTTCCGTGCTCGTAGATTTTGTTCTTGGGGAGCACGCGTCCGAAGGCGGCTTTCTTTGGATAATCGAAGAGCACGGCTGTCATCCTTCCTCCTGCACTACGAGAAAGGCGACGAGCTCGAAATCGTCAAGTCCGGCGATGGTGTTTACCAGCGCAGTGGTCTTGCCCCCGGAGAACAGGCTGTCAAGATCCTTTTCCTCCTTGACGTCGATCATCGAGCGAATGGCGGTACTGAGCAGGTCGGAGCAGGCTTTCATGTCGCGGCCTTCATCCGTTAGCTGATTGAACAAGCGACATACAGCCTGAATGGGTTCAACCTGACCCTTGCAGCTGGAGCGCACCAGGTCGAGCAGTGATTTGACCTCGGTGTGGTTGGCGATAACCTGCCCATCGCCGGCGATATAGATCAAATAGTAGGGATGCAGCCGGTTCTGCTGGTTGATGCTGACGCCATGGTTGAGGTTGCGCAGTGCGAAGATGACGCCGGAGTACAATCCCACTTCAGGTCTGGCGGGGACAACCGCATGCATGCCATTGGGCACGTTTGCAAGGTCGCCATTGGTTTTGACATAGTTCAGCAAATCCATGCGAAAGTCATTCAGACCAAGATCGGTGATGGACACACCTGTTTTAAGGTCTTCCAGTTCAATCACCTCTTCCTGCATACGCCGGAGTTGCTCTTTCCGATACGAAATTTCACTGCTTTTTGCCGTGAGGACGTTGTCATCGCCGGTGGCCGTCACGTCGGCAATGACCATCCGGTTTTCGACCCGTTCCTTGAGGTTAATGTATTCATCCAGAGAAATATCGGGCCAGTAGTTGACCAGCTGTATGGTCTTATTGATGGAGCCGATACGGTCGATCCGACCGAATCGCTGAATGATGCGAACCGGGTTCCAGTGGATGTCATAGTTGATCAGGTAATCGCAGTCCTGAAGGTTCTGTCCTTCGGAGATACAGTCTGTGCCAATCAGCAGGTCCAATTCAGCTGGTTCATTTGGCAGCACCTGAGCCTTCTCTTTGGCGCGAGGAGAAAAAAGCGTCAGCAGCGACTGGAAATCATAGTGCTTTCTGAGGGTTGATTTCGGCGCATCCTTGCCGGTTACTTTTCCGGTGTGCAGCCCCAGTGTTGCCAGCAGGGTATCCGCCAGGTTGTTGTAGAGGTAATTGGCCGTGTCGGCAAAGGCAGTAAAAATGAGGATCTTTTTATTGCCATCGTTGATAGGGTTTTCAATCTTGCTGAGAATTAGAGCTTTCAGGTGTTGCAGCTTGGCGTCGTCCTCGGGCGTGACTTTTGCCATGGAATCCAGCAGGGAGTTAATGACTTCCAGATCAACCTTCAGGTCATGTTCCCACGAAGGAAGATCCATGTCGGCAAGGTTGATTTTGACCTTGCCGCCGATCTCGGCGTCCTCCAAAACGGGGATATCATCTTCCTCGGCTTCGAGGTTTGTCAGGCTATCGGTCCAGTCAGAGACACTGCCAGCATCGCCTGCGACCCTGAATGAATTGATTTTGCTCAGGGTGCGGGCGTGGTTGTCATGCAGGCTTTTCAGGGTAAGCCGAAAAGCCTCAACCGAGCTTTCAAGGCGCTTGAGCAGATTGGTCGTCATCAATGCCTGCAGGCTTCTTTCGCGGTCTGCCTGCTTCAGCTTCCCTTTGCCACCTTCCACCTGCGTGTCGTACAGGTCTTCATATTTTTTGAGCCGACTAGGCAGGATGTAACTGATCGGCGCATAGACAGCAAGCTTGAGCAACGAGAGCTGTTCAAAGATCTCGTTAAAGCTCATGACATCCGTGCGCCCGGTCAATGGCGAATGGAATGACAGCGGTTTGCGGCGCTCGGGAAACTGGCCTATATCACTGGTGTCGTAAAAGGTCTGAATGTGCTTGCGTGAACGGGCAATGGTGACGCTGTCAAGCAACTCAAAGAAGTCAAAATCAAGGGAATCCAGAATAGCTCGCGCCGTGCGATCCTCCGGGGCCAGCCTTGACCACTGATTGAATACCGTCTGGGCGTTGCGGAAGATTTCTTCTACCGTTCTGCCCGTGCGCAGCTTCTTGCTGAGATTTTCGGAGTCACCTTCGTAGGCCAGGGCCAGTTGATTGCGAAGGTCATTGAATCGGTTGTTGACCGGGGTGGCAGACAGCATCAGGACCTTCGTTTTAACGCCTTGGCGGACGACTTGGTTCATCAGCTTCTGATATCGGGTTTCTCTGTCTTTAACGGCATCGTTATTGCGGAAGTTATGGGATTCATCGATGACGACAAGATCATAGTTGCCCCAATTGATCCGATTTAGAGGAATGCCAAACGACTCACCCGAGGTGCGGGAAAGGTCGGTGTGGCACAGAACGTCATAATTGAACCGATCCTTGGAGAAGATATTGGTCGTTAGGTTGCTGTTGTAATTCAGCCAGTTGTCCGCGAGCTTCTTGGGGCATAGAACAAGTACCGAACGGTTCCGCAGTTCGTAATATTTCACAACAGCCAGGGCCGTGAAAGTTTTACCAAGTCCCACGCTGTCGGCCAGGATGCAACCGTTGTATGTTTCCAGCTTATTGATAATGCCTATGGCGGCATCCCGCTGAAAGTTGAAAAGCTTGTTCCAGACCAGCGTATCCTGATAACCTGTGCGGTCGTTGGGCAACACGTCTTCATCTATATCATCGAGGAAATCACTGAAAATATTGTAGAGCATCAGGAAGTAGATGCGCTCGGGTGAATTTTCTTGATAGACCGACGCGATATGATCACAGATCGCGGTGGTCACATCTTCAAGTTTTGTTGGATCACTCCAGATCTGGTCAAAGAGCTGAAGGTATGTCGACGTAAAGGCCGTCTCGTCTACCCGGTTGACGATGTTGGAAACGGCATCACCCTGCTGATATCCAAGGTCCACGGCGGTGAAACCATGCAAAGGCATATATGCCGCTTCCTGATCCGGCCCCTGAACGCAAGCAAACTGCTGCATCGGGGATTTGGTTTTGTTGGAGCGGAATCTGGCTTTGCGGCGCATCCACTCGGCGCACTCGCGGGCAATGGCACGTTGGGTGAGTTTATTGCGAAGTTGAATTTCAAATTCGGAGCCGTAGAGACTGCGTTCCCTGCTGGCCTTGGGGATAAAAAACTCTCGGCGTTCTTTTCTGAATTTGTCGGTGACCTCGTTAGGAACGAAAGTCGGTGCCGTGAAGATGAATTCCAACGACTCAATCTTTGCGAACTCGGATTTTAAGGCTTCATAGGCATAAATCGAAAAGCACGATGCCGCGATCTTCAATTTAGCCTTGGGGTGGATGGAAGCCTTTAGATCGTCGCCCAGCAAAGAATTGATGTTGTCGATGATCTTCATTCGCCTGAACCCTTCTTGCTGCGGTCAGATGCACCACCAGCCTCAACCCAGACATCGACCTGATCTTTCTTGAATTTCCAAAGCCGGCCCATGCGGTGGGCGGGCATGTCGTGACGGTCTATCCACTTGTAAACCGTGTCACTACTGACGCCCAAATGTTCACAAATCTCATGAATAGAAAGCCAGCGGTCTTCCGTTTCCGACATTCCTTGTGCTCCCAAATAGAATGTGGAAGAGCGAACGCTCTTCATAGATGGTGGGTATAATTGAAGGGACCCCCTCCCATCATAAAAACATTCTAAAGATGCAATATTCCAAAGCAAAGGTCAAACGATTTTAGCCGATATGGCCCGATTCCGCTGGTTGGTTTCAGAAAGGCTCCTTCCCCCCCTCCCTATTTTCACGGCAGCACTCAAACAGAGGGGATTGCCATTGAAAATAACTCTTTTCCTGATCTTCTTGCTCCTTCCGGATTTTAGTTCGGCCTTTTGTTTTCGTGAGGCTGGCCAAAGGTACCAAGTCTCTCCTTGGCTGCTTTGGGCTATTACCAAGTCAGAAAGCGCATTTGACCCATCTGCAATTAACTCAAACAACAACGGCACCGTTGATGTCGGGCTGATGCAGATCAACTCAATCTGGGCTGATCAACTCGGCAAGACCTGGAATTCCCTAAATGATCCCTGCACGAATGTTATGACCGGGGCCTGGATATTAAGCCAATGCATGCAGGATTACGGGTACACCTGGAAAGCCGTGGGTTGTTATCACAGTCGGACGCCTGAACGAAGAGATGCCTACGCTTTGCGAATCGCTACCATTCTAAAACAGGCCAGAGGAAAACAATGATTCCTCATGACCTGCTCACCAAATATGACCTTCCCGCATCAGATGCCGCTCTTGCAATTGAGGAAGCTATCTCCGGCATCCTCTCCAGAGCGTTCAACAAGGACATCATGGTCAACGTCGGGGAAGAGCTGGAAGTCGTTGCCCTCGATGACAGGCGGATAGACCCGGCAACGCTCTCGCGGCAGCTCAAACGCCAAATCCGTTACCAGATCGAACGTGAACTGGAAAAACGCCAGAGCCTGCGTGAGCAGGAATATCTTCGGTCCCTGCGCGGCCGGATCATCTTCGGGGAAATCAGAAAAGTTTCAACAAATGGTGATCTGACCATTACCCTGGAAGTTGAGGATCGTTTTCGAAGTCTGATCTTGACGGGGATCTGCCCCGCCCGGCAGGTTCCGCCTCACGAAAGAGGCTGCCTTCATATTGTTGGAGCCAAGAAACTGTTTCTCATCACCAGCGTCCTGCCTGTTCTGGAGAAGGATAAAGCCAAAGTTCTGATCCGGCTGAGTCGAACTTCCATGACCCTGCCTGAAATCCTGCTGCGGGAAAATACCGGAGAAATGTCCATTCGTTGCCGGCGTCGGATTGCGGGAGCCTTCAGTGAAATCGAAACATCGCAGTGGATTTCCAAGGAGGTGATCCAGTTTGTCAGCAATGAACTTGGAGAAAGGATAATTGTCCGTGTGGTGGCATCACAAAAAGAAGGCTGAAGTTCATACTCGCCTTGGTAGCGGTGTTCACATGGACACCCCGGGGAAGATAGTCGATATCTCTCTTCCCGACAGTTATCGGAAACGACACACCTTCGTGTTCGGGACCACCGGAGTCGGCAAGACCCGCCTCGCTGAAATGATGATTGAGCAGGATATCCGTGCCGGTAAGAGTGTTGTCTTTCTCGATCCCAAAGGGGACCAGCAGATTTTCACCAAGATATTCGATGTCGCTCGCCAAGTGGGCCGGGAATCCGAGATGATGTTGGTGACCCCGGTCTTCCCCGAGTATTCCGCCGTCGTCGATCCCCTCGCTTACTATTTTATGCCTGACGAACTGGTGGGGCACATCGTCAGCGGTATCCAGGGCGGAAGGGAGCCCTTCTATCGCAACATCGCCAAGGAGATCACCTCCGCTGTCATCGCCGGAAACATCATGCTGGCCCGAGCCGAGGGCCGAGTACCCTTGCAAAATATCGATTCCATCCGCCAAAGTATTCGGCGCAAGGCACTTGAAGAAATGGCCACCGCTCTGCTGCGGGTCAGTGATCCTGAAGCGGTCTCCATCTCCGGTGTCCTGCAGGACATTCTCAATTCTCCTCAGGATTACTACGCCAAGGTCAGTTCGACCTTACGAACCTGCCTTAATGAACTCTCCAGCGGCAACATCGGCGCAATCATCGGTAAGGCCGAATCGAACCGTTTTATTGAACGGTTGGAATCCGGCAAGCGGGTCATACTGGTGGTCCATACCGGGTCGATGATCACTCGGGAGGCCGGAGCGACATTGGGGAAAGTTCTGCTGTCAATGATCCAGTCCTTTGTCGGTCGGGTCTACCTATCGGGAAAGCAGCGGGTCGCTCCCGGCCTATCCATCTACATCGACGAAGCCCAAAGCCTTTTCTATCAGGGCGTAGAGGATCTATTCGCCAAGGCCGGTTCGGCAGACGTGATGGTTCACGCTTTCGCCCAGTCCGTAAATCAACTCTATGCCGCCGTTGGCGAAGATTTCGCCAAGTCCATTCTCGACAACACCAACACAAAGATCTTCATGCGCTGCTCCGATCCGGAAACCTCCGAATATGTCGTGCAGCATTTTGGGACGCGGAAGGTTCTCAACAGCATCTACAACCCCGCCCAGATCACCACCCGCGAGATCGAGGAGGATGTTCTCAAGACTCAAGACATTCTGAGTTTGCAGCCCCGCGAATTCTACATGATGACCTACTCGGGGCGGTTCCGAGGGAAAACAGCAACCGTTGACGACCCGAAATTACGGATTCGGTTTCCGGATGCTCCCACCGCGATACTGGCCGCACGGCACCAAGAGAATACCCATGCCCTATGACACCTTGACCTGGGTTGCTGGCGGATTCGCCGTTGCATTGGGCACCTATGCCGTAGCTCAACTGTGTTTCTCGAAAAGTGATTCCGAGGATAGCGCCAACGAGAAACAGGAAGAGCAGACCCTGGCCAACATTTCCAATCTCTGGACTGGCAAGGAAACTGAACTTGATTTCCGGGACATTGCCCGGATCTGGCGAACAACTCCCGAAGCGAAGGCCGAACCAAAACCTCCACCAGCCTATCGTCATTCCGAGATCCAGCAGTTTCATTCTAAGTGGGCGTCCCATCCGGTCGTCAAGGAGGAGAAGAAAGAGGTCATCGAGGCGATTCTGGCCATTTTGGATCAGGAAGGAGAGTGTCCGTCCGTCGTCCAGAAAAACAGCTCCGAAACGGAGCGGAAGTACGACGCAAATGTGTTCGACAGGCTGGCGACCATCCCCTTGTGGCAACATTCGCTGGATGTTGCGTCACAGCTCGCCGCAGCCATGAACCAGGCGATGCTTATTCCCGACGCTTTGATCACGGGGCTTGGTCATGATCTTGGAAAGATACCGGCTTATCAGGACACTCTCTACCTGACCGGTGATCACCCGATCATCTCCGTTATCGTCCTGAACAAGCTGCCCGGTTTTGAATCTATGTCAAACCGTGAGGAGGTCAGTCTGTCCATAAGGCAGCACCACCTGCTGAATCCCGAATCAACCCTGGGCCGCGCTTTAAAGGAAGCGGATCACCAGGTGCGTCTTCTGGAAATCAGCCGGCAGACTCCTGCTCCAGGTCTAGCAGAGACAATCGAGAATAATTCTTCGCCACCCAAACCCTCTCCAGGGAAAAAACGACCAGCGAAATCGGTTTCAGCAAAAAAAGCGTCCCTGCTTCCCCCCATCCCCAATAAGGAGAAAGAAGAGGGTGCGGCGCAGTCTGAGCCTGCCGATACCGACTTTGACTTGAACACTCTTGACCTGGATCGCCTGCTTGGAAGGCTCAAGCTGAAGATCAACAAGGTGGAGAAGGGCCGCTGGTCAGTCATTTCGACCCCTGAAGGATGGGTTCTGGCACAACCCGATGTTGTATGGGATGAGGCAAAACGATTGGCAAAAAACGCACCCGTGTTTCTGACGGCTGATGCTGACGAACAGAGCAAGAGAGAGATGCTGAAGGCGATATTGCAAAGACTGGATAACGAAAAATGGGCTGTCGCCACCGAGCTGCTTGGGGAAGGGTATTACACGACCCAATGTTTGGTGATCACCCCTTCCGATAAAAGTATGAGAATCCCCTTGATCCCATTTAAAGCTGAGGCCTTCAGCAATCTTCCCTCGAAACTGGAAGTTCTGAAGTCCGACACTTTGAAGCGAATGATCAAGAAAGT
>RRYU01002673.1_pt1 | contig 17534 bp, 18 predicted proteins | sample 2162651 | NCBI WGS metagenome assembly RRYU01 (sample SAMN10267283, study PRJNA491782) | microbial mat metagenome | isolation source: biomat in the production well | place: Japan: Minami-Kanto gas field, natural gas well KTG3 | collected 2017-06 | reverse complement strand
CGGTTATCGAGACGCAAACGACAGCACATGGAACGGGCATCCTCCGGATCCATGTCGGAGTTAACAAAATTGCTGAAATAGGGGATACCGTATTTGGCGGTCATCTCGAAAACCGGGCGCAGCCGATCACTTTCCCAGTCGAGATCTTTAGTAATGTTGTAGGTCGGAATCGGAAACGAGAAGATTCTTCCTGAGGCATCTCCTTCCATCATCACCTCACAGAAGGCCTGATTGAACAAATCCATTTCCGCCTGGAATTCACCATAACAGCGATCCATCAACCGGCCGCCGATGACCACCGCTTCAGCGGCCATATTGGAAGGCACCATCATATCCATGGTGATATTGGTAAAGGGTGTCTGAAAGCCGACCCGGGTCGGCACGTTCATATTGAAAACGAACTCCTGCAGACACTGCCGGACTTCCTTGTAGCCCAATTGGTCATATGCGATGAAGGGTGCCAGCAGGGTATCAAAACCGGCAAAAGCCTGAGCCCCTGCCGCCTCACCCTGGAGGGTATAAAAGAAGTTGACCACCTGCCCCAGAGCGGTACGGAAATGTTTGGGCGGATCGCTCTGAACCTTGCCGTAAGCGCCACAGAAACCTTTCAGGAGCAGGTCCTTGAGATCCCAGCCACAGCAATAGACCGACAGCATTCCCAGATCGTGAATGTGAAAATCGCCTTCGCGGTGAGCGCGAGCAATATCCTCTGGGTAGATTTTGTTGAGCCAGTAGTTACTGGTAATATTGGCGGCAATGTGGTTATTGAGTCCCTGCAGGGAATAGCCCATATTGGCGTTTTCGTTGACCCGCCAGTCTTCCCGCACCAGGTAGGAGTCGATCGAAGCAATCGACTCTTCCATAAACTCCTGGGTACGACGCAACCCTTCACGCTGTTTACGATAGAGGATGTAGGCTTTGGCGGTCTGGGCATGGCCGTTTTCGATAAGAATTTTCTCGACCAGATCCTGTACATTCTCAACCGAAGGGAGATTATTGTCCTTGTAAAGAACAGCGAGGATACCACCGACCTGACGGGTAATTTCCGCCGGCTTTTCAAAATCACTCCCTCCCACGGCTTTAACGGCATTGCAGATGGCCTGGGTGATCTTGCTTTCATCGTAAGGGGCCAATCGCCCATCGCGCTTGCGAATATATGTCAGCATAGCCTTTCTCCCAACAGCCGTGACCCACGGTCACCAGTCAATAAAAACAGATGTCAACAATAAGGGAGACCCCCCTTATCAAGGCGCACAAGTGGAAAATCACAGTTGTGAAGACTAGCACAGGCCGCATCAACAAGACAATGGCTAAAACACTATATCTGGTAGATGAGTCAGAAAGTCGATACTACATCTTGTCAGATATCTGTTGATTTGTTGTGGATAGGGGGAAGCTAAGCCACCACAATGACGGTATTTTCAGGCTTTTTCCCAGAAAGCAAAACAGTGCCTGGCTAAACCGGAAAGAATTGCTGCAGCCTGGCGAGAAAGACCGCACCCGAGGTTGTTCGCTTAAGCTTGCCGAGATCCCGCTGCAGGTCGGGATCGGGGATAAAATTCAACACATCCTTGACCTTCATCAGCGCCTGGCGCTCACCACAAAATTTCTGCAGATAGCCGGGCCACAAGTCACCGATAAAATATCCAATGTCCCGGCGCCGCTGCGCAGGATCGACTACCTCGGGTGCCGTTCCGCGAATCCGCTGAAAAATAACCGGATCGGCCAGAGCGCCACGACCGATCATCAGCCCGGCTACACCGGTCTTGAGCAGCAACGTCCGGGCCTCTTGCGGTGAGTTGATATCGCCGTTGGCAATAACCGGTAGAGGGGTTGCTGCCGCCATGGCGGCACTGATCCGGTGATCGGCAGTACCATTGTAGCGCTGCGCTACCGTCCGGGGATGAAGGACAATGAAATCGACACCGGAATCTTCAAACAGCGGAAGCAGACTTTGCCACTGATTTAAATCCTCGTAACCGGCACGACATTTTACCGAAAAGCTGCCCTGGCAAACCTGCCGCAACGCTGCCAGCATCAGGGCCAGCTGCTTAGGTTGGCGCAGTAGTTCACCACCGGTGACGCCGGTTGTCATCCGCCCGTAGGGACAGCCCAGATTCAAGTTGATATGCTGAATCCCCTGCGCCTGTAACAGTAGCGCAGCCTCAGCCAGGGCCTCAGGGTCATTACCGATCAGCTGCACCACCAGCGGCGCAACCGCGCTATGATCCTGGATATCGCTCAACTCATTTTTAGCAACCCTTTTTCTGGTCTGGGTCTGAACCCGGACAAACTCGGTAAAGACCAGATCCGGCTGATATTTCTGCAGATACAGTCGGCGCAGGACCGAGTTGGTCAGTCCCTGCATCGGTGCCAGCATCAGCGGGCGCTCTCCGATCTTCCAGGGTAGAACAGCATCAGCTGACAGACTATCCATGACACTCACTACGGGACTTATTGTTTCATCCCGGTAATAATATAGACAGGATTATAGGCCTCAAACATCTTGTAATTGGTTTCCGGTCGGGTGCGGGCTATGTTCAGAGCCACCACTTCGACCTGATAGCCGGCATTATTGAAATAGTCGTTAGTAGCTGTCAGGGTATCAAGGGTGACGGCATTCAGGACAATCAGTCCACCAATCGCCAGGCGCTGGTCAACCTGCTCAAGGATCTCCCACAGATGACCGCCACTGCCGCCGATAAACACCCGATCGGGATCGGGCAGCTCATCCAGACAATCGGGAGCTTTGCCGGTCACCAGGGTAACGTTGCGGGCATTAAAACGGCGCAGATTCTCGCGCAGAAAGCCCAGACTTTCATCATTGCGTTCAATTGCGAACACCCGCCCCTGTGGCAGCAGGTAGTCCGCCTCGATGCTGATGGAGCCGGAACCGGCGCCGATATCCCACAGACACATATCGTGGCGCAGACGCAGCTTGGCCAGGGTCACGACCCGCACTTCCTCACGGGTCATGGTTTTTTTGACACTTAAAAACTGATCATCCGGAATACCGAATGCCGGCAGCGACTGTCGCTCTTCTTCTTCATATTCACGGATCAGAATCAACACATTCAGCGCGGCAACATCCAAATCCAGCAACCCTTTGACGCTGGTCAGACGAATCCGCTCTTGTTCTGTTCCAAGGTTCTCGCACAGGTAGACCCGATAACCGAAACGAGCGCGGCCGACCAGATCAGCGGCGATCATCTTCGGGGTAACCTGCTCGTCGGTCAGAATAGCGGCCTTGTCGTTGGCGACCACCCGATCCACAACACTTTTAACATCACGGCTATGGGTGGAAACAAAAATGGCATCGTCCCAAGGCTCACGAATCTTGGCAAAAGCGTACTGAACCGAGGTAACATTGGGCAGAAAGTCGATCAAGGTTTCGGGCAGATTGCGCAACAGATAGCGCCCGACACCAAAAAAAAGCGGATCCCCTGAGGCCAGCACCACAGCATTTCCGTCAAAGTGACGCAAGCGCTCGATCATTGCCGCCATCGACCCATCATCGATCTGCTGTTTTTCTCCCTGATAATCGGGAAATAAGGTCAGCAGTCGGGGGGCGCCAAAAAGAATATCGCTTGCAGCGACCAACTCCAAAGCCTGGGCGGTAAAACCTTCCTGGCCAGCCATTCCTGCGCCGATGACATAAATCGACTTCATCTGTGATCTCCCTTGGTTGGTATCCAGCAAAAACTCACTATAAAACAATACAAAGCATGCCAGGACTGAGACCTACTTACCGTTAAGCAGTAATACACTCGTGCGCCCATCCGGATAATAATCGATGATGTTGTGGCAGGCATAATCCTGCTCAATCCGCACCAGACTTTCCAATGGGGCCCCCAAAGCATCCAGAAGAATCAGGCGATTCACCCCGCCATGGGATACTATAACAATTTCATCTCCCGGGTGTGAGGAAATTATCTGCTGCACCTCAGGCCTCACACGCTCAGCCAAGGCGCAGAAACTCTCACCACCAGGCGGAGCGATATGGACGATATCACGCAGACGCGCCTGCCACATCTGGGCGGCATCGCGCTGCAGCACCGCCCACGGGATCCCCTCCCAGTCGCCGGCACAGAGTTCGCGCAGTTCACTTCGATAAACCGGTTGAGTCCGCTGAAACAGGGCGATCTGGTCGGCGGCGAAACGGCAACGCTGCAGATCACTGGCGTAGATAGCAGCCAGCCGGCGATACTGAAAACGCCCGGCAAAACCGGCGGACTGGCGTCGCCCGAGGATAGTCAGCGGAGTATCGGCCTGACCGTTGTAGCGTTTTTCTTCAAAGCCTTCGACCTGGCCATGACGCAACAGGTGAACCCTTGTCGGTTTGTTCATATGGGATCACCGGCCACCGATGAATCATCATTGCCCCCATGTTCAAGAACCAGGTCAATCCGCTCGCGGATATCCTCAATCCCTTCGCGGCTTAAGGCTGAGAACAGACTGAAGGCGTCCACCGGCAAACCGGTTGCTGCGGCAATCCGCTCGACATGCAGGCGGCGCTGGGATCGACTGACCTTGTCAATTTTGGACAGCACCGGGATGGTCGGCACGCCAAATTCTTCGAGCCAGTCAAGCAGGTGCAGGTCTTCCTCACCAGGGGTGCGGCGGATATCAATAATAAAGACCGTTGCCGCCAGACAGTCGCGGATTTCAAGGTAGGTTCTGACCATCGGCCCCCAGGCCTTTTTAACGGCAACCGGCACCTTGGCAAAACCGTAGCCGGGCAAATCGACCAGAACAAAACTCTGGTTGACATTGAAAAAATTGATCATCTGGGTGCGCCCGGGAGTCGCCGAGGTACGCACCAGATTCTTGCGATTCAGCAGTACGTTAATCAGGGTACTTTTGCCGACATTACTGCGCCCGGCAAAGGCAATTTCGGGAAATTGTGGGTCAGGATAATGCGCGGGCCTGGTCGCACTCTTGATAAACTCGGCGGAGCTAATTTTCATTGGTTCGTCCTGGCGGGAGTAAAGGAGTCAAGGTGTAGCAGAATACCTGATCCATAGCGGTCCTGACAACTATGGATCGGGTATGCTTTAAAGTCACTGCCAATGTCAATTTTTTAGTGATATCAGAATCAGGAATCTGTTATTGTGCCAAATCAAACTTTGCAGTAGCGTGGCCACTTCGGCTATAATGACTGTTCACTTCGATATTAATAACGACAAGGAGATCAATCAATGCTCAGTGACAGCCTCGTTAATGCAATTAACGACCAGATCCAGTTTGAATACTATTCTGCCTTTATCTACAAATCGATGCAGGCCTATTTTGAGGCAGAAGATCTTCCCGGCATGGCCAACTGGATGAATATCCAGTTTCAGGAAGAAATGTCTCACGCTGAAAAAATGTTTGATTTTGTCTGTGAAACAGGAAAACGTGTTGTTCTGCAAGGGATGGACACCCCCCATCGTGACTACGCTTCGCCACTGGAAGTTTTTGAGGTTGCGCTCGAGCACGAGCAGATCGTTACCAGGCGTATTAATGCCATGATGGATCTGGCCCAACAGGAAAAAAATCATGCTGCGCAGATTTTTCTGCAGTGGTTTGTTACCGAGCAGATTGAAGAAGAAGCAACTGCGAATCACATTATCGCCAAGCTAAAGAGAGTTGAAGGAGATGGCCGCGGGTTGATGATGATCGATCAGGAACTTGCGCAACGCACCTTTGTTCCACCAGCAGCCGAAAACTAACCCTTCTTGAAACGCAAGCTGCATTTTATCCGTCTGGAAAGTCCGGACGTAAAGTAACTGATATATTATTCAGTTTATTAAACAGGAGGAGTCATCCATGCTTAACGAAGCCGAAGTCAAAAGCGCCTTGGTCAGTTCGGTCAAGACGGAAAAAAACGCCATGAATTTCTACCAGATTGCCGCCAAGCAGATGAAGGACAAGGATGCCATCGCAACCTTCGAACTGCTGGCCAGAGAAGAGCGTGAGCACGCTAAACACTTTTTTGACAAGTGCACCAACTGCAACGACATGCTACCCCCCTTCGATGAATTTATCGAAGCCCCCCCGGAAAAAAACAGCGAGTGGCTTTCCGATCTCGACAAAGCCCTGTTGCAGAAGTTTGATGACCGCAAGGCGATGGAGCTGGCCATGGACAAGGAAAAGCGCCTGGCTGAAAGCCTGCGTGCCATGGCGGCCAAAATTGAAGACCCTGACGTTCGTGCTATCTTTGAAGAGAACGCCAAGTCAACTGAAAACCACTATATCATTATCGAATCGGAATATGCCCGGTTGATGGGGATGGTTCACGAAACTGATATCGACACCTTTGTACGCGAATAGAATCAGAACTCCGCCTCAATCCGCATAACGCAAAAAGACCGCTGCAGTTGAAGTAGCGGTCTTTTTATTTTGCGGATATACAAATCTGTTATTTTAACATCCCGATTGCGGATTGGGCAGCTCCACCACAAAGGTAGCACCCCCACCGGAGGTTTCCTCAACCCAGACCCGCCCATGATAGACCCGGGCAATTTTTGCCACAGTCGCCAGACCGATACCGGTTCCGCTGTATTTATGAGCAACATCGCCACGAGCAAAAGGCTCAAAAATTTTCTCCTGCTCTGATGCTGCCACTCCTGCACCATGATCACGCACCAGCAGCTCAACCCGCCCTCCCACCACATGCCCAAAGATTTCAATCCGCGGATCCTGTTTGCTTACTCCGTATTTCAGGGCGTTGGTGATCAGGTTGCGAAAAAGATCGGCAAGAAATGTTTCCGGAATCAGCACATCCGGCAAACAGCCGATCTCGATCCGGGCCTGACGCCGCTGAATAAATTCGCCGAGTTCAGCAACAACATCTGCCACGACACGAAGGGTAGCAATCGGTTCTAGCGGAACCGGCACCTGACCAACCCGTGCCAGGCACAATAGATCCTCGAGTAGATCCTTCATGCCTTCAGCTGTCGATCGAATTTCACTGACCGATTCCCGGCCGAGATCATCAAGCACAGAACTGTATCGTTCATGCAGTAATTCAGCGTAGCCGATCAAGGGCGTCAGTGGGGAACGTAAATCGTGGGAAACCATGGAAACAAAAGCATCGAGCTCACGATTCACCTGCTGCAGGCGTTGCCTGATGGCCAGGCGCTCGGTAATATCGCGACAGACCCCAAGTTTACACTGGGGTTGCTGATGGAAATGACAGGCGGAATGAAGCACCTCGTAGGTGCGTCCGGTACCAATCAGGTGAGTTTCCTGGCGACACAGCTCTCCGGCAAACACCTCAGCCATCGGACAGTCGGGGCAGGCATCAACACGGCCATACAATACCTCATAACAGGGTCGATCGGTCATTTTGCCAATCAACCTGTCCATCGCCCGGTTAAAAAAAAGCAATCGATAATTACGGTCACAAATATAAATCGGATCCGTCATCCCGTTAAGCACCGAACGCAGAGAATCACGTTCAATCTCCAACTCCTTAAGCCCGGTGCGATCCACAAAGGCCTCGATACCACCAACCACTGTCCCATCCGCGGTACGCAGCAGGTCAGCATTTTTACTTATCATTAATCTGCGCCCCTGTTTATTGACCAAGACGCAGCTTTTTTCCAGGAGCGGCTTGTTCACAGCCTCGTCAAACAGGGCACAATCATGGCAGCATGAATCTCCATGGAAGTGCAGGCAGGAAAGACCGATCACTTCATCGGCGGCATAGCCGGTGATGCGTTCTGCCTCTTCACTCCAATAGACAATCTTCTGATCCGGTGTGACGACAAAGACCCCGGCCGGAACAAACTGCAGAAGCTTTTCCAGGGGATAGTGGGCGATAAGGCGATAGAGTTCTGAGGTCATCAGGCATCCCGAAGAGGTTAGATGGATATTTGCTCAGTCTTTTAATATATCATTTCTGAACTGATCGCCAACATAATATAATATTTTTCAAATTTTCAGGCTTCCTTGTCTATGCCAACGAAGCCCGCGCCACAACCGCCACATCTACCCGTGCGGCCCCTCCTGCAACCAGCACCTGACCACACAGATCGACAGTCACCCCGGTCGTCATGACATCGTCAACCAGGAGAATTTTTTTTCCTGTGACGTCCCGGTTCAGGACAAAAGCTCCACGCAGATTATCACGTCGCTGCGCTGCCGACAGACTCTGCTGCGGGGTTGTGCTGCGACATTTGCTCAGCACATCATGTGCCGTCGGCAAGCAGCGTGCACGACCAAGTTCGCGGGCTAAAAGCAATGCCTGATTATAGGTGCGTTCACGCAGACGTGCAGGATGCAGAGGAACAGGCACGAGCAGATCAACATCCAGTTGTTCCGGCAAACACTTCACCAGCAATCCGGCAAGGGGGCGATCCAGATTGGGACACTGCTGAAACTTGAAACGACTGATAGCGCTACGTAACTGTCCCTGATACAGGGCTGCAGCATAGGTGACGGCATAGGCCGGTCGGTTCTGAATACAGCGGCCACAAAGATGAGATGATAAAGTGGAGGAGCAAACAAAGGGAAGGGCACAGCATGAGCACTGCGCTTGCGGTAGGGGGGTGATGCATGCCATACAGCGAGGGCAAAAAGGCTCTGCCGCCAATTGCGAAAAAGCGCCGCCACACAGAGGACAGGCGGGTGGCAGCAGATAACCCAGCCAGTTCCAACTAACAGTGAGCTTCATCCCCCCTCCAGCTCCTGCAATGTTCCCCTTCAAAAAAGCAGGGGGAGATCAAAAAAATTGACCTGCCCTATGCATTCCCTAGCAGAGACCGTCCGGTCATCGCGGATGGCTGCTTAAGCCCCAGCAACTCGATCACTGTCGGAGCAAGATCGGCGAGAATCCCGTCAGCCAAAGGCTGCTTGGCGCGTTGCGGATCAACCAGAACCAACGGCACCCGATTGCTGGTGTGGGCGGTATGGGACTGTCCGCTGGAGTCAGCCATCTGTTCACAATTACCGTGATCGGCCGTGATCAGTAATGCCCCGCCGGCGGCAACAACAGCGTCGACAACCCGTCCGAGACAGGTATCAACCGTTTCAACTGCCTCAATCGCTGCAGACAGAACCCCCGTATGACCAACCATGTCACAGTTGGCAAAGTTCAGCACAATAAATTGATAATCGCCAGTTGCCACCCGTTTGAGCATCTCATCCGTCACTTCGAACGCACTCATGGACGGTTTCTGGTCGTAGGTAGCCACCTCTTTGGGGGAAGGGATCAGTACCCGCTCTTCCCCGGGCCAGGCGTGTTCAACGCCACCATTGAAGAAAAAGGTGACATGGGCGTACTTTTCCGTTTCGGCAATGCGCAACTGCCTCAGACCGGCGTTGGCAAGCACATCAGCAAGGATGTCGGGATAGCTTTCGGTTGCAAAAGCAACCGGCAGATCGAAGGTCTCATCATACTCGGTAAGACAAACATAACTGGCGAGTTGCGGCACCTTACGACGTTCAAAACCATCGAAGGCAACAGAAGTCAGGGCGCGGGTAATTTCTCTGGCGCGGTCTGCTCGAAAATTAAAAAAGATCACCCCGTCACCATCATCGATCGTTGCCGGTTCACCAATAATGCAGGGTTCAACAAATTCATCCGTCTGCCCCGCCGCATAGGCCTGCTCCATGGCAGTCTCGGCGCTGCCTACCTGTGTGCCGACCCCTTCCACCATGGCCCGGTAAGCGCGCTCTACCCGATCCCAGCGATGGTCGCGATCCATGGCCCAGTAACGCCCGGTCACCGTAGCAATTCTGCCGACTCCCAGCTGGTGCAAACGCTTCTCAAGGTCAGCAAGAAAACCCCGACCACTTGATGGCGGGGTATCACGACCGTCCATAAAGGCGTGAATACAGACCTGGGAGACACCGGCCTGGTGGGCCATTTTGACCAGGGCATCAATATGACTGATGTGAGAATGAACCCCGCCATCCGATACCAGGCCCAGCAGGTGGAGCTTTTTGCCTGAACCTGCTGTCTGGGTGCAGACCGCTGACAAGGCCGGGTTGCTAAAAAAGCTGCCATCCTCGATCGCCAGACTGATGCGGGTCAGATCCTGATAGACAATGCGACCGGCACCGATATTCAAATGACCGACCTCAGAGTTACCCATCTGCCCATCCGGCAAACCGACATCCCGCCCGGAAGCACTTAAATGAGCATGGGGCCACTCGGCCACCAGCCGATCCATCACCGGCGTTTTCGCCTGACAGACGGCATTGCCGGCACAACTGTCGTTTTCTCCCCAGCCATCAAGGATAACCAGAGCAACCAGGGGCGTGCTCACACTGCCTCCCGCGCACCATGGGGAATCATCTTCGGATAATCGAGGATAGTCGCCTCCTTAATCTGCTTGCGTTCAGGCAGAATCAGGGTGTCCCAACTTTTGCACTGCGGACAGCGGCTGTACCATTCATCAAACTTGGCATTACAGGCCTCGCAGACAAAACCCAGCAGCAGATGACTGTCTATGTTAAGGGCTTTCTGGTATTCAGTTATGGCTTCATCGGTACGATGACGACGACGCTGACCTTCAGCCAGCAGCAGATGAAGCTTGGTAAAGTCGATGCCGGTGGCCTCCACATCGGTCAGATGCTGCATCGCCTCATCGACCATTTCCAGGCGCAGGCACAGGCGTCCGAGATAAAGCTTGAGGAGCAGATCCTGTGGGTCCCGCTCCATCTGACTGCGATAAAAAGCCAGCAGTGCAGCAGGGTCTTCGGCATTAAGATAGAGATCTTCAAGACGTGCCAGAAAGACACTTTTCTGCAGGGCGCGATAGCCCTCCTGATAGACCTTGACAGCGTCAGTAACCCGGTCGGCCTGAAGGTAGGCATCGCCAAGGGTGACCCGTGCCGGGGTGCATGCGGCATCCTGCTTGATGATATCGCGACAGGTATCAATCGCCTGGTCGAGTTCCCCCTGCTCCAGGGCCTGACGTGCTACTTCATAACGTAATTGCAACATGGTCTGTTTTTCCAGTTCAACCTTGGGCCCGGCAGAAGTTGCTTTGAGAATGCGTTTTTGCAGCCCCAGAGCATCATCCCACTGACCGAGTTTGCTCATGATGTCGCGCAGTGCCCGCATGGCCTTGCGATTATCGGCATCGCTCGCCAGCAGTTCCTTGTAGATCGCCATGGCTTCAGGGTACTGTTCCTGCTCTTCGTAAGTGGTCGCCAGTTTGAACAGCACCTCGATCCCCTTCGGGTCGAGTTTGCGCGCTTTTTGTAACAGATCGATCCCTTCCTGGGTATTACCTTCCTGCAAGGCCACACTGGCCAGGGCCAGGTGGCTGTCAACCCGCCGCGGATCGCGATCCAGCGCCTTTTTCAACAGGGTCCGCGCCTTTTTCAGATCGCCGGACAACAAACGGCCAACGCCACTGCGATAGATGCTACTGATCTCCTCGCCTTTACGCAGATCACGCCCTTTCTTCCACCCCTTGAATGACAGCAGAAAAGCACTGGCAATATGGACCAGATTGCCGATCAGCAATCCGATCAGCAGCACCGCCATCAGCATGATGGCGCCCGGCACGGTATAGCTGGTGTCACTGGTCAGATAAACGGTGATATCACCAGGGTTGATCCCCCAGAAGTAGAGAAAACCCAAGGCAAACACAATAAACAGCAGCACAAAAAAAGCGACTAAAATCATGACCATCTCCTGGCTGGACCAGCTACCATCGGCAACAGGGTCAAATTATTCACCAAACTTTTCAAATTCTTCTTTGCAGTCAATACAGTAACGGGAAAAAGGGCGAACCTCAAGTCGTCTTGGGGCAATTTCCTCTTCACAGGCAACGCAGATGCCATAGGCACCCTGCTCAATCCGCTCCAGGGCGGCATCAATATCGCGGATGCGCCCCAACTGGGTCTGACTGAGACTCATCAACACGTCCTGAGAGTAACTGTTAGCCGACATATCGCCAATATCGGCAACACCGTCATTACCCAGCGTCAGAGATTCGGCATGAGCTTTGCGCGAACTGTCGATAATCTCTTTGCGCAACCGCAGCAGATCCTCTTTAATTTTTTCCAGATTTTCTTTACTTTGCACCTTGTTCCTCTACGTTGCCCTGTCCCGCTCAGGCTCAAACCGATGCGATCAGGGGTTATGATAAGGTTCATGTCGAATGATGGTAACGCTACGATACAGTTGTTCCAACAAAAAAATGCGCGCCATCTGATGAGTAAAGGTCAATTTTGAAAGGGACAGGCACAGATCAGCACGGTTGCGCACCTCAGCGTCAACCCCATAAGCTCCACCAATAATCAGGCACCAGTCCCGGCCCCCGTGAAGCATCGAGTCTTCCAGTAACGCCGCTAAACCTTCAGAGCTGTACTGGCGTCCTCGCTCATCCAGCACCACAACCTGTTCTGCGTTCCCCACCCGGGCCAGTATGCGTTCCCCTTCACGCTTAAGCAATACCGCCGCTGAATCTTTGCGTCCACCCTTTTCCTCCTTGAGTTCGACCCATTCAAAAGCGACATAATGCTGCAGACGTTCACTGTAATCAGCGGCGGCGGCACGCTGCCAGGCATTGAGCTTGCCGACACAGATCAAACGAAATTTCACGGGCAGGCATCCTGCTCCAGAGCAACTTCCGGGGCGTCGCTCCACAGCCCTTCGAGATCATAAAACTCACGGATGGGCTGTTGAAATACATGGACTGTCACATCTCCATAATCAAGCAGAACCCAGCGACCCTTGTCCATCCCCTCAATTGACAGGGGGTAGAGCTGATGCTGGCGCTTGAATTCGGTATGAATATTTTCAGCTATTGCCAGCACCTGGCGATCAGACCGACCGGAAACCAGCAACAGGTAATCGGTCAGGGTGGAGCGACCCCGCAGATCGAGCAGAATCAGGTTGTCCCCTTTTTTGTCGCGGGCGTAGTCGACAGCAGCAAATGCTATTTCTCTGGCTTGCAAATTCGTTCCCTTTTTGTCTTCTTAACATAGAGTTGGTGAGTGGCAATATAAGAGCTCACGGCCGGCGGCACGACCCCATCAATGCTGCGCTGCTGCGCAACCCACTGACGGATCTGGGTAGAGGATATGTCATAACTGGTGTGATCGACCAGAATGAGCGAAAAACCCTTGTCAAACCGCAGCTTTTTGAACTGCGAATCATAACAGAAGCGATCGGCGATAGCAACCGGGAGCAACTCTTGAAGGGTACCTGCAAAGCCCGGTCGGGCAGTCACAACAATATGTGCCAGTTCGAATAATTCCTGGTAGCGGTGCCACAGGCTGATTTCGCTAAAGGAATCGAGTCCCATGATAAAGAAAAATTCGTGGTGCGGATACTTCTGACGCAGCTGAATCAGGGTTTCAACCGAAAAGCTGGTCCCTTTGCGTTGTCCCTCCAGATCGCAAGCAACAAAATCGGGGTAATCGGCCAGTGCTGCTTCAACCATTGCCAGCCGCTCGGCAAAGGAAACATCTGCCACAACCTCCTTGTGAGGTGGCTGCCAGGTTGGGAGGAACCAGACCTGATCAAGCTGACAGCTTTTGCGCACCTCCTCAGCGATGTGCAGGTGACCGTTATGGATAGGGTTGAAAGTGCCCCCAAGCAGACCAATACGCATTGCTATGGCCGCACCTGTCCCTGACCCAGTACCACGAATTTACGCGTCGTCAGATCTTCTAATCCCATTGGCCCGAAGGAGTGGAGTTTGGTGGTGGAAATACCGATTTCCGCACCTAGCCCCAATTGGTTACCATCGGAAAAACGTGAAGAGGCATTGACCATCACCACGCTGGAATTGATTTCGCGCAAAAATTGCCTGGAACGTTGATAATTGGTGGTCACGATCACTTCGGTATGCAGTGAGCCGTAGGCTTCGATATGTTCACGCGCCTGGTCGAAGTCATCCACTACCCGTAACGCCAGAATCAGATCAAGATACTCTGCATACCAGTCCTCCTCCGTCGCCGGAACCAGATCAACAACCAGCTGTCGTGCTTTATCACAACCGCGCACCTCGACCCCGGCCTGACGCATGGCTGCAACAATCTGCGGGACGAAAACCGCCGCACTGTCACGATGCACCAGCAGGGTCTCCATGGCATTACACACCCCCGGACGCTGGACCTTGGCATTCAGACAGATCTCTTCGGCCATGGCCAGATCTGCTTCACCATCAACATAGACATGACAGACCCCTTTATAATGCTTAATCACCGGGATCCGCGAATGTTCAGCAACAAAACGAATCAATCCTTCCCCGCCACGCGGGATAATCAGATCAATCTGCTCTTCGAGCTTGAGCAGTTCAGTCACCGCATTGCGGTCACTGCTCGTCACCACCTGCAGAGCGGCTGAAGGCAGACCACGTTCGGCCAGACATTGCTGTAGTAACTTCCCGATCGCCTGGTTGGACGCCAGGGCTTCGGAGCCGCCCCGCAGGATAACCGCGTTGCCGCTCTTCAGACAGAGCCCGGCAGCATCTGCGGTGACATTAGGGCGCGACTCATAGATGATCCCGATGACCCCCAGCGGAATCCGCTGGCGACCGACCTGAATTCCATTGGGACGCAACCACATGCCGGTAATTTCGCCAACCGGGTCAGGCAGTGCGGCAACTTCACGCAAACCGTCAGCCATGGCGATAATTCGCTCACCGGTCAGGGTTAAACGATCTACCATGGCCGCAGCCATACCGGATTGTCCGGCGCGCGCCAGATCTTTATTGTTTTCCTGCTGCAGGAATTCCTGGTGGGTTTCCAGGCTTGTTGCCATAGCGATCAGCAACTCGTTTTTCGCGCTGGTTGACAGGATCGCCAGGCACCGTGCCGCCTGCCGTGCCGCCACCGCAAGAGAACGCATCTGCTCTGCCATCGTCATTATTCGACCTCCTCTTCCTTGTCTGCCGTCACCACCAGATCATCGCGGCAGATCACCTCATCTCGATACTTGTAACCAAGAACCTGCTCGATCTGGGAGCACTGCTTCCCCATAATCCGCAAGATTTCAGCCAAGGAATAACTGGTAATGCCACGGGCAAATTCCTTACCCTCATGGTCGCACAGGCGCACCGCATCTCCACGTTCAAAGCCGCCGTCAACACCGATGATTCCCGACGGCAACAGGCTTTTACCACGGCAAAGAACAGCGCGCTTGCCACCATCATCAATCAGCAGTTTACCCCGAGGCTTCTTAGAAAAGGCGATCCAGTGTTTTTTCGCCGTCAGCTTGCACTGGGCCGGCAGCACATAGGTCCCCACCTCTTCGCAGGCAAAAACCCGGCTGATAATATGGGGGGTCCGACCATTGACAATCAGAGTGCCGATACCACTTAAAGCCGCTCGCTTGGCCGCTTTGAGCTTGCTCCCCATACCACCGGTACCAAGCACTCCGTGGGAGCCGCCGCCCATGGCCTCTATCTCCGGAGTAACCCGTTCAACCAGCGGAATCAGCCGTGCCAACGGATTGTTTGAGGGATCACGGTCGAAAAAACCATCAACGTCTGAAAGGATCACCAGCAGATCAGCCTCGACCAGGCTGGCAACCAAGGCGGAGAGATTATCGTTATCACCGAAGCGGATTTCCTCCACCACCACCGTATCGTTTTCATTGACGATCGGCGTGACCCCGTACTCCAGCAGGGTCATGACGGTATTGCGGGCATTCAGGTAACGACGGCGATTCGAGAGGTCGTCGCGGGTCAGCAATACCTGGGCGACATTAAAATCGTGGGCCTGAAAGGTTTCACGGTATTCGCGCATGATCCGGGTCTGGCCAATCGCCGCCGCCGCCTGTTTCTGGGGGATCGTCTGCGGGCGCCCGACAATACCGAGTTGCCCCTTGCCGGCGGCCACCGCCCCGGATGAAACCACCACGACCTCGAGACCGAGCTTGAGTAACTGGCAGATATCCTCGGAAATTGCCGCCACCCGATCATTCTCAAGGCCGGCGGCATTAGAAATAACGCCACTGCCAATCTTGATGACAACCCGTTTTACATGTGCAAACAAAGCATTTCGCATAAGAGTAACTTATATCGATTCAACAGTTATCAGGATAAAGAAGTCAGCATGCACAAGAAAGTCATTTTGATTCAGTGGCTATTCTTCTAAACTCCAGATTCGGTCTCTGGTATTTCTGGACGATGAAACAGAATCACTCATCATCTTCATCAGTTTCATCGCCCCGAAGCCGCTCCAGTTCGCGGCCAAGGGCGTGAACCAGATCCTTGAGCCCCTCACCGGTCACTGCCGAAATTGCCAGGACCGGATATCCCAGGCCTTCAAACTGCTGACGGTATTCTTCAATCCGCTCACGTACCTCGGGCACATCAATCTTGGTCAACACCACCAACTGCGGCTTTAAGGCCAGAGATTCATCGTGCTGGCGCAACTCGCTATTGATCATCTGAAAATTATCGAAGGCATCACCGCTTTGCATACAGGACAGATCAACCAGATGCAGAAACAGATCGGTACGCTCTACGTGGCGCAAAAAGCGGGTACCCAGCCCCTGTCCCTGACTGGCGCCAGCAATCAGGCCGGGAATATCGGCCACCACCAGGGTCCTGTAACCACCATAACGCACAACCCCGAGATTGGGAATCAGGGTGGTAAATGGATAATCAGCAATCTTGGGGCGGGCGGCAGAAATGGCTGAGATCAGGGTCGACTTGCCGGCATTAGGAAGACCGACCAGACCAACATCGGCAAGGAGTTTCAATTCCAGACGCAGGGTCTTTTCTTCGCCGGCAATACCCGGCTGGGCATGGCGCGGGGCACGGTTGGTACTGGTGGCAAAACGGGCATTGCCCCGCCCCCCCTGCCCCCCCTGAAGCAGCAGCAATTCGGTCTTTTCATGGGTCAGATCGGCCAGGATTTCTCCGCTGGCATCATCATAGATCAAGGTTCCCGGCGGCACCCGCAGTTCCAGCCGTTCACCACTCTTGCCGTGCATGTTTTTTCCCATCCCCGGCGCGCCGTTCTGCGCCCGGTAATGACGCATATAACGGTAATCAAGCAGGGTTGAAAGGCCGCTGTCGACAATAAATACCACGTCGCCGCCACGGCCGCCATCGCCGCCATCAGGGCCGCCTTTGGGAATAAACTTCTCGCGCCGGAACGACACACAACCGCGACCGCCATCACCAGCCTTGACGTCGATTTTTACCTGATCAACAAACTTCATATTACATCAACCCGCACCTGAAATACCTGTGCTCAAACTGAAAAACCCGGCAACTGACAGGCAGTACCGGGTTTTTCAGAACCAGTTATCACAAAAACAGGATCAGGCCGCGTAGACGCTGATCTGTTTCCGACCTTTGGCTTTTGTTTCAAACGTCACCACCCCGTCAACCAGAGCAAACAGGGTATAGTCTTTGCCACAACCGACATTATTGCCGGGATGGAAGGTGGTACCGCGCTGACGCACCAGGATTGAACCGGCACTTACCTGCTGACCGCCAAAGCGCTTGACACCGAGCCTTTTACCTGCACTGTCCCGGCCGTTTCTCGAACTACCGGCAGCTTTCTTATGAGCCATACGAAAACGCCTCCTTAAGCTTCAATCGCCGCGACTTTAAGCCGGGTAA
>RRYU01000219.1_pt1 | contig 17545 bp, 16 predicted proteins | sample 2162651 | NCBI WGS metagenome assembly RRYU01 (sample SAMN10267283, study PRJNA491782) | microbial mat metagenome | isolation source: biomat in the production well | place: Japan: Minami-Kanto gas field, natural gas well KTG3 | collected 2017-06 | reverse complement strand
CACTCAGAAATAGAGGATGGGTCGCTGCAATCAATGTCTGTGCTATTCGTGATTTATCCGAATCTTGTCCAGAAACAAATGCGTATAACCAGATATTTGTATCAATAAATCCTGGTTGATATTCTATGCTTGTTGCCATACACTCTATTCCTTAGAGTTAAGCAATTCTGTAGCTTCCTATCCTTGGCGATCATAAATATCATCGCGCCGTAATGGCGTAAAGGTGGGGTCATAAATTGGCTCTCGGAGTACTCGTTCAATGATTTTACTCGTTTTCTGATGCTCTGTACGTAGAATGATCACACGTACAGAACCAGAGAGTTGATCAAGATACTCCGCAGGAATTTCAATCGCCCCATCTTTGATGCGTGTGTGAAACTCTATTGCGATCATTGTCTCACTCATGCTGACCTCCTTGCGAACATAACATCTATACTATACCTGATCCTAGGCATACATGTATGGGCATCTTGGATCGTAACTAGGGTATGGGTAACGTCTTACTCCGGCAAATACGCCGGGTCGCGGCGCGCCTTGGTGCCCAAGAGCGTCAGCGAGAGCCGCCGGTACTCGTCCTGCTCGTCGCGCTGGATGTAGCCCTCACTCACTAGCCGCTCGATCAGTTCCTCTATCGCCGTCTGCGGAAGGTGGCGCAACGCCCCGAACTCCGCGCAGCGATCCGGCTCCACCGGGCTGCTCGTCGCCCCCTTCAGTACCCGCGCTAATCCACTGCGCCCCATCGCAAACGGTAGGTGACTCAGGCCATCCAGGGTGCGCTGTACATCACTGCGCGGATCCTCGTCGTCACGGGGGGGGAGCGGCTGTGGGGCGCTGCGGGCCACCCGGCTGACCCCGCTGCTCAACGCCAACTCCGGCGCACAGATGTCGCAGCCGCTCTTGCAGCGCGCCAGCCGCTGGCCGAAGTGCGCCGCGATGTTGCGGTGGCGGCATTCGTTGGCGCGGGCGTAGTGCGCCAATGCCTCGACGCGCTGCATCTGGCGCTCCTGGTAATCATGTAGCAGGCTCTCGATGCGCTCGGCAACATCACTTGGCGCGGGCAGTAGCTCGATCAAGACCTGGCGCGGCCCGCCTCGGTAGCGCAAGAATCCGGCGTCGTGCCAGTGTAACATCGCACCTTCGAGATCCGAGGGCGACCAGCCCGCCTGCGCGGCGAGATCCAGTAGATTGACTTCTTGCCACGTCCCCACACTCAGCCCGGCCAGATCGGCCACCCGCTGCGCCGCGTCCTCTGGCGCAGCCGCGCCGGTGAGGCTCAGGCTGGCCGTTTCGGGCAGGTCGAAGTGGCGGCGCAGCAATACTACCCGCTCCAACATACTCAGACCCACCCGCACTAGCGTGTCATCATCACCATTGACCGCCCGTTGCAGTCGTTCCAGATCCACCACGTCTATGCTGCCGCGCATCTGCTGGCGCAGCGCCTTGTAGAGCGCCCGCAGGTGGTCGCGGGTGATCGCCTGCTCCTGCAACCAGGTGGTCAGGCGCGCCTTATCGCTGCCCGCATAGAGCAACACGCAGCGCGCCGGTTGGCCGTCGCGTCCGGCGCGCCCCGCCTCCTGGTAGTAGGCTTCCACCGATTGGGGCAGGTTGTAGTGGATAATCGCCCGGATGTCGGCCTTATCAATCCCCATGCCGAAGGCCACCGTCGCCACCAAGACGCGGGTTTCACCGCGCATAAATCGCTCCTGGGTGGCGGCGCGGTCTCCTACCTGGGCGTGGTAGTAGTCGGCGGCAATGCCCACCCTGCGCAGCACCTGAGCCAACTCCTCGCAGGCTTGGCGCGCCCGCGCATAGACGATGATCGGGCCGCTGATCTCGCGGCATAGATTGATCAACGCCTGCTGCTTCTCCTCGCGGTTGCCTGCCCGCAGCACTTGGAAATAGAGGTTGGGGCGGAAGACCGAGGCTAGTACGGCGGTATTCTTGCCCAACACTTCACCGACTTCGGCCTGTGTCTCCTGCGAGGCGGTGGCAGTGAGTGCCAGCAGGGGAGGGTTGCCCAGTTCATCCAGCGCCCGCCCGATGAAGAGGTAGTCGGGGCGGAAACTCAGGCCCCACAGGCTGAGACAATGCACCTCATCCACGACAAAGAGCGCCACCCCGCAGCGTTTGAGTGCGTGCAGGAAGGCGCGCTGGCGCAGCCGCTCTGGGGCAATATAGACCAGCTTGAACTCACCGGCCGCAATCGCCCGGATGCGCTCGCTCAACTCGCGGGTGGTCAGGGTCGAGTTGATCAGCGTGGCGCGTTCACGCACCAGATCGGGCAGGCCGTCTATCTGATCCTTCATCAAGGCGATGAGCGGGCTAACCACGACGGTGGCCTGGGGTAGCAGCAGTGCGGGCAGTTGGTAGGTGAGCGACTTCCCGGCCCCGGTGGGCATCACCGCCAGCGTACTCACTCCTGCCAGGACATTATGGATCACCCGTGCCTGATTGGGGCGGAACTCGTGCAGCCCGAAGGCATCGCGCAGCATCTGGTAGGCAGCGTCGGGGAGCAGCGGCGCGGGGGGCGGCGCGGGTTCGGGCAGATCAGGCGCGGGGGCGGCACGTTCCAGGCGCATACCCAGTTCGGCCAGCAGCTTGCCCCGATCCGCCAGTTCAAGATCGGCCAACTGGGCACGCAGCGCCTCAGCACTAGTCGTATCGGCCTGCAACTCTGCCGCTTGGAGCAGAATCTGAAGATCGGCAATACTGGGTGTAAACTCCGGGCGCAGCATAAGCGCATCAATCTGCCCGCGTGCCGCCTCCGGGTCGCCCTGCTCCAGCGCCAACTCGGCCAGACGGCGCACCGCCGCCAGCCCTTGCAGATCGCGCAGCGCCACCGCCCGATACTGCTCGGTCGCCCCTTCCAGATCGCCCTGGGCGTGCAAGAGATCGCCGCGCAGCAACCCAGCCAGCAGCTCTTGGTTCGGATCTTCAGCCAGTGCATCGAGTGCCAGATCAAGCTCGGCGTAGCGCCCGGCGGCCAAAAGCGCCCGCAGCCGCAGTTGGCGGCGCGTCACACTCGTGGGGCGCTCGGCATCAATCTGCGCCAGGATCTCCAACGCTTCGCCCGCCCGCCCCACCTCGACCAAGACCCGCGCCCGCCCTTCGCGCAGCATCACGCTCTGGGGCTGCTCGATCAGCCATGCCTCCAAGTAGCCCAGCAGAGTCGCGGTGTGGCCCCAACGGTGCAGATAGTTCACCAAATGCCGCCGCGCATCCCCGGCGATCAGGCTCAGCGCCGCCGGAGCGAGGGTGAGAAGTGGGTTAGATGCTGTCATGACAATTATTGTAGCAGAAGGTTCAAGATCTGATTTTACGAACTTCAATCGGCCAAATCCTGGTTCTGCGTGCTATAATTTTTGGTAGTATTCACCCCTCAGAGGTTATCTATGCCCACACCATCAATTATAACCAGTGCGAACCCCCAGCAACATGCGGCCATCACCACCACCACTGGCCCCCTGCTCATCATTGCTGGCCCCGGCTCAGGTAAGACCTTCACCCTGGTTGAGCGGGTGGTCTACCTAATTACCCACCAGGGGGTTACGCCTGAGCAGTTGATGGTGGTGACATTTACCGATAAGGCCGCTCAGGAGCTTACCACCCGTATCGCTGCGCGTCTGCTGGAGTTGGGGGTGCGCTTCAACCTGAACGAGATGTATCTGGGCACCTTCCACGCGATCTGCCTGCGCTGGCTCCAAGAACACCGCGAGTCTACCCGCCTCAAGCGGAACTTCACGCTGATGGATGCGTTCGATCAGCAATACTTCCTCTATCAACGTCTGCGCGAGTATGAGGCCCTGCCGGAGATCGAGTTGCTCTTCGGCGATGGCCAAACCGGGGTGTGGAAACGGAGTGAGACGCTGCAAGACTGGCTCAATACGGTCAGTGAGGAGGCGCTCGATCCCGCCACGCTCGCTGCTGCGCCCGATCCACGTGTGGCCGTGTTGGGGCGCTGTGCGACGCTCTACCACCAACAGCTCGAGGCGGCCAATGCGCTCGATTTTTCCACTATTCAGTACGAGGCGCTACGCCTACTTCGCACCCACCCCGCTGTGCGTACCGCGCTGCGCGAGCGTATCGCCTACATCATGGTGGATGAGTACCAGGACACCAACACCATCCAGGAATCGCTTCTGATGGAACTTGCCCACGGCGCAGCCCCCAATCTCTGCGTGGTCGGCGATGATGATCAGGGTCTCTACCGCTTTCGCGGCGCAACCATCCGCAACATTCTTCAGTTTACGCAGAAGTTCGCCCCCGGTGTCTGCCGCCAGGTTGCCCTAGAGACGAACTATCGCTCACACCCTGACATTATCGCCTTCTGCAATACCTGGATCACCGATCAGAACTGGTACGATGCGGGCCAGCCCTTCCGCTACGCCAAGACGATGCAGCCGCGCACCGATACGTTCCCATCCGCGCCGGTAGTACTCAAACTGGCCGCCCACACGCCCGATGCGTGGCAGCAGGAGGTGTTCGATTTTCTCCAGGCGCTGCGTGCTGCTGGGACACTGAGCGACTGGAATCAGGTGGCGTTGCTCTTCCGCTCGGTCAAGAAGCCCCAGGTGCGCGATCTGGCCAACTTCCTTGAATCGCAGGGTATCCCGGTCTATTCGCCGCGTGCCAACCAGTTCTTCGAGCGCGAAGAGATCCGCCTGATGCTGGGGGCGCTCATCTTCCTCTTTCCCCAGTTTCCTGAGGTGCGCAAGTGGGACGACGATGCCTTCCTCAAGATCTGGGAGTACTACGATGAGCACTGTTTCCAGCCCTTCGCCGATGAGTTGCGCAAGCCCGAACATGCCGATCTGCTCAAGTGGGTGCGCCGTAAGGCGCTCGCGCACCGCAACCTGAGCCAGAATACCGACTATACGTTTGCCGGTCTCTTCTACCAACTGCTGCGCTTCCCGCTCTTTAGCCGCTACCTCGATCCGCACCTGCTCCACAATGGTCTGCTCGATAGCCGCCCGATGCGCAACCTGGGGCTACTCTCGCAGATGCTCAATAAGTTCGAGTATCTGCACCATATTAGCGTGCTCTCCCCGGAGTATCTTGAGAAGAGTCTGCGCGATCTCTTCAATCAGTTTTTGCGCTTTCTGCACGAGGGCGGCATAACCGAGCATGAGGACGAGGCCGAATATGCGCCGAGTGGCCATGTCTCCTTTCTCACGATCCACCAGGCTAAGGGGCTAGAGTTCCCGGTGGTGGTGGTCGGTTCGCTCGAAGCGGTACCGCGCAAGCAGTATGGCGATCTCGATGTGGCCCTCGCGGGCTATCTCTCGCGCCCGCCCTACGAGCCGCTCGATCAGATCAAGTACTACGACTTCCGCCGCCTCTTCTATACTGCCTTCTCACGCGCCCAGAATCTGCTCGTCCTCACCACGGTATCGAGCATGAGATCCGCTGGCATTCGAGGATGTATCGCTTGATCACATCGTACCAACCACAGTGTACTACGGCGTTGCACATCTTTCAACAACAATATCGTAATAATTACTACTACATTGACTTTTAAACTACACTGTGGTACGATTTGCCCTGGACAGAGGTGCGTTGTACTATCGGAGTATGCAAGTCGTGAAAAGCCACCTCAAAGTCTTGGTTGCTCACAAGGAAGTAGCCGAGAGTCGCCGCATCGGTATTCGTGTGATTGTTGACGAAAGCGGCGCATCGCGCAGCGCCGTTGAGCGGTTGCTCAACAATACGATCAAGAATGTTCCGCTTGATGATCTTGCGCGTCTCTGTGCTTGGGTGCCGTGTCAGATCGGCGATTTGCTCAAACTTGAGGAAGTAGCCAACTAACCCGTGAAACTCACCGCCCAAATCAAGCTCAACCCCTCCCCCGAACAAGCCGATGCGCTCCGACGCACGTTGGAAGCTGCCAACAAGGATGGGCGTGTGGCCAAACTCTACTTCACCGGCATGCTCACCCATGGCCAATCGGACTTCTTCGTGCAGTACATTGATCCAGAGAGCCACAGCATCCGCAGCTACTACCCCGACTTTCTGCTCCAAGCCGCCGACGGGCGCTTCATCATCGTCGAGGTCAAGGGCGACAACCAGATAGACGCGCCGGTCGTCCTGGCCAAACAGAGCTACGCCCAGCAACTCGCCGGAGCCAGCGGCATGAGCTACCGCATCATCAAAGGCAGCGACGCCAACGCCGGCAACACCGAACTCGTCCTCGGCCCCGCCGAAGCAGCCGCACGACAGTACGGCTTAGGCGGGATGTAATCACAAAACCGGGCTATGTGGTATAGTTGTGCCCGTTAAGCCAGAGTGAGGAGTAGAAACAACGCTGTGCAGGTGCTCATTAACGGGACTTTCTGGGGCCAGCCCAATGTCGGGAGTGGCCAATACCTCCACGGGCTGGTGCGCTGGTTGCCCCAGGTCGCTCCACAGCATCGCTATCTTCTCCTGCGCCCCGCAACCGATGCCCATGGCCCCGATCTGCCGCCCGGTGTTGCCGCTCTTGCGCTACGTACCCCTTTTGACCGCATCAACCGCAACCTGGCCAAGCTCTTTTTTGAACAGATCGCCTTGCCATCTGCGGCGGCGCGTCTCACCCGGCGCAGCGGCTCGGCGGTGCTCTTCATTCCCTACTTTGCCCCACCTCTACGCTCGCCGATCCCGGTCGTTACCACTGTGGGCGACATAATCCCACTGGTTCTGCCGGAGTATCGCGGTGGCCTGCACGTGCGCACCTATATGCACCTCGTCCGCCGCAGTGTGCGCCGCAGTGCCCACATCCTCACCTTCTCGCAGGCCAGCCGCGACGACATCGTGACTCACCTGCGGTTGCCCGCACATCGCGTGACAAGTGTGCTGCTTGCTGCTGGCGACCAGTACAGCCCTGGTGATGCCGAATCTGCCCGCGCCGAAGTTGCCCAACGTTATGGCATCAGCGGCCCCTTTGTCTACTATGTTGGCGGCCTCGATGCGCGCAAAAACCTGGGCGTCCTGCTGCGTGCCTTCGCCCTGCTGCGCTCTCGCGGTGTCCAGGCCACCCTGGCTATTGCTGGGCGTGCGCTAGGCCGGGATCGCCGACTCTTCCCCGATCTGGATGCCATGATCCGCGATCTGGAACTGGAAGCCTGCGTACACCGCATCAACGTACCCACCGAGGATGGCCCGCTCCTCTACCGCGCATGCGCCGCCTTCGCCTTTCCCTCGCGCTATGAGGGCTTCGGCCTGCCACCCCTAGAGGCTATGGCCTGCGGTGCCCCGGTCGTTGTCAGCGACGCCAGCAGCCTGCCCGAAGTGGTCGGCCCCGCCGCTCTGCGCGTCCCCCCCGATGATGTGCTGGGCTGGGCCGCCGCACTCGGTCGCCTCCTGAGTGACTCGCGCCTCAGCGCCGATATGCGTACCCAAGGCTTCGCCCGTGCCAGTCAGTTCTCCTACCGCCGCGTCGCCGAAGAGACGCTGGAGGTGTTGAGCAGCGCGGCACGCTAGGAGAGACACAATAGACAGGCATGGCCATGATTCGTACTGTAACTGCGACCCGCTACGTGCGCCCACTGCGCGAGGGCGGGTCGCTCCCTGCCATTATCGAGGCTGATGATGATGGAATGTATGTGCTTAAATTTCGAGGGGCGGCTCAAGGCCCCAAGGCACTGATCGCCGAACTGCTCGGTGGCCTCATCGGGCGGGCGTTGGGGTTGCCAGTGCCGGAGTTGGTCTTGGTAGAGTTTGATGGGGCATTGGGGCGTAACGAGCCACACACCGAGATCCAGGAGTTGGTGGTGCGCAGCGCGGGCCTCAATCTGGCTCTCGACTACCTGCCCGGCTCGTTCAACTTCGATCCCCTCAACGTCGCCCAGGTTGCCCCCACCCTAGCGGCACAGATCGTCTGGTTCGATGCCTTCATCTCCAATGTTGATCGCACCCCGCGCAACCCGAACATGCTGCTCTGGCATCGTAACCTCTGGCTGATTGACCACGGGGCGGCGCTCTATATCCATCATACCGGAGCCGACTGGCATACCCGTGCGAAGGGGCGTTTTGCGCCCATCCGCGACCACATCCTGTTGGCTGGGGCCAGTGACCTGTGGGCTGCGGATGCCCTGCTTGCGCCGCTACTCACCACGGAGATGATCGCGGCGATGACCGCCACGATCCCGGTGGAGTGGCTCGAATCCGAACGGGATCGCGCCGCCTATACTGAATACCTCACCCAGCGCATAGAGGCACCACGCCACTTTGTCGAGGAGGCGGTTCATGCCCGCACGCAGCACCTATGAATACACCCTCATCCGGGTCGTCCCACGGGTCGAACGGGATGAGTTCATGAATGTAGGGGTAGTGCTCTTCTGCCGCGAGCGGCGCTTTTTGGAGTCCCGCATTCAGGTGAATATGCAACGGCTGGCCTTCGTAGCGCCCGATCTTGACCTAGAGACGCTACGGATGCAACTCGATCACATCCCGATCATCTGTGCGGGGGGGCGGGCGGCTGGCCCGATTGGCGAGCTACCCGCACCTGAGCGGTTCCGCTGGCTGAGTGCTCCACGCAGCGCGGTGATCCAGCCCTCCGAGGTGCATATGGGCCTGTGTGATCACCCCGCTGCTGCATTGGAACGCCTAGCCGCGCAGATATGTGGGAATCACAATTCCTTCTGAATCCGCGAGACCATATGGCGCACGGCGAAGCGCGCATTGCCCAGGCTAGCATCGGGATTGACCCCCATGAGCGCATAGTAACCGGGCGTAATCACACTGGTGAGGTAGGTCACATCCTCGGTCTCCATCATCAGATCGAGCAGGTGGCCGGAACCAATACGATCCGAAGCCGCCGCCGCCGCCGAGGCGAGATTACTCAGTTCGAGATCGGCCAACTCCAGATCGAGGTGGTCATCACTCTGAGCAAAGACCATCTCCACCCCCAACCCATCAGTACTAATCACACCGGCAAAGAGGGCACCTGAGGTCGTGCTGATCGCCTCATTGATAATCTCATTCAGGGCCATAGGGAAGCTCCCTTCTTATAGCTCGCGCCGACCTTGCATCGCGGAGCCAAGCGTCTCCGGGTCAGCCCACTCCAAATCGCCACCCGTCGGCAACCCACGTGCCGGACGGGTCACCCGTACCCCTAATGGAGCCAGATCGCGCAGCAAGAGGAACGCGGTCGCTTCGCCTTCGGTATTAGGGTTCATCGCCAAAATGACCTCATCAACCGGTTCGCTACGCACACGGGCTAAGAGCGCATCAATCTTGAGATGTTCGCGGTAGATCCCCTCTAAAGGGGCAATATGGCCGTGCAAGACGTGGTAGAGACCGCGATAGGCGGCGGTGCGTTCAATAGCCAAGACATCGAGTGGTTCTTCAACCACACAGATCTTGCTCTGGTCGCGGTTCGTATCCTGACAGATCGGGCAGAGGGGAGCCACGGTGATATTGAAGCAGCGGGTACAGAAGTGTACCTGCTCCTTCATTGCTTGGAGTGCCTGAGCCAATGCCTGCACCTGCCCCTCTTCAGCACGTAGCAAGAAGAAGGTAAGGCGCGAGGCAGTCTTGGGGCCAATCCCCGGCAACTTACTCAACTCCTCGATCAGCCGAGCCACCGGCTCAACAATGATGGCGTTCTCTGCGCGCATACTTCTACCCAGAGCTTCCGGGAAGCTTGTAGCTTCCCGGAAGCCGAGAAATCACTAAAACAGCCCTGGAATCCCCTTCATCCCACCTGTCAGCGGCCCAAGCCGCTGCTCAGCCATCTCTTGAGCCTTCTTCGAGGCATCGTTGAAGGCCGCCATGAGCATATCCTGAAGCATCTCGACATCATCAGGGTCAATCGCATCGGGGGAGATGCTAATACCCTTAAGTTCGCGATGCCCGTTCATCTTCACGGTAATCGCTCCACCACCGGCGCTGCCCTCAACCTCAGCGACAGCGAGTTCTGCTTGGATCTTCTCCATCTGGCGCTGCATTTGCTGGGCCATCTGTTGTAGTTGACGTGGGTTCATGAAGTCGCTCCTTGCGTTATCTAGCCGAATTTGGATAGCTTACCACAAAGCAAGATACTTCGACAAGGTTCATGCATCCTCGTCTTCGATATTAACGATGTGGGCATCGAAAATGTTGAGGGCAGCGCGAATATGCTCATCTTTGCGGGCATGGCGGATCTGGTCGCGAATATCGCGCACTTCGGGTTTTTCCTCGATGGTGCAGCGTATGGCGAAGTTGCCCCCCAACTGCTTGCTAATCACCTGCTCAACCAGTTTGGTGTTCGAGGCACGTTCAAGATTATTTTTGTGGAAGGTAGAGGAGGCCAGCAGGACTATCGTGTTGCCCTCAACATCAATTGGGCGAATGCTTCTGAGCAGAGCCTGCACGGTTGGGCTGAGGGGGCGCACATGGCGTATGATCTCATCCCACTCGGCCTCCATTCGCTCCAAGATGCTCATATCGGCATTGGCAGCCTGAAACTCCTCCGGGCTGGTGTTCGGCCCACGTGGGGACGCGGGGGCAGAATCGGCGGGGGGCGGGTCTGATGTGGTGGCTTGAGCAGGGGCGGGGCGTTTGGGCATAGAACGCGGAGCCACGCTCACCTCTGGGCGTTTGGGGGCTACCAGGGCTTCAACCACCGCCAACTCTAGGGGCAGGTGGCCGTAGGGGGTCGTGCGTAGTTGATAATCCAGACCACTCAGTAGCTTAATCCACTCAACAAGATCGCCGGGATCGGCGCGTTGCGCCCACACCTCCAGGGTACGCAGTTCGTCCTCACCCACATCGAGCAGGGAACGGTCGTTGGTGGCGCGGAAGAGTAGCAGTGCGCGCAGTCGTTCGACCACATCGCGGGTGAACTGGCGCACATCGGCACCCTGGTCTGCAACGCCATTGACCGCCCGCAGCGCAGCGCCGACATCCGCATCGAGCAGCGCCTCGATGAGCGCCTGCACCTCGGCAGCGGCGGTCATACCCAAGAGGCTGTGAACCTGTTCGAGCGTAATTGCGCCCTGGCCGAACGAGGCCAGTTGTTCCAGCACGCCCAGGGCATCGCGCATACTCCCGGTGGCGGCACGCGCAATCGCTTCGGGAACCCCAGCTTCAAGTTCGAGGCCCTCGGCAGTTGCGATCTGGCGCAGGTGGCTGCTGGTAGCCGCAATGCCGTGGCGAGTGAAGGTGAAGCGTTGGCAGCGCGAGAGGATCGTGGCGGGAACCTTATGCACTTCGGTGGTGGCCAAAATGAAGATCGCGTGGTCGGGTGGCTCTTCTAAGGTTTTGAGCAGCGCATTGAAGGCCGCCGTGGAGAGCATGTGGGTCTCGTCAATGATATAGACCTTGGAGCGCATCTCGGCGGGGCGGAACTGCACCCGTTCGATGATCTCACGCGCATCCTCCACCGAGGTGTGCGAGGCGGCATCCATCTCGATCACATCTACCGCCCGCCCCTCGGCAATTGAGGTACATGCCGGACACTGCCCACACGGCCGCGCCTCTGGGTTGGGGTCGGTGCAATTGACCGCCTTAGCCAACAGGCGCGCCATACTCGTTTTGCCCACCCCACGCGGCCCGGTGAAGAGGTAGGCATGGGCAACACGCTCCTCAATGATCGCATTGCGCAGCGTCTGGACAACATGCTCCTGGCCGATCAGTTCGGCGAAGGTCTGGGAGCGCCATTTGCGGTAGAGCGATTGGGATGCCATTGATGCCTCTTCACTGGTGGTGTGTGAGGCTGTATTATACACGCCCATGGTAGCACCGGCTTCCAGCCGGTGCTACCTTCGGGCATGCGTAGGGGCGCGTCGCGACGCGCCCCATACGGTATTCCTTAACCGAACTTCGGAGGCGGCACAGCCGCCACCGAAGGTGGATCTTCCAACCTAGGCAGCATCAGGAACGAGCATGCCATAGTTCCCATCGCGGCGACGGTAGAGCACACTCACCTGCTCGGTCTCTGCGTCCTGGAAGACGAAGAAGCTATGGCCGAGCAACTCCATCTGCTCGATGGCATCATCCACAAACATCGGGCGCAGCGTGAGTTTCTTGGTGCGAATGACCTCCATATCACGATGCTCGGTCTCCTCAACAGGGGGCGGCTCTGCAACCGCCACAGCGGGCATATCCACTACGGCCAGCTTATCGGGCTGCCGACGTTGGCGCTCACGACGCCAGTATTTCTCCTTGTAGCGTTGAATCTGTCGCTGGAGTACACTTTGCACTTCGTCAATCGCGCCGTAGAGATCCGAGGCTTGCTCCTCGGCGCGCAGAATGACCCCACGGTCGCCGGTGAGGGTGACTTGAACGCGGTGAACCTCTCCTGCCTGGCGCTGCTGTTCGGTGCGAATTTCCACCGTCGCGCTGGTGATTTGGTCCATGTAGCGGCCAAGTTTGCCGAGCTTCTCTTCGATGTGTTGCCGCTGACGCTCGGTGATCTTTCCATTACGGCTTTTGACGGTGAGATCCATTACGGTCCTCCATCCGGGTAAAGGGGCGTTACACACTGAACCGTCGCCCCAGAGCGGCCGTTGTGTATACAAAGCCCCTAGACACACACCGCGTCTAGGGGCTTTGTATACGGTCACAAAGCTCCGCGATATGAAGTGTTGTAGCGATTGTTCTGTTGCATCGCTTCTCACTTCTTCTCGCGCTGCGCCACAACGTCGTGGCGCGAGAAGATGAAATATCGAACCTTGGTTCAATTGTACTATGCACCTAGGTGGGATGCAAGGGAGAATATCACAACCCTAACGTGCTATAATGTCCTTGTGCGCCATCGTCCTTCACCACCCCATTTTATCCGCCACTCGCCGTCGCGTCGGCGGGGTTCCTTCCGCCAGCGTTATCCCCTCTTTGCCTTCTTCGTCCGGCTCTTTCTGGCATTGTTTAAGCTGATGCTGCTCGCCGCCCTCGTGCTGGTCGCGTTTGGAACCTGGCTCTACCACCGCTACGGTAGTGACTTGCCCGACCCGCAGCAGATCCGGGAGTATCGCAACTTCGAGACGACTCGTATCTATGCGCGGGATGGAACGACGCTGCTCTACGAGTTGGTAGGCCCCGATGCGGGTCGCCGTACTCCCGTGTCCTTCGAGCAGATTCCGCTCATCCTGCGCCAAGCCACGGTGGCGGTTGAGGATGCGGGGTTCTATGAGAATCCAGGGGTTGATCTGTTCGGTATTGTGCGCGCTGCATGGCAAAATTATCAGAGTGGTGAGATTGTCAGTGGAGCCAGTACGATTACGCAGCAGTTGGTGCGCTCCATCCTGCTCGATCCGACTGAGCGTAACGAACGCAGCTATGAACGTAAGTTGCGCGAGGCTATCCTGGCCTATCGGGTGAGCCAAGAGTATAGTAAAGATCAGATCCTCTCGCTCTACCTCAATGAGGTCTACTATGGTGCCCAAGCCTATGGGGTGGAGGCAGCGGCACAAACCTACTTCGGGAAGCATGTCTGGGAACTGAACGACGCCGAGGCTACCCTGATCGCGGGTTTGCCCCAGTCGCCAACGACCTACAACCCCTTTGAGAATCTTTCCGCCGCACAGGCGCGCCAACAGGTGACGCTCAATCTGATGGTACAGGCGGGTTACTTGTCGCCCGCTCAGGTTGAAGTGATCGCTGCTACTCCGATCACCCTCAACCCGCCCCAGACCAACATGCTCGCCCCGCACTTCGCGTTCTATGTGCGCGACATCCTTGAGCAACGCTATGGCCCCGATCTCCTCTACCGCGCTGGGCTGCGTGTCGTAACGAGCCTCGATATGGGTTGGCAGAATACGGCTCAACAGGTGGTTCAGCAGCGCGTCGCCGAGTTGCATGATCGCAATGTCTCTAATGCTGGTGTGATCATCCTCACGCCCGATGGCCAGATCCTGGCGATGGTGGGGAGTGTGGATTACAACGCCCCCGATGGGCAGGTGAATGTGACGCTGGCACGCCGCCAACCCGGTTCGGCGCTCAAGCCCTTTGTCTATGCGCTGGCGTTACAGCGTGGCTGGACGCCAGCGACGATTATGTGGGATGTGCCGAGTGAGTGGCGTATGCCCGATGGGGCGATCTATGCGCCACGTAACTATGATGATAAGTTCCACGGCCCGCTTAGCCTGCGTATGAGCCTCGCCAATTCGCTCAATATCCCTGCGGTGAAGGCGTTGGAATTTGTGGGTGTGAGTAACTTCGTTGAGTTTATGAGCCGTTTGGGGATTACCACGTTTGATGATCCCAGCCGCTATGGGCTGGCGATGGCCTTGGGAAGTAACGAGGTGCGCCTGCTCGAACTGACCGGAGCCTACAACGGGTTGCGGAATGGCGGCTATGCCACTCCACCAGTAGCCATCCTCAAGGTGACCAACAGCCGGGGCGCGGTGCTCGAACGCTGGTCGCCCCAACCAGGTCCGGCGCTCCTTGGGCCATCGAGTCCCGCCATTGCCTACCTCATCTCCCACATCCTGAGCGACAACCAGGCGCGCTGGTTCATGTTCGGGCGCAACAATGTCCTCGAACTCCCCGATATGATCGCTGCTGCCAAGACCGGCACGAGTAATGATTGGCGCGACTCGTGGGCGTTGGGCTACACCAGCGACGTGACGATTGGGGTGTGGGTGGGCAACAATGATAGTTCGCCCATGGCCGAAGTGGCGGGGTCGAATGGCGCCGGGCTGATCTGGCGCGATCTGATGCTGGCCTACCATCAGGATCGTCCGACCCAGCCCTTCAACCGCCCACCAACGGTTGAAGAGGCACTGGTATGTGCCGATACTGGTGGAAGGGCGGGGGAGGCGTGCCCGCACCCGATCAGCGAGCTTTTTGTGGCCGGCACTGCCCCAACCAATGAGGATGTGGTCTACCAGATGGTGCGGGTGGGCGGGGATGGGACGTGCCTCGCCCAGCCCTACACCCCGGCGGATCAGGTGCGGGAGGTGCAGTATGCCATCTACCCGCCGGAGTTCCGCGAGTGGGCGGCGCAGAACGTACCGCAACCCCCCACCAAACCCTGTCCACCACCACTCGACCCGACCCAAGCCGTGGCGCTGCTCAACCCCATCGGCACGAACGGGCGGGTGAGTGGGAACCAGATCTTTATTAGTGGGACAGCGCGTGGCGCCTTCAGTTTGGAGTATGGCGCGGGGGGCAACCCGAATGCATGGAAACCGATCAGCCAGGGTGCCACCCCGGTTGAGAACGGCTTATTGGGAGTCTGGTCGTTGGGCGGGTTGCCCCCCGGCCCCTACAGCATACGCCTGCGCGTCATCGCCCCCAGCGGGGCTACGGTGAGTACGCAACGAGTAGTACAGGTGGAGTAGCATCCATATTGGTTGAGCGACGTGATGCGCCCTGGTTGTTGACCGCAGAGGACGCAGAGGAACGCAGAGGACGAACCATAGGTATTCCGAACCCCATCCCTCTGCGTATCTCTGTGTCCCCTGCGGTTGATATGGTTTACCACCGAGGACATGAGGGGCTTCGTCTACCCCCCAACCGTTGCCGCAAACCCCGCCAGATCCATCGCCCCGTAGATACGCAGACGGGGCAGGGTGTAGGGATCATCCTGTGGCCCCTCCTGGATGGTGGTGGTAGCACTGGTGTAGCCCGCGTCACGGGTTAGCGTAACGATGTCGGTGTTGAAGCGCCCAGCCGGGTAACAGAAGCTACGCACCGGCACGCCGATCTGAGCCGAGATCTCCTGACCCGAACGGGCAATCTGATCAAGTTGCTCATAGTAACTGAGCGTGGTCAGATCCAGGTGGCTGATACTATGCGCCCCGATTTCCATCCCTGCCTGCACCAGGGCACGGATCTCATCCCAACCCATATACGAATCCTGGCCGACAAAACCGCTCACGATGTAGAAGGTCGCTACCGCACCATACTGCTGCAACAACGGCAACGCGGTCGTATACGCATCCAGGTGGCCATCATCAAAGGTAAGTGCCACCGCCCGCGCCGGACACACCACCTCGCCACGCATACATGCCGCCAGGGTAGAGACCGTGACCGTATCGTAGCCCTGGGCATCGAGCCACGCCAGTTGCGCCGCAAACTGATCGGGTGTCACCGACAACCCATAGCCGAGGGGGTCAAGCGTCGCATCAACCGTGCGCACATAGTGGTACATAAGAATAGGAACATAGGGGCGCTGGCCGGGGGGAGCGGGCGCATAGGCGGGAGGCGGGGAATCATGGGCAACCGCCATCCCATTCAGCCCCACCATCGCACTGGCAGGTGCGGGGCTGAGCGATACCTGGGGGCGCGGCGACACCAGGATGAACACGGCCAACAGCACCCCCAGTGCTCCAACCGGAAAGAGAACCCGCATAGCACCCACCCCCTCTCTTCTCGCGTATAATACCAATACCGGCCGCCCCATTCGTGCGGGCGTTGCCAGAGCTTCAGCAAAGGAGCGCCTGATGCGCCAGCAACCTCTGCGTGAGCGGCTTGAGCAGATGCGCGAAGAACTCGCCGCTGCCGCCGCCGCCGACCCCAACAATCCCACCCTGCAAAGCCTTCACGAACAGACCATGGCCGCGATTGCCGAGGTTGAGGCTCCAGGTGATACCGTTCTTGATGCCGAGTTTCAGCACGGCCTGCCCGCTGTGGTGAAGGAGTTCGAGGCATCACATCCGCACCTTACGTTCGCGATCATGCGAGTGATGGATGTCCTGAACGGGATTGGGCTGTAGGCTCAATCCGCCTCAGCGAGGCCCAGGATCTCGCGGGCTGCTCCGACGACAAAGAGCGATCCGGTGACACAGATCAGATCGTTCGGAGCAGCCAACGCCTGGGCTTGGAGCAGCGCATCTTCAATATCGGGTATCAACTCCATACTTCCACGTAAATAGGGGCGCACAATCGCGGCAATCCGATCTAGCTCCATCGCTCTGGGGTGGCTCGAACGGGTAATCACCACCGCAGCCGCGTGGGGCACGAGCGCCGCCGCCATCCCCGCAATGTCCTTGTCCCGCGAGGTGCCCAGCACCAGGATCAGCCGCTCATACGTCAATTCGGTGCGGATCGCCGTCATCAGCTTTTGCGCCGAATCGCAGTTGTGTGCCCCATCCAACAGGATACACGGGCTACCCCCCACCACCTCGAAACGCCCCGGCCACTGCGCGGTCGCCACCCCTTGCGCCATCGCCCCGATTCCAATCTCGTAGCCACGCTGGCCCAAGAGCATGGCCGCGCCCAAGGCTAGGCGCGCATTCTCGTGCTGAAACCCGCCCCGCAATTGCCCCGGTGCAGGTTGCGTGGGGTAGGGCATTGTCGCCTCTGGCCCGCGTAGCCCCTGCTCCTCGGCCACATAGAGATCGGTTCCCACATGCTGCGCCTCGCGCACCAACACCGCCGCCGCCCCCGGCCGCTGCGGAACCGTCACCACCGGCACGCCCGGTTTCATGATCCCGGCCTTGTTACCCGCAATCTCGGCCAGGGTTGTGCCCAAGAAAGCCATGTGATCATAGCTGATCGAACTGATCAGCGAGACCAACGGGGTCAGCACGTTGGTGGCATCGAAGCGCCCACCTAAGCCTACTTCAACTACCGCCAGATCCACCTGACGCTCGGCAAAGTAGTGCAACCCCAAGGCCAGGGTGATATCGAAGGTGGTAGGCGG
>RRYU01018624.1_pt1 | contig 17622 bp, 7 predicted proteins | sample 2162651 | NCBI WGS metagenome assembly RRYU01 (sample SAMN10267283, study PRJNA491782) | microbial mat metagenome | isolation source: biomat in the production well | place: Japan: Minami-Kanto gas field, natural gas well KTG3 | collected 2017-06 | reverse complement strand
AGGTGTCGAAGCCAGCGTTGGACAGGCTCATGCCGGTGTTGCCGAGGCTGATCTGGTGTCCGGTATAGAAGAAGCCGGGCGGCAGGATATCGGTGACCGTCACGCCCGGCGTGGTACCTTCGATGACGCTTACGGTGATGGTAAAGGAGACGCTCTCACCGATGGTCGCCTGCGATGGCGACACGGTCTTGTCCACCGCGATAAAGGCGTCGGTGGTGATCGCCTGACTGGCGGCCTTGCCATAGTTGTTGAGGTCGGTGTCATCGGTATCGTCACCGTTGTCGTTGTTGTCGCGCACACCCGAGCCAGAGTCTCCGGTCGACTGGCTTGCGTAGTCCAGGTTGATGCGGTTGTCGAGGGTCTGGCCGGGAGTGACGCTGGCCATCACCACGCTGTCGAATTCGACCGTGAGGCTGGCGCCCGGGGCGACCTGAATGGTGTCGGTGCCGTCCTCCGCCGCGCGCGCGAGGTTCAGGGTATCGCCGGCATTGAGGGTGGTCTCGACATGGGTGTGGGCCGCGATGACCGCCGTGGTGCTGCCATTGAGAAACACATTGCCGCTGGACGCTACCGCGATGTTGCTGATACCGAACAAGCCGTCGGGCAGAACTTCGGTGAGCTCCAACTGGTAGGCGGTGGTGTGGCTGTTGGCCGAATTGTTGGAGATAACGATGCGCCAGCGCAAGCTGTCTCCGGCCTGGATGTTGGTCGGGGCGCCAACCAGGGCTTTTTCCAGGCTCAGCAGTGGTTCACCGACCCGCACTTCGGGTGGATTGGCGGCGTTGACGGTGATGCGGCTGCCGACATTGACCGGATCGTCGTAGATCAGGGCGGCGTTGTTCTGCAGCAGGGTGCCGTCCTGGTTGGCGAGCACATTATCCACCCGGGCGCGAAACCGGATCGACAGGTTGGCGGCATCGCCGGTGGTGACATTGCCGAAATCGAATGTGATCACATTGCCGGCGATTGAGAAGAAGGCGCCATTGGCCTCGTTGGCGGGCGTGTTGGTTACGCTCATGCCACCCAGATCCACGCTCAGGGAGCCGCTGACGAAGGTCAGATCCTCGGGTAGCGTGTCGGTGACGACGACGGAATTCGTGGCGCCGGTGATGCCGGCCTGGATCAGGAATTCGGCCTCTTCACCGATCGCGTAGTAGCTCTGGGCGTTCTCCAGCACCTTGGTGATACCCGGTGAGCCGATGGTCAGGTCCTGCTGGTCGGTATCGCGATGATCGTTGATGCCACCGCTGCCGATGCGTTTTCCATTGGCGCTTCCGGGGGCGCCGGGGGTCGCCGAGCCGGTGCCGTTGTCACCCGGAACACTGGTGGCGTCGGCCTGGGCCGCGTTCTGGATCACGGTGCCGGCGCCGGCGTCGGCATCCACCTGGGCGCGGAAGCTGACCGTGACCGACTCACCGGGGTCGAGGCGATCAATTGTGCCGTTGAGGACCTGGCCGGTGAAGCTTGCGCTGATACTGGCCCCGGTGGTGCCCGGATCACTGACGATGCTCGTGGTCACGGGGCTGAGCGCCGCCGGCAGCGTGTCCTGGAAGGTCCAGTCGAAGGCGGCGCTGGCGTTGGCGCTGGCCGGGTCCGCCGTATTGGTGATGGTCAGGGTGTAGGTGACCTCGTCGCCGGCGTCCGCGCTGGTCGGGGCAAGGGCCTTGGTGAGGCCGACCTGGGGTTCTGCGACGTGGGCACTGAGGGTGTCGGTGTCCACGGAGAACTGGGTGCCGCCAGCATTCTCAAAGCGCAGGCGGCCGGTATTGGTCAATGGGCTGCCGGCATTGTTGCTGCCGCTGTTGGCGACCACCATGCGCAGGCGCAGGGCGTAGCTCTCATCGGTGCCTGTGTCTGTATCGCTGTTGCCGACGTTGCCCAGGACGAGGCGCAGCTCGGTGCCGCTGGTGGTCAAATCGGCGTCGACATTGACCGGGGTATCGGCCATAGCGCTGTTTATCCCGCCAAGGTCGTTCGCCGCGGTGAGCAGGGTGGAACTGCGCGCCAGGGTCGCACTGCCGGCGACATAGCTGAGGCCCGCGGAGGCGTCATCGGCGAGCATCACTGCATTGGTGGTGCCCTCGGGCATGCGGAAGGTGAGCGCGTACTGCACCACTTCGCCGATCGCCAGCGGCGGGTTGTTGTTGCGATTGCCATCACCGGGATCGGTGTGGTCCTCGGAGGTGGATTCCACCAGCTTGCCGAGACTGCCGGCCTGGCCGATGGTGACGCTGGAGCTGTCCTGAGCATTGATATCCTGGGCGATGTCAGGATTTGCAGCATCCGTGGGCAGGGTGTCGGTGTCGACCCGGGCACTATTGGTGTAGAGCGTGGCGGTGATCACGTCAGTCTTCACCTTGGCGGTAAAGCTGGCGCTGACCGAGGCGCCGGTCATGCAGTCGGCGCTGTCGGGGTTTGAGGTGTAGGTGACGGTACGGCTCGGCTCGTCATAGCCGAACACCCAGCCCGCAGGGGGCACGTCCGCGACCACATTGACCGCGGCGGTGTCGAACAGATTGGCGTCGAGGACGTCGGAGATCACGCACGCATAGCCGGGGGTGATGGCACTCGGGGCGCCGCCGGCGTTGCCGTCATTGGTCCAGGTCAGGGTTATGGTGAGACTGTCGCCGGCCTCGGCGCTTATGGCGTCCGCCGGGGTGCCGGCAGCGACCGCCATCTGCTTGGTGATGCTCGGGTCGGGGCGGTCGACGTTGACGCTGGAATCGGCGTGCAGCCCGGCGTCGCTGCCGCCGAAGCCGTCGGCGGCGTTGTCGGAGGCGTAGCTATAGCTGGTGCCGCCGAAGCTGGCGTCGAACTCATGGCCCAGGTTGTTGGTGAGACCGGCGCCGCCGTCATTGCCGGCGATGTCCCGCACCCGGGTGACCAGATCGATCTCGAAGGTTCCGATGCCATCGGCGAGTTCGGCATCCTGGAGGGTGAAATTCAGGGTTCCGGTACTGCCGGGCATGACGCCTGGGCCGCCGGAGATCACCACGTCGTGCGCACCCACCATCGGGGGACGGGTTTGGTGTGACAGGTAGGCCAGTCCCTCGGGCAGGCTGTCGCGCACGGTGGCGCCGGATATGGGGTCGCCGCCGAACCACTGGGCGGTGAGGCGCCAGGTCAGTGACTCACCCACCAGCACGTTGGTGTCGGGCAGGGTGCCCTGGGAACGGCCGACCAGGGTCTTGGTGGTCTGAAACCCGAGCGCCCGGGGACGGGCCTGATCCTGGCTGTGCAGGCCAAGTATCGTCATGCCGTCATCGACCTGTGTCTCACCCTCGACCTGGCCGAGCAGGGTCAGGGGGCCGCCGGTGCCGGCGGTGGCGGTGACCTGGATGACGATGTTGCCCGCGCCCTGGCTCAGGCTGCCGAGCTGCGCCTCCGAGCAGCTGAACTGCCCGGCGCCGATACTGCAGTTACCGCCGCTGCCGCCGCTGCCCGGGGTGGTGACGGTGACCTGGTCCAGGGTCCAGCCCGTGCCCACCGCCGCGGCATTGCCACCGCTGTCCGCGGAGAAGAAACGGATGTGCTCGGCGATGGAGCCGGCATCGCCGTTGTTGGCGATGGTGAAGGTGAACACCACCTGCTCCCCGTCGCTGACCGTGGTCTGGTTGGGGCTGACGCTGATATCCAGGTCCGGAGTGGCCGGGTCCAGGAGAGCGTTGCTGGTGACCGAGACGTTGTTGCCGCAGCCATTTCTGAAGTCGATTTGAACCTGGTTGTTGCCGCCGCTGGGGAAGCTGGGGTCGAAGCCGTTGACCGTGGTCTCCGGGTTGTCGAAGGCGTCACGGGCGACGTTGGGCGGCACGTCCCAGATGCTGGGGCTGGTGGGGTAGATGCGGAAGGTCAGGGTGGCCGTATTGCCGGCGCCGATGGGGCCAAGCGAAAATACCGGGACTGTACTCGTTCCCGTGTTCATCGGATCGGGCTCCATGCCGTTATTCAGTACCGGCGGGAAGCTGCTGTCCAACTCAAACCCAGCCGGCAGGGTATCGATGAGACTGACAGCCCCATTGGTGACGGCACCGCTGTTGCGCACGGCAATGACGATCTCGGTGCGTCCCCCGCCGAGGGCGTTGAATGTCTGGGTGATGTCGCCGCTGCCGCCGAACACCGGCAGCATGGTCAGCGCCGCGGTGTCGCTGTTGTCGGTGGGTGTGCTCAGAGCGGTGGTGCCGCAGCCCCATACCACGCTGGCGGTGTTATTTCCATTGACGCAGGTGGCGGCGCCGGTGGTCTGTGACAGGATGTAGGTCAGGGAACCCGCGGCGGGTATGTCGGCGATGCCGACCGCGACGTTTGTAGTCTGGCCGGTACCCGGGTGACCGCTGCCTGTGAGGGTGTAGTTGCCGGTGCCGGTGGCGGGCAGCACGTCGGTCAAGTCCACGTTCTGGGCGTCGGCCTGGCCGGAATTGCTGATCAGCACCCGCCAATCGACGGTGCTGCCCGGTGCGGCGAGGACATTCTCGCGGTATTCGGTGTCCGCCTCGGTGGACAATTTACCCTGCTTGGTCAGGACTATGTCCGGGCGGTTGATAATCAGCGGGAACTGCACACCTGGGCTGTTCACATCCGCGTCGCCGCAGGCCCGCGAGGCAGTGCCCGAACTCTCCAGCAGGGCGGTGGCGGCATTGGCGTCTTCCGTCACACTGATGTTGAAACGGATGCGGATCTGGTCATAGCGCATATTGCCGATATCGGCGTCGGTCTGGGGCACCAGGTGCGCGAGTTCGGCTATCAGGGTCTGGTCCCACACCAGCGGATCGCCACTGCTGCCGGCACCGGCAGGATCGCCGACAGCGGCCCAATGGGCAGCGTTGTTGGGGTCGCAAGCGCTGCCCAGGACACAGTATTCAGTCGATCCGCCCACATAGCTCAGGCCGTTACCGGAGATATCCAGTGCCTCGCGGACCGAGACATTGAACAGATCCGAACCGCCGACGTTCTCGGCGATCAACACCACGCGGCCATCCACGCCGCACATGTTGCCGGCGCTCTGCGCCGACAGGTGGGTGATCTGCAGGCGGCCCTGGAGAAAAGCGAAGTTCGGGTCGTCGGTGGTGATCCGCTGGTGATTGAGGCCACCACAGCCCCAGGCGGTGTCGATGGTATTGCTGTCATCGGGGATTGCGCAGTTGGCGGTGGACACCACCTTGGTGGCCACCACGATGCGGCAGGACTCGCCGGGTTGCATGTCACCGAGGTCCCAGGTCATGGCGTTGCCGCCAGGCAGGCCGACCGGGATAGTGCGATCGTTGCTGGTGCAGACTTCGGTGTCCATGTCGCCGGGATCGTGGGTGTTCGCGGCGTTGGTTGCGGCCTCGTCGGGGATGAGCCCAGCCGGCAGGGTGTCGGTAATGTTGCTGCCGAAAGCGACGCCGTTGCCGGTATTGGTGACGTAGACCACCCATTGCGCACTGTCACCGGATACGGTGAAGGTCTGGGGTGAAACCGTCACCTTCAGATCGCCGCTGCGCACCAAGGTCGGCGAGGACGAGGTGCTGCTGAAAAAGGCCCTGAGTCCGGCACCGCCGATAAAGGTTTCATTGTCGTCGTAGTCGATGCGCGCACTGAGCGGTGTAGCGCCGAGGCCGGTGGCGGTCCCCGGTTTGAGGCGCACATTGGCGACGATGGTGCCGCTGCCGAGCAGGCTGGAGATCGGGGCCAGTTCCCAGGTCGGGCCGTTGGTGGCGGCGCCGTCGAAGGTCACGCCGGGAGCGGGAGCGGGCGTGAACGAGTTGCTGACCTCACTGACGAATTCATAGGCCCCGGTGTTCAGCAGCTGCGTGAGAATGTTCTGGGGCAGTTCAACCGTGTCGTTACTGTTGCCGGCCAGGTTCAGGGTCGCAGGAAACTCCTGGCAGACATCCAGGGTGGCGGGAACGCCGCTGATGCCGACGGCGGCCGAAACGCGGGCGATGGGGGCCTGCGCCGTGGCGGTATAGCTGGCATCGACACCGGTGATACAGGCGCCGCTGCTGCCACCGCCGATGCCGCCGCCGGCCAGGGTGAGGATGGAGCTGTGATTGAGGCTGCCGGTTGCGTCGCCGCCGAGGGCGGCGTCCGTTGCGGTGGTGCTGTAGGCGAAGACCAGGGTGCGATCGCCGCTATTATCGATGTTGCCGCCACCCTCGATGAGATCCAGCTGGACGGTCAGAGGGATACCGCCGCTGCCGCCGCTGACTATTACATCGCTGGTGACATCGACGCCGTCCAGGGTGGCGAATACGGTTCCGGAAACCAGGGTTTCATTGACACCGTTGAAAGTGTCGACGTAGGTCGAGCCTGCCCAGGTCCCGGGAGTGGCGGCGGGCAGGGTATAACTGGCAATCCAGGTGATGGGTTCGCCTTCGCCGATAGCGCGGTTATGGCTGGGCGCCATGCCATCGTCTGCGAGTCCGGTTTCAAAACGGGTGCCGCTGGCCGGGTTTCCGGCGTTGAAGGCGACCGTGCCGCCGCCTCCGCCGCTGCCGTCTCCGGGGGCGTTGCTGAGGGTGAAAGCGGCGGAGTCCGAGGCGTCCAGCGGGCAGCTGGCGCTGCTGATCGCGGTATCGAATGCCGCGCTGTTGGTGATGGTGTTGCCGCCTTCGCAGGTATCGGTGGGGGCGCCGAAGTCGATGTCCAGAATGGGGTTGGACGCGGCCTCGGCTTTGGTCAGGGTCCAGGTCAGGGTGTCGCCGGGCAAACAGCTGGTGGTGCCGCTGGACGAGCAGGTCGCGGTGCCGGCAAAACCGGCTGGAAACGCCAGGGTGACGCTGTCATAGCTGGCATCCAATACGTCGGTGATCTGCAGCGGGTCACTGGTGATTGCGCTGATATTGGCGGCACCTGCGGTCAGCCTGAAGGTAGCGCCGTCGCCGACCGGAATCCGCCCCTGATCAGCACCGGACAAGGCCTTGCCCAGGCTCAGCGACGGAATGGCACCGGGGCCGCTGATGTCGCCCAGTCGGGTCGGCGTGGCGAAGGCATCGCCGCACACATTGGTGTAGTTCGGTGACCACACCAGCGTGCCGCCACCAGGGTTTGCGCAAACGTCCGTCGGCGCCATGTCGAAGGTCAGGGTGGTGCTGGCATTGTTGGCCAGGGTGCCGCCGTTGGCATTGTAGGTGAAGCTGCCGCTCCCTGCATCGTAGCTCCAGTCGGCGTTGGTGACGGTCACGGTGCTGCCGAGGGAAGGCAGATTGGTTTCCAGGGTGAGGTTGCGCGAGGCGCCGCGCCCGGTGTTGTCCACGGTCAGGCTGAAACTCTGGGCGCCGGTGTAACTCAATGCGCCGGTGGGCGCGGTGTACGCGATCAGCGGTTCGGTGAGGTCGAGGGTGACCTGAGCGGTGATGTTCTGTTCGCTGACCGCCGGATCGTCACCGCTGACCGCGACGCGTTCCGTGGCGCGCAGCGGATTGTTGATGTCGAGACAGTCGGTGACCAAGGCCTGCACGGTGACCGTGCAACTGGCGTCGGAATCAAGATATGGCAGGGTCAGGGTGTCGTCGGCGCCGGTTCCACCTTGCGAACTGGTGCTGCCCGCGCTGCAGCCTGCTCCGGGCGTCAGTGCCGTGATCTGCAGGGCCCCGCCACCCGTGTTGATGCTGGTTTCATCCAGCACTAGGTCAAACAGGCCACCGAGGCCGGCGTTGAGGAGATCGACGGTCCAGGTGACCGTATCGCCCACGGCCGCAGTCTGATTCAGGGGGAGAACATTGAGCACCAGGGCACCGGCGAACACCTCGATGGATTCGTTCTGGGTTTCGGATTGCGCGCCGCCTGTGTCGGCAAAGTCCCATTGATAGCTCAGGGCATTGGTGCCGGCACCGACCGCTGTGCTGGCGGTGAGCCCGTAGTCGACGGTCAGGGTGCAGTTATCGGGCAGGTCGTAGGTGCCGCCATCGAAGCTGAAATTGATGGTGGTGCCCATCTGGGTAGCAGAGACCGCAGGCGCGGCGACGCAACCGGCGCCACTGACCCCGACACTCACCCCTGCCGGGACCAGGGTCAATCCCGCATCACCCACGCTGAGGGTGAGGGACAGGGCCTGCGCCGGCTCACCTGAACTGTTGGCCAGTTCGAGACTGAATCCATCGCCGGAAACAGCGGTCACCTCGGTGGTACCGTCCCAGACACCGCCGATGTCCATCCCTGTACGTACACCGTTCGCCGCTGTGAAGACGTGGGTGCCGCTGAGCGCTTGGGCAGCCGTCGGTGACAGGGTAAGTGCTGCGATGCAGAGGAGCCTTGAGATGGAGAAAGACGGTAGGGGATTGCCAAGCGCCATGCGAAGTCCTGAACCTGCAAAACCGGAAAAGGGGACAGGGATGATAACGGATATGGATGATAACGGGTATGGATGATATGTGATTCAATTCTGTTATCGACCTTCAGAGGAATCGAACTCTACCGAAGCAGGGAATTCGGCAGAATGCCTGTCGATCACCGGCTCGTATGAGCCAACCCAGACAAGTCCGACGGCACGGGCCCGCATGGCATGCTGCAATAAGCCCCAATCCCTCGTCTGAAAGACCCTCTAAGCGCTCTCCTCCCTTTTTCCGGCATACACCTTCGCGGTTTCGATCCAACGGCGCGCCTGGTCCTGCTCTATGGTATGCAGGGTCTTGTATCCGGTGGCGGTCACCTCCTTGTTGTAACGCCGGGTCAGTTCCTGCGGATCCTCGCCGGCCAGCCGCTCCAGATTCTCGATACCCAGCCTGACCAGCACATCGGCCGTATGTCCGTCGATCTCCTTGATCGTCAGCAGTTCCGCATTGGCAAGCCAAAGGGCGAGCCGGTCTCGGTCCACGCCCAGCAGGGCGGACAGTTCCGCATTGCTGCGCAGGCGGGTCCCGGCGCTGAGCAGGTCTGCAACCGTGTAAATCTGTTGCTCGTTGAGCTTGCGTTGATAGCTTTTCCCGATCCCCTGGATTTCCTCCACATCCACCAGGGGCGTGAAGGCAGGCTGGGTCCAGGTTCCGGCATCGCCTTGCTTGGGCAGAGGCACCAGGTTCATGGAAATCCTGGACAGCCTGCTGGTGTCCAGATCGTCTCCCGGCTGTACGAAGCGATAATCAATGGTCCCCAGGGGGGAGACGTCCACATAGACGCTGGCATCGATCGTCAACTCCTTCACGGCAAAGCGGCTGACGGGATTTTTCATGTCGGCGAGTCGCGACTGGAGGGTGTCCAGTGAGTGGCTCACGGCCGTGGCGAAATCATCCGGTGTACGTTTCCTGGTCTGCTCAAGCTCACTGAGTCGCCGTTTGAGATCGAGGTTGGCCTCCTCAGCCTCCGCCAGACTGGATTTGAGAATATCGACGATGGTTTCCAGGTTTTTTTCGCTGGCTTCCGGCTCATCGGCGGTCGAGACAGGTGTAAACACGCCGAGCCGATCCCCCACCCGGACCAGTTCGCTGCTGCCGATCCGGGTAAAACCGGTGCTGTCGAGCTTGAGTGCGTCCAGGGTCTTGCCTGCACCGGTAGCGGACGTCTCCAGTGTTGCGCCCGATGCCTTGTCTTTTTTCTCGTTGCTCATTTCAAATTCGGGACTATTCGGTGGGAGTCTGGGATGCCGGCTGGCCGGTCGGCGCCTTGATGGGAACCACGCCCTTCGGTGCCATGCGGATGCTGACCTTCAGGGCCGACGAGGCCTGGTAGCCGTAGAGCCCGACGGAGGCGGGATTGAGCAACTGGGAGTAGAGCCGGGGCTGCTCCTTCCGCGAGTCGGGATCGATACTCTTTCTGATGCTTGCCGAAAGTTCGACCTCAAGGCTGACGTCGGTGAACGTATACCAGAGCGGCGGCAGCGTGAGGGTGCCGAGCTGCGCTGTTTCATAGGCGCGCACGCGCTCGGCGGCGTGACGATCGAGACGGTCCTGGGCCTTGACCACGGATTCCACAGTATTTGCCAGGAGTTGTCCAAGTTCCACTGATTGCTGAGTATTGTCCATGCACTTATTCCTGCCGTGAACCGGTGGCCGCGGCCACCGGCACCGGACTCAGAAGGTGACGGTAATGCTGTTGCTGACCAACCCGACCCGAGCGGTGACAATGAAATCGGCGGGTGTGGTCTCGGCATCCTCGTCAATGAAATCCCGCCGCAGCTGGATCTCCACCTGGCCGTTGGCATCGGTCACTGCGGCAGGCCCGTCCGCGTAGCTCCAGGGCAGTCCGTTGGTTTCCACCGAGACCGCCTTGCCGGGGATGGCGCTGCCGTTGCGGCGATTGTACTGGATCAACAGGGACATGGTGCGCCCTGTCAGGTCGGCGCCATCGAGCACATCCAGGATTTCGCCCTGTATCAGGGTCAGCCGGGGTCCGCGGATCACCTGGTTGGGCTTGGGTATGCCCACATCGTCCCTGGGCTCCAACAGCGCGTTCATGCGCACCCGTCCATAGGAGAGATCCGTGTCCGTGGTGGTCTCGCGGTGGATGCGATCGCTACTGTAGTTAAACTGGTTGTATCCCAGCCCAAAGATTAATCCTATTCCAGCCTGGCCGTAGCCAGTCTCGTCGCTGTGAGTATAAGAATCCGAGGTGCTGCTGGCGGAAAACTCACTTGCATAGAACAGCCCCTGCAGGCGCACGCTGCTCCACTGATAGAACACCGGGTCGATGAAAGTGATCAGGGGCAGCTGGCGAACGTGGCTGCGGGATGTATCCAGGGTACCGTCGTCGCGATACACCTTCTCCTGGACCGCAATCACGTCGACCACCGTGGTGGCCAGTGCGGAAGCGGTTTGCGCGCCGGTCTCATTCAGCTGATTCTGGGTTGCGGCAACGGCCTCACCGGTGCGCAACACCAGCTCGCCAAAACCTGCACCGGCCTGGGCTATCTCGTCACCTATGGCCGCATCGTTGGCCAAGGCGCGGCTCCCCGTGGGCATTAGTTCGTTAGCCATGGTATATCCTCCTCTGTTTCTTTGTCCTATTCCGTTACAGGCGAATCTGGGTGCTCGAATCGAGCTGTCCCAGGCTGGCGGTTACCGTCGCGGTGATGCTGCGCCGAAACCGTGGATTGGGGATGTTGCGGGTCAGGGTAACCTGGATCTGCCCGTCGGCATTAGTGGTGTTACCCGTGAAGCCTCCCCCGCTGGCAAACGAAAAGTCGAAGGGACCTGCGTCCAGCACCAGGGTCACGTTGGGGTTGACGGCCCCATCCGCCTTACGCACCGTGATCACCACATCAACAGCGCGGGCCGAGACGGCGCCGTCGGTAAGGGTTTCCTGGATCGAGCCCTGGGCAAAATAGATCTGCGGACCTATGACGACCTGGGCGGGCGGATCGAAGTTCTCCACACGCCTTGGGCGCAGCAAGGCGTCCATACGCACCTGGCCGCGGGCCCAGTCCGTTTCCCGGTCGCTGCTACGGGTGGTGTATGTCGTGCTTTCCCGGCTGCTGTGCAGCCCGAATCCCACGAAACCCCAGAACAATCCGTAACTCTCCACCCCGCCGCTGGTTTGCTTGCGATCGAACGAGAGCCCAGTCTCATTGTCCATGGCACCGACGCTGAGATCCATGGACAGGGCGACATGGCTCCATTCGTGGACGGTGGGTGTCACGAAATTGATCAGGGATACTTCTTCCTGGATAAGCTCCGTGGCGCTGGCATTGGGCAGTCCGTCATCGTCCAGCTCCTGAATGACATCTGTCACCACCGTGATATTGGTATCGCTCAAGGCCCTGGCGGTACTCACCACCCCCTGGTCCAGCGCGGTCTGGGACTGGGCGACACCATCGCCAATGGACAGCAGGACGTCGCCGAAGGTGGGGGACAGAGCGGCCAGCTCGCCGGACACGTCCGCCTCCAAAGCCTGGGTGGCCGTGAACAGCCCGGCCGGCAACCGGGTTCCGGCCCCGGCTATGGCACCACTGGGAACCGCGGGCGTGGCCCCCGGGACATTCAGACCCGTTCCCGTTCCGGATGGCGATTCACTTTCATTGTCTTGGGGTTCGTTAGGCATGGTTTCTCCTCCTCTCAATCGGGCGGATTGCCCGTAATAAAAAGCTCCCGGACCTGTATGCGCTCATGTACCTCCCTGTCGAAAACGTCACCGATCTGCACCAACGACTGGCGCAAGTCGATCCAGGCGTTCTTCTCCATTCCGGCCGGCGGGTCCTGTCTGAAGACATCGGACAGCAACAGGGCCGGGGGAAGCGAGGCAGGCGCGTTACCCGGTGGACTCCTGAGGCGGTCGATCCGCAGCCACAGCCGCTGCATGGTGGCGCCCCGGGACCTGAGCAAATCCCCCAGCCGCTCCCTTGTAAGGGGCAGCAATTGCGCCACCGTCTCGATACCGGCCGCCGCCAGACGGCGTCCGTAAACCGGGCCGATGCCCTTGATCCAGGTCACCGGAAGATTGAAACGGGGTTGCGTGAGCGGTGTCGCACGACCCTGGACCCCGTTATGCACCAGCGCAAATCCCTGGGGACCGGCGGGGATATTCACGCCCGTGACCAGGAGCCGGTAATCCCCGGAGACCGGGGCCTCGAGGGCAATGCGCTCAACGCTATTGCGCCGGTCGGGCTGCCCGCTCCCGCCAACGGGGTGATTGCCCCATATCCTGTTGCCCGACCCATCGATCAGACAGAGGTCCAAGTCGTTGACCAGCACTTCGCCCGGATAGTCATACCAGGTAAGGACAGCGGTAAACGGACGGTCTCCGCTCAGGCTTACGGGCAGCTCGAAGACATCACCGGTTTCGAGTCCCTGCCCGGCCCGGTCCTCGATCGCCGGCCGCCTATTCACTGTCGCCAGGCTAGGTGCCAGGTCGATACGGCCGAATCCCGCGACATGAGCTGCCTCACGGGCATCGCCGTTGCGCGCCGGCAGCGGCTTTGCCCCATAGATCAACAGTGCCTTCAACGCCGGGCCTGAGGGCGGGCTGCCGAGCACCAGGCTCCAGGCCTGACGCAGCAGCGCAACACAGCCTCCCGCGACACCCGTGGCCATGGACGTGCCCCCGAGATACATGTAATAAGGGAGTGGACTGGCCAGCCCCCAGCCCCGGGTCGCCGAAGCCTGAGTCCTGGGGGCGGCAAGATTGGTGCCCGGGGCGCAGATGTCGGGCTTGATGCGCCCGTCCCGGGTCGGTCCGGTGGAGCTGAACAGGGCAATGCGGTCCGGCTCCCCGGATATTGCGTCACCGCGCAGGTCGCGGGCGGCGAAGCGACGTCCATCGGGATCGAAGGCGCTCCAGCCACCGCGCAGCCCGACGCCGGCGCGGGGACCTTCGGTAGCTCCCACGCTCACCACGTTTTTGGCGCTCGCGGGGGCATAGAGACTGGACCGGTCCAGCACCCGGTCGCCGTCGCGGTCTGAGCCTTCGTTGCCGGCCGCGAACAGAACCACGGCATCCGGATGCTTCCACAGAAACAGGTCGGCCTCGTAGCTGTCGTCCGTATACTGGCCTTCGGCGGGATCGCCCCACGCGTTGACGTGGATGCGTGCGCCCAGGTCACGGGCCTGCTGAAACAGCTCCTGCAGGTCGAGCGGGCGGCCGTTGAGATAGTATCCGGAAGGCATCTCCGCCCGATGCTCCCGCTTGACCTCGGTGTACTGCTCGATGGCCTGGAACACCAGCTCGGCGGCCGGGGCCAGGCCCCGGTATTTCCCCCGGCTGCGGGTGCCGTCGCCCAGGGCCAGGCCCGCCACGTGGGTGCCGTGGCCGCTGTTGCGGTCGGCGGGGCCGCCGTCGGCCCCCGCCTGCACCACGAAGGCGTCCCAGGACGGGTTGACGGGCCAGCTGGTAATGGCGCGAATCCGGCCGCGAAAGTCCGGGTGCAGTGCATCGCCGGTCGCCCCCCGGTCGAGCCCGGTATCGGCCACGGCCAGCACCTGGCCGGCGCCGTCAACTTCCGGCGATTCCGGCAAGGCAGCCGTTGCGCCCAGGCCGACCGCCTCGTGAAGAGCGCTGCCGGCGAGCAGAGGCGCCCGCGCCCGGTCCGCCAGCTTGACGCCCTTCATGCGGCGCAGGCCCTCCAGGTCCGGGCAGTCCCTCAGGCGGACCTTGTAGCGGCTCAGGGACAGGACCTCCATCCCCGCTTCGCCGAGCTGCAGCTCGATGCGTTCGCGGTCGTCCATGCCGAAGCAGACCAGGTCGACCCAGCTCCGGGGCATGCCTGCGTGAGCGGCCGCGCCGGGGGACTGGTCCGCCAGGGCCCGGGTGCAAAAACGGTATTCGTAGGGTTGCAAGCCCGCCAGCGCAGGCAGGGCCTTGCGCAATGCGGAGGTTGCCAGTCCGCTTGGCAGCTCCGCGCACAGCCCGAAAGGTGGACAATGAAAATGGATGAGGGCACCAGCCGCTGTCAGGGACGCCTTCCAGGCGGGGGCGACCGGGCCGAAAAAACGCAGGATGCAGCGGGGGGCACCGTCCCTGACGAACTCTCCGTCCGGAACATTCATGGGACGGCCGTTGACAAAGACCCGGTCACTGTCCACATCGATCGGCAGGATCTCGTCCGGGTCTGGCCTGACACTGACCCGGACGAGGGAGAATGCCGGATACTGGTAGATAACCTTGGTCTTGTGCAGGTCCAAGAGCAGTGGCGAACCATTGTCGACGACTGCGTGCATCTACCGGTTGTCCCTGTTTCACTGGCTATCGCGGCGCAACAGAAGCAGCGAAGCATCCTGTGCGCCCCCTCCTACCCGATCGCACTGCAGGCCGCAGCCATTGATTCTCAGATCCTAGGAAAGAGAGGCCGGCAGCCTTGCGGGTGTTTTTAACTATAGACCAGGGTGCTGGAATTCCAACCGATATTACCCATCCGCCCCATTTACCCGAAATGCCGAATGGCTGTCCGTAGCCCTGATGCGAATATGGAATAGCGGACGCCCGACGAATCAAGGCTCACTCATCGCCGGGCATCCTTACTGATTTTTTTCCGCCGTTAGGGATACACATGAAAAGGGAGAAGAGTACTGGGGAATTAAGCGAAACGAGCCTACTTTGATGTCATGTGCTCCCTGACCAGACTGGCTAGTTTTCCCGGATTTAGGGGACGGCTCAGATAGTATCCCTGCACCTGCTCACAGAGCCTTTCCTGGAGAAAACTCATTTGCTCTTGATTCTCCACACCTTCAGCGACCACGCCCAGATGCATGCTGTTTGCCATGCTCAGGACAGCCGTGATTATGGCTCTGTCATTAGGGTTATAAGTCACTCCCTTTACGAACGATTTGTCTATCTTAAGCCTGTCCACCGGAAAGTTCTTAAGATAGCTCATGCTTGAGTACCCAGTGCCAAAGTCATCGATACTGAGCTGCACGCCGATCTGTTTAAGGGCGCGCAGGGTTCGCACAGAGCTATCCAAATCTTTCGCCAGCAGGCTTTCGGTGACTTCGAGCTCCAGGTCGTGGGGCTTCAGTCCGGTGTCCAACAAGGCCTTTTCTACCAGGCCGACAAAGTTGGTTTGCACGAACTGAGCAACAGACACATTCACGGCGACGCGTCTAATAGACAGCCCTTCGTCTTGCCATGCCTTCATTTGACCACATGCGGTACGGATCACCCATTCCCCGATAGGGAGGATCATGCCGTTTTCCTCGGCCATTGGAATAAACTCGACAGGCGAGATGTCACCGAGTTTGGGGTTGTACCAGCGAAGGAGTGCCTCAGCGGCATTGAAAGAACCGGTAGCCAATTCCATCTGTGGCTGATAATGGAGGGAGAATTCGCCTCTCTCCATTGCTCTCCGCAGATAACCATCCAGAGTCATGCGGCGAATAGCCGCCGTGTTCATGGACTCATCGTAAAATTGATACTGATTCTTACCCGCCCGCTTGGCAAAATACATGGCGGTGTCGGCGTTCTTGACCAGGGTCTCCGCGTCCTTACCATCCTCTGGATATAAGGCGATTCCCACACTGGAGGTGATGTAGGTCTCATTTCCAGATAGGACAAAAGGTTTGGACAGCTTGTCCATGATACGGGTGACTACGGTGGCTGCATCTTCACCGTATCGCAGATCCACCAGAAGTATCGTGAACTCATCGCCCCCGAGTCTCGCTATTTGCAGTATCCCTTGGGGACATTCGAGACGTGTTACGGTATCGTCGCCGCGAACGCAGTCCAGCAGGCGCTCCGCGACCCCTTTAAGCAGCAAGTCGCCGAAGCTGTGACCCAGAGTGTCGTTGATGCGCTTGAAATCATCGATATCCAGAAAAAGGACGCTTAACCGCCATGCGTGGCGCTCGGCACGCAACACTTCCTGGGATAACCGCTCGGTGAAAGACACGCGATTGGGAAGGTTTGTCAGGCTGTCATAATAGGCGAGTTTACGAACTACCTCCTCGGCTTTTACGCGTTCCGTCACATTCTGCACTGTGCCGTAAACGAGTCCGGAACGCGTATCAGTGATGCTCATCGGTGAACTCTGTTGCTGAACGTGGCATACAGAGCCGTTGGGCAGCAGGATACGGTGGGTGAAAGACATGGAGACAGTGCCCTGATTGGTATCGGCAAACCAGGCCTTGACCATGCCCTTGTCCCATGGGTGGACACGTTCCAGCCATGCCGTGGTTGAGGCCGCTACCTCGCCCGGTTGCACCTCTAAGATTCGGTAAACTTCGTCCGACCACCACATCCAGTCTTCGGCTGGATCCCATTCCCAGTTTCCCAGGCGTGCGATCCGCTGTGCGTTGTCCAGCCTCGCCTGGCTCCTGGACAGATCCTGAGCGGTGCGTCTGAGCTTCTTGAGCGTCTCGCTCGCGCGCAGCAGGTATCGTATCCGGTGATTAAGCAAAGACCAGTTGATCGGCTTGGTCGTGAAGTCGGTAGCACCGGCCGCGTAAGCATGATCGATGGATACCGCATCTTCGAAACCCGTCACCATGAGAATGGGCAGGGTGTCGCCGCCGGGCCTGACACGTATCTGGGTGCAGGTGCTAAACCCATCCAACTTCGGCATGTCCACATCCAGCAGGACGATGTCTGGTAAACGGCGGTCGATAGCTTCCAAGGCCGCAACCCCGTCGCCAGCCTCCAACACCTCGAAGGCTGCCAGTTCCAGAGACCGGCGAGCCAGCATTCGGGTGGTGTCATCATCATCCACCACCAGGACGATTGGCCGCTCTTCGCTTTGGGTCTCAGGGCTCATCAGACTGTGTTTCGAATTTCTTGGCCCAGGACCTGATCAACCCGTTCATACTCAGATTTTATTGCCGTAAGCAGTGTATCAGCACCTTCGATCTGCTCGGCACGTCCTGCCACTTCCAACTCCTTGCAGATGGAGGCCAGGTTCATCGCTCCCAGGTTGGCGCTGGAGGATTTTAGTCGGTGAGCGATCTTGCCGAAACGCGCGGCATCTCCTCTTTGCACACTGGACGCCAGGAGCTCCAGATCGGAATTTGCATTGGCGAGGTACTTTTTTATCAGTGCTGGAAGAAACCCCTGCGAGCCGTCCGCGTCCATGGCGCGTATACCTTCCAGGACAACGGGGTCCAGTGGATGATCATCGGTCTTGGAGCCATCTTGGCGGCTCCTGTTCGATGGTTCTGAGACCGGTGAAGCGGGAGAAGCCGATGCAATCACCGCATCCTCCGTCCCGACCGGCAGCCAGTGTCTAAGAACGGCTGACAGATGAGCCGCGGTGAAGGGTCAGATGGAGGCCAGGTTCATCGCTCACAGGTT
>RRYU01009497.1_pt1 | contig 17622 bp, 12 predicted proteins | sample 2162651 | NCBI WGS metagenome assembly RRYU01 (sample SAMN10267283, study PRJNA491782) | microbial mat metagenome | isolation source: biomat in the production well | place: Japan: Minami-Kanto gas field, natural gas well KTG3 | collected 2017-06 | reverse complement strand
ATCCGCTGATCCGCGATCTGGTCGCCGAATCGGGTGGAAACGTGCGAAACCGGGTGATCGCGCGGTTGCTTGAGCTGGCGCGTGTCCTGATCGCGATGGAGGACTGGGTCAAGGCCATCGTGCCGGGCGAGCCCTGTTGTCGGCCGACGCAGGTGCCGGACGATGCCGTCGGCGTGGGTCTGGTGGAGGCCGCACGAGGCAGCTTGGGTCACTGGCTCGTCATCCGCCGAGGCCGCATCCTCAACTACCAGATCATTGCCCCGACCACCTGGAACTTCTCGCCTCGCGATGCCGCCGGCATTCCGGGTGCATTGGAGCAGGCCCTTGTCGGGTGCGAGGTCCGGCCCGGCGAGACCACCCCGGTCGCCGTCCAGCACATCGTGCGCTCCTTCGACCCCTGCATGGTGTGCACTGTGCATTAGGGTTCTTGACTGCGGCCGAAATGCTTGAACGATGCTCGGCAGTCGCCAGGCTTATTCCAGAATAAGCCTCCATCCTCCTCCGTTCGGTAAGCATTCCCAGCAAGGTTGCACCGGGACCACAGAAAAACGCAGGGCGGTGGAATAGCGTATGACGGTCTCGACGAACGAAGTGTCTGTCGTCGCGAAAAACCAATGGCTGTTCAGCACGGTCATTATGAGATTGCGGCTAGGTGCAGCGTGATGTTGTGCTCGTTGATCAGACCGAAGGGGGTCTATGCCTGCCGGCAGCCCATGTCGTGGCAGGGGTTGGTGTCGCCACGGAGACAGCCGCCCGTCGAGCCGCAGATCCGTCCCCCGCCACACGGTCGCGCAGATGTCGTGCCTGCGGTCCATCGCAAGAGGATCGATGCCCGGAACACCCTCTTGCGCTCGCCTGACGGCTGGCGCCACTCAGCTTGATTCGGATCGCGCGGCGGCTGTTTCGCCAAGAAGCACTGCGATTCGTCTATAGCGTTTCTATAGCATCCTTTCTATTGACTCTGCCGGTGGACGAGTCACATACTCCTTGCCAAAAATCGGGTATTGGCTGATGCTGCAATCGAACGGTGCGTCATCATTGTGCCGTGCAGTCAGGATTATCCAATACAGTCATCGTGATTAAAAAAGAACTTAAGTAATTAATGAAATAGTCGGCATTCTATTCAAGTCCGGTCCGGATCCTCGTTAGGCGAGGCCCGGTGAACAGGACTGGAGAGTGACCACCCGCACCAGAGGAGAGCCCGATCCATGCAACTATCCCGTCGAGGTTTTTTTCGCGTCTGCGCGGCAGGGGCCGGAGCCTCCAGCCTGGCGGCGCTCGGGTTTTCGCCCGCGCCAGCACTGGCGTCGGCGCGTGCCTTCAAGCTCGACCGTACCATGGAGACACGCAATACCTGTCCCTACTGCTCGGTGAGCTGCGGTGTCATCATCTACACCCTCGGCAGCGGCGCGAAGAACGCCAAGGCGGACATCGTGCACATCGAGGGCGATCCGGATCATCCGGTCAACCGCGGCACACTCTGCCCGAAGGGCGCGGGTCTGCTCGATTTCGTGCGCAGCGAGAACCGTCTCCGCTATCCGGAATACCGCGCCGCCGGCTCGAGCGAGTGGCAGCGCATCTCTTGGGACGATGCCTTCGAGCGAATCGCGCGCCTGATGAAGGATGACCGCGACACGCACTTCGCCATGACCAACGCCGACGGCGAGACCGTCAACCGCTGGCCCACCATGGGTTTGCTGGCCAGCAGCGCAGTCAGCAACGAGGCGGGCTACCTGACCGCCAAGATGACGCGCGGACTTGGCATCGTTTCGGTCGATACCCAAGCACGCATTTGACATGCCCCGACGGTGGCCAGTCTGGCTCCGACGTTCGGGCGTGGCGCGATGACCAACCATTGGGTCGACATCAAGAATGCCGATCTGGTGCTCGTCATGGGCGGCAATGCAGCCGAGGCACATCCCTGCGGTTTCAAGTGGGTCATCGAGGCCCAGACACGCCGTAAGGCCAAGCTCGTGGTCGTGGACCCGCGTTTCACGCGTTCCGCGGCTGTCTCCGATTTTTATGCACCGCTGCGTAGCGGCTCGGATATCGCGTTCCTGGGCGGGGTGATCAATTACCTGCTCGACAACGACAAGATCCATCACGAGTACGTTCGCCGGTACACGAACGTGTCCTACCTCGTGCGGGATGATTTCGCCTTCGAGGACGGGATCTTCTCGGGCTACGACGCGGCACAGCGCAAGTACGACCGCGAATCCTGGGACTACGAGATCGGGGAGGACGGCTTCGTGATCTCCGATCCGACCCTGACTCACCCGCGGTCGGTCTACCGGTTGATGAAGCAGCATTACGCCCGCTACACACCGGCTTTGGTCAAGGACGTGTGCGGCACCTCGGAGGAGGACTTCATCAAGGTCTGCGAAGCGATCGGCGAGACCGCGACGCCGGACAAGACCATGACCATCCTCTATGCCTTGGGCTGGACTCAGCACACCACCGGCTCTCAGACGATCCGGGCGATGGCCATGATCCAACTGCTGCTCGGCAACATGGGCCGCGTCGGCGGCGGCATCAATGCCTTGCGCGGTCATGCCAACGTTCAGGGCATCACGGACATGAACCTGATCACCAACATGCTGCCGGGTTACCTGCGGCTGGCCTCGGACAAGGAGCAGGATTGGCAAGCGTATCTCGACGCCCGCTCGCCGAAACCGCTGCGTCCGAACCAGATGAGCTTTTGGCAGAACTTCCCGAAGTTTCGGGTCTCGCTGGCCAAGGCGCTTTACGGCGGGGCGGCCACCGCCGAGAACAACTTCCGTTACGACTGGTTCCCGAAGCTCGACAAGCCCTACGACGTGTTGCAGATGTTCGAGAACATGCATCAAGGGAAGATGAACGGCTTCATTTGCCAGGGGTTCAATCCCTTAGCGGCGGTGCCCTGCGTTCAGAAGGTCAGCGAGGGCTTGGCAAAGCTCAAGTTCATGGTGGTCATCGACCCACTCGTAACCGAGACCTCCGAATTCTGGGCCAACTACGGCATCTACAACAATGTCGAGCCGAGCGGAATCGATACAGAGGTGTTCCGGCTCCCGTCGACCTGCTTTGTCGAAGAGAACGGCTCCTTCACCAACTCGAGTCGGGTGTTGCAGTGGCATTGGAAGGCGGCGGATCCGCCGGGGGAGGCCAAGAGCGATCTGCAGATCGTCGCTGGCATCTTCTACCGGCTGCGGCGTCTCTACGAGCAGGAGGGCGGCACCTTTGCCGATCCCGTCACGAGCCTGACCTGGGACTACGGGCAACCCCTGGCGCCCAGCCCCGAGGAGCTCGCCAAGGAGTTCTCGGGACGCGCTCTGGTCGATCTGGGCGACCCCAAGGATCCGACCAAGATCCTGGTCAAGGCTGGGGAGCAGCTTGCGGGCTTCGCCCAGCTCCGTGACGACGGCACCACCGCCTCCGGCTCCTGGCTCTATTGCGGGAGCTGGAGTCAGGACGGCAACCTGATGGCACGCCGCGACACCGCGGATCCCTCCGGTCTCGGCTTCTATCCCCAGTGGGGCTTCGCTTGGCCGGCCAACCGCCGCGTGCTTTACAACCGAGCCAACTGCGATACCGCCGGCAAGCCTTGGGATCCGACCCGCCAGACCATCGCCTGGAACGGGACCCGGTGGGCCGGCAACGACGTGCCGGACATGCGTCCCGACGCGGCTCCGGAGCTGGACGTCGGCCCCTTCATCATGCTCCCGGACGGCGTAGGTCACCTGTTCGCGCTCAAGGGCATGGCCGAGGGACCGCTCCCCGAGCACTACGAGCCGTTCGAGACGCCCATCGGCATCAACCCGCTGCATCCGGACAACCCGCTCGCGACCAGCAACCCGGCTGCGCGCCTGTTCGAGTACGACGCCAAGCAACTGGGGACGGCGGAGGACTTCCCCTATGTCGGCACCACCTATCGCGTGACCGAGCATCAGCACTTCTGGACCAAGAACGTCCGCTCCAGCGCGGTCCTGCAGCCGTCGCAGTTCGTCGAGCTTGACGAGGAGCTCGCGGCGGAGAAGGGCATCGTTGCCGGTGATCTGGTGAAGGTGATCTCGAATCGTGGTCGGATCCTGGCGGTGGCCGTGGTGACCAAGCGACTGCGACCCTTGAATATCCACGGCCGGCGGGTGCACACGGTCGGAATCCCGATTCATTGGGGGTTCGTGGGGGTCGCCAAACCCGGGTTCCTGGCCAACCGGCTGACGCCCTTCGTCGGCGACGCCAACTCGCAGACGCCGGAGTTCAAGGCGTTCCTCGTCAACGTGGAAAAGGTCTGAGGAGGCGGTCATGAGCATGCAATCCCTCGCTGTCGAGGCCCGGTCTGCCACGACGACAACGCCCCCCGGCGTCCGCCAACCGCTCGAGGTGGCTAAGCTGATCGATGTGACCAAGTGCATCGGCTGCAAGGCATGCCAGGTGGCCTGCGTGCAATGGAACGACCTGCATCCGGCCATCGGCAAGAACATCGGTGTTTACGACAATCCGGCGGACTTGGACGACGCCTCCTGGACGGTGATGCGGTTCGCGGAGGTGGAGGTTCAGCCGGGTCGGTTGGAGTGGCTGATCCGCAAGGACGGGTGCATGCACTGTGCCGATCCGGGCTGCCTGAAGGCTTGTCCGGCACCCGGTGCCATCGTGCGCTATGCCAACGGTATCGTGGACTTCAATCAGGAGCACTGTATCGGCTGCGGTTACTGCATCACCGGTTGTCCGTTCGACATCCCCCGGCTCTCCCCGGTTGATCAGAAGGCTTACAAATGCACGCTGTGCTCGGATCGGGTGGCCGTGGGTCTCGAGCCGGCCTGCGTCAAGACCTGCCCCACCGGGGCGATCGTCTTTGGGTCGAAGGACGACATGGTCCATTACGCCGAGGCACGCGTCGGGCAGCTCCATGAGCGGGGATACACGAACGCCGGACTCTACGACGCCCCCGGGGTCGGCGGCACCAATGTCATGTATGTCCTGCAGCATGCTGATGAGCCGGGACTCTACTCGGGTCTTCCGAAGAATCCGACCATCGATCCGCTGGTCGAGCTCTGGAAAGGCATCGCCAAACCGCTGGCCATCGGCGCGCTGGCGGCCGTCACCCTGGCGAGCCTCTTCCACTACATCTCCAAGGGCCCGAACGAGGTCTCGAAAGAGACCGAGAAGGAGTTCGAGAAATGAAACGCGACCCGAACGACCTCATCCGCTACACCACGGGAGAGCGCGTCAACCATTGGGTGGTTGGCATCACCTTCATCCTGGTCGCACTCTCCGGTCTGGCCCTGTTCCATCCGGCCTTCTGGCCGCTGACCCAACTGTTCGGAGGGGGGGTGTGGACACGCATCCTGCATCCCTATGCGGGCGCGCTGATGTCCGTTGCCTTTCTGTTTATGATGATTCGCTTCTGGACTCTGAATCTCATGGGCGCGAGGGATTGGGAATGGCTGCGTCGTATCGGCGAGATGGCCGAGGGCGACGACCACAAGATGCCGGCACAGGGCAAGTACAACGGCGGACAGAAACTGCTGTTCTGGTTGCTGGTGATTTGCATGATCCTACTCACCCTCTCCGGCATCGGACTGTGGCGCAGTTGGTTCAGCATCTCGGTCGAGCTGGTCCGACTCGCGGCCGTAGTCCATGCCGCAACCTCGGTGGTCATGATCGCGCTCATCATGATACACATCTATGCCGCCATCTGGACGAAAGGGACGATTCGGGCCATGTGGTACGGGACCGTGACGCGCCCCTGGGCGAAACAGCATCACCGCGATTGGTTCAACGAGGCGACCAAAGAGCCCTGAGTAGCCGCCGATGCCGGAGGGGCCGATCCGTTCGGTGTCTCCGGCAGGGTCCGAGGCGCGGCGAGCGGGCTCGCCTCGAGATCCTGAAACCAGCCCCTGTGCCGCAACGGCACAACGGGCGCAACGACAGGGTGGCCGAGGTCCTTCTCGCGCCGCGTAAGCGATACCAGACAGGGGTCATCCTCGATGCCGAGTGCCTTACCGCAACCTGAATTGATCGGCGCCGTTCGCGAGATTCCCGCGTTGCGTCTCCCGTCGCCGGATCTGTTCGCCCGGCGGGCAGGGCGGGCGCGGGCCTTGGCCGAGGGTCACGACCTGGGGGCTTTCCTCCGCTTTGCCGCGGTCCTCGCCGAGGCGCAGCAGGATGTTTTGGAACGGCCGACGGCCTCGGGTCGCGACTTGCGCGCACTCCTGGATCAGTGTCGTATCGGCGGGATGCCGCCCTTGGCGCATCCGGGCTGGCAACCCGATCCGCACTGGGCCGCGCTTGCTCGGAGCCTTGCCGAACACCTGACCGCGGCGTCGCCCGACCTCTTGCCCGATCAGGCGAAGGCCGCCTGCGCGCGCATCCTCGCCTCCGGGGATGTCTGGCTTGCGGAGCAGGGTCACCTGCTGCTGGACCCGGACGCCAACGAGCTGCCCGATCTCGCCTGTGCACCCCTGATCGGCGCTGCCATGCAGGTCTGCTGGACCGCGCAGGCCGCGCGCCTGAGCCCGGATGATGTCGGACCGCCCGCCGGTGCCGGTCTTTGCCCGGTCTGCGGTAGTCCGCCGGTTGCCTCCATCGTGCGTGTCGGCGGTGCCGAGGACGGTGCTCGCTATCTGCATTGCGGACTCTGCGCCAGCGAGTGGCGTTTGGTGCGCAGTCAATGCAGCCAATGCAACAACAGCCGGGGCATCACCTATCTGGGCCTCGAGTCCCGGGGCGAGGCGGTCAAGGCCGAGGCCTGTCCCGAGTGTCGCAGCTACCTGAAGATCTGCAGGATGGACAAGGATCTCGGGGTCGATCCCTGGGCCGACGATCTGGCAACCATGGCCCTGGATTGGCTGGTGGATCAGGAGGGGTTCACCCGGGCGGGCATCAATTTCATGTTGATCCAACCCGAGGCCCCGGCGACTCCCGCCTAGTCCGCCCAGGCCCCTCGTCCCGCAAGGATCCTCTATCGTGGATAGTCTCCCAGCGCACCGGCGTCCCCCGTCCGTCGATCGCATCCTGGGCTGGCCTTCGCTCGTCCCGCTGTTGGCCGAGTACGGCCGGCCGGCCGTGCTTGCGGAGGTGCGTACGCAGCTCGCCGAATGGCGTGGCGACCCCGGCGATGGTTGGCCGGCCGACGAGGTCTTTGCCGAGCATCCGTTCGCGGCCGGGTTGGCGGCGCGTCTGACACGCAGCCATGCCCCGAGGCTGCGTCGGGTCTTCAATCTCACGGGGACCGTGCTGCATACCAATCTCGGGCGGGCGCAGCTGCCGGAGGAGGCGATCGAGGCCCTGACGTCGGCGGCACGCGAGCCCTGCGCATTGGAGTACGACCTGGACGACGGACGCCGCGGCGACCGGGACCGGGTCGTCGAGGGCTGGCTCCGGGAGCTGACCGGGGCCGAGGCGGCCACCGTCGTCAACAACAATGCGGCGGCGGTGTTTCTGTTGCTCAACAGCCTGGCGTCACGTAAAGAGGTGATCGTCTCGCGCGGCGAGCTGGTGGAGATCGGCGGCGCCTTCCGTATCCCGGACATCATGACGCGCGCCGGTGTGCGTCTCAAAGAGGTCGGCACCACCAACCGCACCCACAGTCACGACTATGCGGATGCCCTGGGTCCCCGCACGGGCCTGCTGATGCGGGTACACACCAGCAATTTCGCGATCCAAGGGTTCACCGCACGGGTGCCGGAGGTCGAGCTGGCCCGCATCGCCGGGGGGCACGGCGTTCCCTTCGCCGTGGACCTGGGCAGCGGGACCCTGGTGGACTTGGCGCGCTTCGGCCTGCCCGCGGAGCCGACGCCGCAGGCTGCGTTGCGCCAGGGCGCAGACCTGGTCACCTTCAGCGGCGACAAGCTTCTCGGCGGTCCGCAGGCCGGGATCCTGGTCGGGCGCGCCGACTTGATCGCCCGAATCAAGAAGAATCCGCTCAAGCGGGTCCTGCGGGTGGGCAAGATGACCCTTGCGGCCCTCGAGGCCGTCCTGCGGCTCTATCGGGATCCCGAGCGGTTGCCCGAGCGGTTGCCGACGCTGCGACTGCTGACCCGTACGGCCGAGGAGATCGCGGCGCAGGTGGAGCGGCTGTTGCCCTCCATGCAGCGGGCCTTGGGCGGTTGGCCATTGGCTTTGGGCAGCGAGCCGACCGGGAGTCAGATCGGCAGCGGTGCGCTGCCCCTGGAGCGGCTCCCGAGCCGGGCGATCGCCGTACGTGCCTCTCGCCGGCAGGCCGCGGTGCTGCGCGAGCTGGAGGAGGCCCTGCGCGGTCTGCCGACCCCGGTCATCGGGCGGCTCGAGGGCGGTGTCCTCTTCCTCGACCTGCGCTGCCTGGACGACGAAGCGGGCTTCTGCGACCAGCTCGCCGGGTTGTGCCGGCCATGATCGTCGGAACGGCCGGACATATCGACCACGGCAAGACGGCACTGGTGCGGGCACTGACCGGCGTGGACACGGACCGGCTGCCCGAGGAAAAGGCCCGCGGCATCACGCTGGAGCTAGGCTACGCTTACCAGTCGCGCGAGTCCGGCGGGATTCTGGGCTTCATCGACGTCCCCGGTCACGAGCGACTGGTGCACACCATGGTTGCCGGCGCGACCGGGATCGACTTCGTCCTTCTGGTGGTCGCCGCTGACGATGGGCCGATGCCGCAGACGCGCGAGCACCTGCAGGTCTTGGATCTGCTGGGCCTTGAATGCGGTGCGGTCGCCTTGACCAAGACCGACCGGGTCTCGGCGCAGCGTCTCGCCGAGGTCGAGGCCGATGTGCGGGGTCTCTTGAGCCGGACCGGTCTGGCCGCTGCACCTTTGTTCCCGGTCAGCGCCGTCACGGGAGAGGGGATTGCCGACCTGCGCACCCATCTGCACGCCGCGGTCCCTGCGCGATCGGACCGCATCGACGACCGGCGGTTTCGTCTCGCGGTGGATCGCGCCTTTACCCTGGCCGGTACCGGGATCGTCGTGACAGGTACAGTCCACAGTGGTCATGTACAACCGGGTGACCAGCTGCGACTGACCCCGTCGGGCCGCGAGGCACGGGTTCGCGGCCTGCACGCTCAGAACGAACCCGCCGAGATCGGGGTCGCCGGTCAACGCTGCGCCTTGAACCTCGCCGGCTCCGAGCTTCATCACACCGAGATCCGGCGCGGGGAGTGGGTCGTCGCGCCGGATCTGCATCTCCCGACACGGCGTTTCGACGCGCGCCTCCGCGTTCTGCCCGACACCGACCGGGCACTGCGTCACTGGACGCCGGTGCACTGTCACCTCGGTGCCGCGCACCTGACCGGCCGGGTCGCCGTCCTGGAGGGCGATGTCATCGAGCCAGGCGGTAGCGGGTTGGTCCAGTTGGTCTTGGACGAACCGATCGGCGCCTTGCGCGGTGATCGATTTATCCTGCGGGATCAATCCGCCCGCCAGACCTTGGGCGGCGGGCGCGTTCTGGATCCAGAGCCGCCGACCCGCGGCCGACGCCGGCCTGGGCGGCTCGCTTTGCTCGGTGCCTTCGCCGAGCCCGAGGTGACGACGGCCGTCGCGCGCGCCCTGCCGCTGGCCAACGAGGGGATCGGACTGGACCGACTGGCCCGACACTGGAATCTGGGCCCCTCGACCTTGGCCGCCCTCGCCGCTCTGCCCGAGACGGTTGCCGTCGGTGCGTCCGCCGGCGGCATGCTCTTCTCGGTCGACGTCTGGCAGGCGTGGCAAGCGCGGATCCTGCAGACACTGGCCGAGGAGCACGAGAAGGCCCCGGAACGACTCGGGCCGGATCGCGAACGCCTGCGCCGGATGGCGGCACCCCGCCTGGCACGCCCGGAGTTTGCGGCCCTATCGGACAACTTGATCCGTTCCGGACGCCTCGTGCGCACCGGCCCCTACATGCATCTGCCGGGTCACGCCGTGCGCCTGTCCCCGGATGCGGAGCATCTCTGGCGCGAACGGATCTTCCCGCAGCTCGACGCACAGCCCTTCAATCCGCCGCGCGTGCGGGATCTTGCCGGTGCGCTCGGCAGCGACGAGAATGCGATCCGTCGGTTGCTCAAGCAGCTCGCCGGCATGGGCGAGGTCTTTCAGGTGGCGCACGACCATTTCTTCACGCGCTCGGCGATCGCGCACATGTCGACGCTGGCGCGCGACCTGCAGGAGCGCGAGGGTGCCGCCCGCGCCGCGGCCTTCCGCGATGCCCTGGGTATCGGGCGCAAGGTCGCGATCCAGATCCTCGAGTTCTTCGACCGCATCGGCTACTGTCGCCGCATCGGCGACGAGCATCGTGTGTTTCGCGACAGCTTGTTGGATCTGGATGCACCATCGACCGTCAGGCCGACGACCGATCACGCTCGATAGACATCGTTTTTGGAAGGGCTTCGCTATCCGGTGAGGCGGCCGGACTTCAAATCCGGTTGGGGCCGTCAGGCGGTCCCGGGTGGGTTCGACTCCCACGCCCTTCCGCCATTTGTCCTGGCTGCCGCCTTGGGAGGTGAGCGGTCGGCTCTGTCGCCGGTCCGGCGCGGAACCCTGATCCTCGCCATCGTCCCATGGAGGCCAGCGCGCCATGTCGCCGTCCGCATCCGCCCGTTCCGATTCCATTGATCCCGGCACCGCCGAGCCGATCCGCCTGACGACCCTGTCGCACGGCGGCGGCTGCGGCTGCAAGATCTCGCCCAAGATCCTGGCGGAGGCCCTGCGCGGGGTCTCCACCGGTTTCGCGCATCCCGACCTCCTCGTCGGCAGCGCCACCGCGGACGATGCCGCCGTGCTGCGCCTGACCGACGACCTGGCCCTGGTCGCGACGACCGATTTCTTCATGCCGATCGTCGACGATCCCTACGATTTCGGGCGCATCGCCGCCACCAACGCCATCTCGGACATCTATGCGATGGGCGGCACGCCCGTCTTGGCCCTGTCGATCGTCGGGATGCCGATCGATCGCCTGCCGCTGCCCGTGATCCGACGCATCCTGGATGGCGGGGTGTCGGTCTGCGCCGAGGCCGGGATCGCACTCGCCGGCGGGCACTCGATCGACGCCCCCGAGCCCATCTACGGTCTGGCCGTGATGGGCACCGTCCATCCCGATCGGCTGAAATCCAATGCGACCGCCCGGGCAGGCGACTGCCTGGTGCTCGGCAAACCGCTCGGTATCGGCATATTGAGTGCGGTGCTGAAGAAGGGGCTCCTCGACGCCGCCGGCTATCGGCGCATGCTCGATCTGACCACCCGCCTGAACCGGCCCGGCATCACCTTCGCCTCCTGGCCCGAGGTGCACGCCATGACCGACGTCACCGGCTTCGGACTCCTGGGCCACCTGCTCGAGGTCTGTCGTGCATCGCGGACCGGGGCACGGCTGCACTTCGCCGACATCCCCATGATCGAGCAGGCGGTCGCCTTCGCTCGCGAGGGTCATGGTCCGGGCGCCATCGAGCGCAATTGGGACAGCTACGGCGCAGAGGTGACCCTCGCCCCCGACCTGCCGCACTGGGCCTTGCGGCTGCTCTGCGATGCCCAGACCAGCGGCGGACTCCTGGTCGCCTGCGCACCCGATGCTGTCGAGGCGGTGATCGCACGGTTCCGCCGCGACGGATTCGAGGAGGCCGCCAGGATCGGCGAACTGATCGACGGCGCGGGCGGTGTGACCGTCTCCTGATGAACGTCGGCCGAGCCGCATTCCCCGGGCCTGAATGATCTCCGCGTGTCCGTTAGGCAGCCTTCGGAGGTTGCCGCGTGTCCCGTCACCGGTCCGGTGCAGTCCATGCCGTTGAACCATCAACAGATAGGATTCGAAGGAGTGACCATGACGATCGATCGACGCGATTTCTTGAAAGGCGGCATCGGTACCGCTGCAGCTGCGGTCCTACCGGTCCCGCTCGCCCATGCAGTGGCACCTGTCGGGCCAACCCTGATCACAGGCCGGATGTCGGCACTGCTGGCGAGGACGCAGGCGACGCGGGTCGTGGTCTGCGGGGGTGGTTGGGGAGGACTGACCGCAGCGAAGTACCTGAAACAGGAAGACCCGACGCTCGACGTCGTGCTCTTGGAGCGCAATCCGATCTTTTTTTCCTGACCGATGAGCAACAAGTGGTTGGTCGATCTGCTCGACACCTCCTTCCTGACGCACGACTATCTGACCCCGGCGGCCCGGCACGGGTATCGATTCATCCAGACCGAGATCATGGGCATCGAGCGCGACCGCAAACGGGTTGCCACCTCGCACGGGAATTTGGACTACGACTATCTGATCCTGTCGCCCGGCATCCACGACAATTATGGGGCCTGGTTCGGAGATGACCTGGATGCCGCCCATCATACTCGGATCCACTTTCCGTCCGCCTACATCCCGAGCGCGGAGCATCTGACGCTCAAACAGAAGATCAAGTCATTCAAGGGGGGAACCCTGGTGATGACGTTGCCGCCTCCGCCGCATCGTTGTCCGCCCTCGCCGTACGAGCGGGCCTGCCTTCTCGCTTGGTACTTCAAGCGCAACAAGGTGCCGGCCCGGATCGTCATTCTCGACCCGAAGGATGGGATCCGCCCCATCGGTCCGGGCTTCAAGGCGGCTTTCGACGAGTTGTATCCCGACATCATCACCCATGTGCCGAATGCGCGGGTCGAGTCGATGGACCCCTATGCGAAGCGCATCAAGACCACCGCCGGTGAATGGGAGTTCGAGGACGCGATCCTGATGGTCCCGCACCAAGCCGGCGAGCTGGTCTGGATGGCGGACCTGATCGCGCGGGGCGAAGATGGCCGGCCGCTCGGCTGGGCCGACGTGGATCCACTCCAACTTGTGGCCCGTAATGACCCGGACGTCTATGTCGTTGGCGATGCCGTGGGGGTCGTGTCCCCGCTGTTCCAGCACTATCCCAAGAGCGGCCACGTCGCGAATCGACTGGTACGCATCGTCGCCAAATCGATCGCTGCCCGGGCAGCCGGCCGGGAGCCAGACCCTGGTCTGCCGGACAACCTCTGCTTCATGTGGGTCAAGGGTGATCCGCAAGAGGCGATTGCCGTCGAGTTCGAGTATTCGATGGAGGCGGACCTGATCGTCCAGAAACAGATCGACCTCAATGACCGGAGCCCGGATCTAGTGGCCCGCGACTTCGAGTGGGTCGGCGGCATGTATCAAGATCTGTTCGGCTAGGTGCCCTTTTAAGCCGCGTCCCACGACCGGCGGTGAGAGTGCGAGCGACCCGCGATCGACTCAGATGTCGAACGTGCTGCCCCCGCCGGCCAAGGTCCGCTCCACCACCGCGCGCGTGAGGTGTGGTGCGAACCGCTCGATGAAGGCGTACACATAACCCCGGAGCCAGGCGTTCTTGCGGATGCCGATGCGGGTGGTGCTCGAATCGAAGAGATGCGCGGCGTCCCGCATGCCCAAGCCGCTATCCAGGCTCGCATCGTAGGCCATGCGGGCCAGGATCCCGATGCCGAGTCCCATGCGAACATAGGTCTTGATGACGTCGGCGTCGGACGCGCTCAGGACCACGCGAGGCTCGAGGCCGCGGGCCAGGAAGGCGCGGTTGATTTGGCCGCGGCCGGTGAAGGCGCTGTCGTAGGTCACGATCGGCCAACGCGCGAGCTGCTCCAGGGTCAGCGTCGGCGCATCCAGAATCGGATGGTCCAAGGGTGCGACGATGCAGCGATTCCACTGATAGCAGGGGAGCATCAGCAGCGTGTCGTAGTCCGCGATCGCCTCGGTGGCGATGGCGAGGTCGGCGTCGCCCGCCAGGACCATCTCGCAGATCTGTCTCGGCGTGCCCTGGTGGAGCGAGAGCCGGACCCCGGGATAATCCTCGATGAAGCTGCGAATCGCCTCGGGCAGGACATAGCGGGCTTGGGTGTGGGTGGTGGCGATGGCCAATCGACCGGCGGTCTCGTCGCTGAATTCCTTACCGACCCGGCGCAGATTGTCCAGATCCCCCAGCATGCGTGCCGCGATGGCCAGGACCTGCCGACCCGGCTCGGTCACCTCCACGAGGCGCTTGCCGTGGCGGACGAAGATGTCCACCCCGAGCTCGGTTTCGAGCTGTCGAATCTGCTTGGAGACGCCTGGTTGCGAGGTGAAGAGTGCATCGGCGGCCTCCGAGACGTTGAGCCCGTGACGGACGACCTCCTGAATGTAGCGCAGCTGTTGCAGGTTCATCTCGATTCTCGAATAACAAATAACCGGTTGCTATATCAATCTAACTTCAAATTCCTTCTGTGGCAAAAAGCGACTCGCTAGGATGTCGTCGACACGCTGCCCGGGTCGGCCGAAATCAGACGGCTCGCGGTATCCCGACCATCAGATCATTTAGACAGCGAGCGCCGATATGGACCGAGACGACGACGAGCAACGGAGGATGAACGAGCGGGTGGCCGAGTTTCTCGCCCAGGTCCTGCGTTATCGCGCCGGGGAGCTGACGGAGGAGGAGTTTCGTCCGCTGCGCCTGCAGAACGGCCTCTATGTCATGCGGGAAGCGCCCATGCTGCGGATCGGCATTCCCTACGGTGTGCTGTCGACCATCCAGTTGCGTCGCCTCGCCCGGATCGCCCGCACCTACGACCGCGGCTACGGCCACTTCACGACGCGCCAGAACTTTCAGCTCAATTGGGTCGCGTTCGAGGATGTTCCCGAAATCTTGGTCGAGTTGGCCGCGGTGCAGTTGTACAGTGTCCGGACCTCCGGCAACTGCATCCGCAACATCACCTCCGACCCCTTCGCCGGGGTTGCCTCCGACGAGCGGATCGACCCGCGTCCCTGGTGCGAGATCCTCCGCCGCTGGAGTCTGCTCCACCCGGATTTCGGCCGACTCCCGCGCAAGCTGAAGATCGCGGTCACGGGTGCGCAGCAGGACCGGGCACTGATCCGGGTGCACGACATCGGACTCGAAATCCGGACGAACGACCTCGGGGAGACGGGTTTCCGAGTCTTGGTCGGTGGCGGCCTGGGCCGTAACCCTGCGCTCGCCCAAGAGCTGGAGCCTTTCCTGCCTTGGCGTCACCTGGTGAGCTTCTGCGAGGCCATCGTGGGCGTCTACGATCGCCACGGGCGCCGCGACGACCCCTATAAGGCCCGTCTCAAAACCCTCGTCGGCTCGCTCGGAATCGCCGAGATCAGGCGCCTGGTGATGAAGGAGTGGGCGACGCTCGCGGATGGCCCCTTGACGCTGACCGAGGCCGATCTCGATTTGATCCGATCGCGATTCCTCGAGCCCCCCTATCAGGATCGGCCCGAGGATGATGTCGCGCACCGACGGCGGCTCTCGGGCAACCCCGCTTTCGTGGCCTGGGTGCGCCGGAGTACGCATTCCCACCGGCGTTCCGGATATGCGATCGTCACCCTCTCGACGAAGTATGCGGAGACGGCATCGGGCGATCTGTCCGCAGAGCAACTGGAGCGGGTGGCCGACTGGGCGGACGACTACAGCTTCGGCGAGGTGCGCGTCACGCACGAGCAGAACCTGGTCTTGCCGCATGTCCGCAAGCGCGATCTCTACCCCTTATGGGAGGCCGCCCGTGCGGCGGGTTTGGCTTCGCCCAATCGCGGCCTGCTCACGGACATCATCGCTTGCCCGGGCGGGCGGTATTGCGATCTGGCCAAGGCCGATTCGATCGGCCTCGCACAAGCCATTCAGGCCCGCTTCGCCGACCCGGGCGTCGCGCAGGACATCGGCGAGCTTGCACTCAATGTCTCGGGATGCGTGAACGGCTGCGCGCATCATTCCGTCGCCCACATCGGCATCCGCGGCTTGGAGAAGAACGACCAGGCCTGCTATCAGATCAGCATCGGAGGGGATGCGGGCTACGCGGCACGTTTCGGCACGGTCATCGGCCCGGCCTTGGCCAGCGAGGAGGTCCCAGCCGCCGTCGAGCGGTTGATCGCGACCTATCTGAGCCACCGCCGCGGCGGCGAGCGTTTCCTCGAGACCCGGGAGCGTCTCGGTACCGAGCCGTTTCGTTGCGCCGTTTACGGGGAGGAGCCACCGATCGCCAAGGTCGCCAACGGCTGACGGATTGAATGGTCGGCGCCCCGATGTTCAAGCGACATCGGGGAGGCCAAATTGTTGGATTCTCGCGGGAATGCCCGCAGGCGCGGGCCGAACGGGACCTGATAGACTCGGAGCCTTGTATCGCCCCCCGAGCATCCCGCCACGTTAGTCGGACATGCCCGGAACACCCATCCGCGATCGTCTTTGCCACCAACTTCCCTTAGGACTCGATGACTACTCTCACACACCTGCAACGCCTGGAATCGGAAAGCATCCACATCATGCGCGAGGTGGTGGCCGAGGTGGAGCGCCCCGTGATGCTCTACTCGGTCGGAAAAGATTCCGCCGTCATGCTCCACTTGGCCAAGAAGGCCTTCTATCCGTCCACGCCGCCCTTTCCGCTCCTGCATGTGGATACCACCTGGAAGTTTCAGGACATGTACCGTTTGCGCGAAAAGGCGGCGCGCGATGCGGGGATGGAACTGCTGGTCTACCAGAATCCAGAGGCGCTCGCGCGCGGCATCAACCCCTTCGATCACGGCTCCCTGCACACCGATCTGTGGAAGACCGAAGGGCTGAAGCAGGCGCTCGACGAATACGGCTTCGATGCAGCCTTCGGCGGCGCGCGGCGCGACGAAGAAAAAAGCCGTGCCAAGGAGCGCGTCTTCTCGTTCCGTTCGGCCAATCACCGCTGGGATCCGAAGAATCAGCGTCCCGAGCTCTGGAAGCTCTACAACGCCCGCAAGGCCAAGGGCGAAAGCATCCGGGTCTTTCCGCTCTCCAATTGGACCGAGCTCGACATCTGGCAGTACATCCATCTCGAGCAGATCGAGATCGTCCCGCTGTATCTCAGTGCCCCGCGCCCGACCGTGATCCGCGACGGCTTGATCCTGATGGTCGATGACCATCGCTTCCCGTTGGGAGACGGCGAAGAGGTCCGCATGCGCTCGATCCGCTTCCGCACGCTCGGCTGCTATCCCCTGACCGGCGCTGTCCAAAGCGAGGCTACGACCCTGACCGAGGTCATCCAGGAGATGCTGCTCGCCACGACGTCCGAGCGCCAGGGTCGCGCCATCGACCACGATCAGTCCGCCAGTATGGAAAAGAAGAAGCAGGAGGGATACTTCTGATGGCCAACGACATCTACAAGACCGACGAGCTGATCGCTCGCGATATCGATGCCTATCTGGAGAAGCATCAGCACAAGACGATGCTGCGCTTCATCACCTGCGGCAGCGTGGACGACGGCAAATCGACACTTATCGGCCGGCTCCTCTACGACAGCAAGATGATCTTCGAGGACCAGCTGGCCGTGCTCGAAGCGGATTCCAAACGCGTCGGCACCCAGGGTCAGGAGATCGATTTCGCCCTGCTGGTCGATGGCCTGGCCGCGGAGCGCGAGCAGGGCATCACCATCGATGTCGCCTATCGCTTCTTCGCTACCGACCGGCGCAAATTCATCGTCGCGGACACGCCCGGCCACGAGCAATACACGCGCAACATGGTGACCGGTGCCTCGACCGCGGATCTCGCGGTCATCCTGATCGACGCACGCAAGGGCGTGCTGACCCAGACGCGGCGCCACAGCTATCTGGCCCATTTGGTCGGGATCCGCAACATCGTGCTCGCCATCAACAAGATGGATCTGGTCGACTACGATCGGGCCAGGTATGACGGCATCGTCGGCGATTACG
>RRYU01017330.1_pt1 | contig 17630 bp, 19 predicted proteins | sample 2162651 | NCBI WGS metagenome assembly RRYU01 (sample SAMN10267283, study PRJNA491782) | microbial mat metagenome | isolation source: biomat in the production well | place: Japan: Minami-Kanto gas field, natural gas well KTG3 | collected 2017-06 | reverse complement strand
GGTACCTGTCAGCAGTTTAAAGGGGCATCTCGGCCATACCATGGCAGCCAGTGGTGCCATCGAACTGGCGGCCAGCGTAGGCATGCTCCACCGGCAGCGCCTGGTCGCCACCCGTAACCTGGAGCAGGTTGATGAACAGTGTCGTGGTATAGCCCATCTGCAGGAAAATGAGGAACGGCCGGTCAACACCATTCTGAAAAATAACTTTGCCATGGGCGGTATCAACTGCACCATCATCATAAGGAGATATACAGGTGACTGAGCAGGAAGTGATTGAGCTGATTGATTCCAGTCTTGCCGAAGAATTTGAACTGGAGCGTGAGGCAATGACGCCGGAAGCGAATATCTACGAGAATCTGGGATTGGACAGTCTCGATACCGTTGATATGGTGATTGTGCTCGAGGGGGCGTTCAAATTCAAGATCCGGGAGGAGGAAGCGGTAAGGGGAATCCGTACCCTGGGGGATATTCATCGTTTTGTCTTAAGTAAAATGGAACAACAGTCCTGACCCGAAAGAGATCCTTTGCCATGGCCGGCAATCATCAGCGTTCAGCATCAGGTACGGCCATTTTCTCCATATGGGTTGCCCTGATGAATCTGTGGGTCTATCCCGCTTTGTTGTTGTGGACCCTTGTCGGGATTTTGATCTTTCCCTTTCTCTTTGGTGTTGGGCTGGTCTTTCTGCGCCAACCGGCGGATCGTCTGATGCGCTGGTTTGTCTGGATCTATGGACGCGGCTGGCTGCTGTTGATGAGACCGTTTGTGCGTTTTCGCCGTGAAGGGATGGAGCGGATAAGGGTCGATCGCCCTTGTGTCTTCGTGGTTAACCACTTTTCTTTTTTCGATACCTACTGTATGGCCCTGCTGCCCCAGTACGATATCGTATTTGCCGTGCGCTCCTGGCCGTTCCGGCTGTTCTGGTACAGTGCCTTCATGCGTCTGGCACGTTACCTCGATGTTGAAGGCAGCAGCTGGGAAGAAACCCTGAGCAACAGTCGTAGTGTCTTTGCCGGTGGGGGAACAGTGCTGTTTTTCCCCGAAGGGCACCGCAGTCGTACGGGTGAGATCCAGCGCTTTTATTCCGGCGGCTTCAAGGTGGCGATTGATGCCGGCGTTGATCTGATCCCCTTATGTATCGATGGTACCGATAAACTGCTGCCGCCGGGGCGTAAACTGTTCCACCCCTGTACCGTAACCCTGCGGGCCCTTAAACCGGTAAAAACCGGTGAATATCGTGACGAAAACGGCCATGTCCGGCTGCGCAAAGAGGTTAAGGAGCAGATGACGGCGGAACTGGCCGCTATGCGAGTAGGGGAGGCGTTGTGAGTTTTCAGTCATGTCGGTTAGACCAGACAGCAAACAGGACAGAAATCCAACAGCGCCAGCTGGTTTTGCTGGGTGACCATCTGGAATATCTGCAGCGCTGTTCCCCTTATTATCAGCGCCTTTTTGCCGCCAGTGGTTTCAGCCCCGACCAGTTGACGGCCCTTGATCAGTTACAGGTTTTGCCGCTGACGGGAAAGTCTGAACTGGCAACATATAATCGGGACTTTCTTGCGGTTGGCGAGGATGAAGTTGTCGATATCTGCGTCACCTCCGGCACCACCGGTGAACCGGTCACTCTCTGGCAGACGGAAACCGACTTACAGCGCCTGGCAGAAAACGAACGACAGGCGTTTGTTGCCGCCGGGATCACACGCCACCAGCGGGTCCTGATTGGTGCTGCCCTGGATCGCGGCTTCATGGCCGGCCTGGCCTATTTTCTCGGCTTGCGGGAAATTGGTGCAACCATTATCAGAGCCGGGTCAAGTTCCCTGGAGTTTCTTGCCGAAACCATCCAGCGGCAGCGCCCCGAGGTGCTGGTCGGTGTGCCCAGTCTGTTTCTGGCTCTGGCCCGACACCTACAGCACAACGGGGTCGATTGTTCCATCCTCGGGGTTGATAAGCTGATCTGTATCGGTGAGCCGGTGCGCAATCCGGACCTATCCCTGTCCCCCTTAGGTGCAAGCCTGGCTGATCACTGGTCGGCCCAGGTGTTGGGAACCTATGCCAGTACCGAAATAGCAACCGCCTTTGCCGATTGTGAGCAGGGGTGTGGTGGTCATTTGCTGCCGGAACTGGCGCTGCTGGAGATCATTGATGAAGGAGGTCATCTGCTGGGTGCCGGTCAGGTTGGAGAGGTGGTGGTAACCCCCCTGGGTGTTACCGGAGCGCCACTGCTACGTTATCGTACCGGTGATATGGCAGTGCTCTTTGATCAGCCCTGCGCCTGCGGTCGCCAGACCCCACGCCTGGGTCCGATTCTGGGGCGACGCGAGCAGCTGCTTAAATGTCGGGGGACCAGTTTGTTCCCAGCGACCATTGCCCATGCCTTGCACGGCATCGCGGCAATCCAGGGGCATTATATTGAGGTTTATCCCCAGCATGATCTCGCTGATGAGGTCAAGGTGGTCGTCGGTTGCACTGATCCGAGTTTGACCCCTGCCGAGATCAGTGCCCGCATTGCTGCTCTGACACGGGTCAAGCTCGAGGTAAACATCTGTTCGCCGGCAGAGATCATGCGTAAAACCGTGCGATCCGACCGCCGCAAGCCGGTCATTTTCTTTGATTATCGTCACTCTTATCAGCAACAGAGAGAATCACTATGACAGAAAAAGCGATCATTACCCTTAATGGCAGCAATTTGACTATTGCTGACATTGTTGCCATCGGCGTCGGTGACAAAAAGGTCGCCCTCGATCCGCAAGCCCTCGAGCGTTGCCGTGCCAGCCGGACTTTTCTTGAAGAAGAGGTGGCCGCGCGGCGGATCATTTACGGCGTCAATACCTCGTTCGGCCCCATGTGCAACAAGATTATCGACGATCACGAAATTGAAACCCTGCAGATCAACCTGATCCGCAGTCATGCTGCCGGTCTGGGTGATCCGTTAAAGGATTATATCGCCATCGCGGTGATGGCCGTGCGTCTCAACACCCTGGTCAAAGGTTACAGCGGAGTGAGGATTGAGCTGCTTGATCATATGCAGTGGATGATCAATGAACGGGTTGCCGCCTATATTCCTGAGGCCGGTAGTGTCGGTGCTTCCGGCGACCTGATCCATCTGGCACACTTGAGCCTGGCGATTATCGGTGAAGGCAAACTTTATTATCAGGGTGTACTGCGACCGGCAGAAGAAGTGTATGTCGAACTGGGACGCACCCCCATGCGTCTGTCTTTTAAAGAGGGGATTGCCCTGATGAACGGCACCAGCGCCATGACCGGCCTGGCCGCTTTCGCCCTCTTTGGTGCACGCAAACTGTTAAACTTAAGTTGTGTCACCGGTGCTTTTGCGATTGAAATTTTCGGCGGGATTGATGATGCCTTTGACGAAGACCTGCATCGGGTCAAGCCCCATCCCGGTCAAGTGGAGATTGCCGATACGATCCGGCGACTCTATCAGGGTTCAGGAAATATCACCCTGCGCTCCGAAATGCACGAGCTGATCCGGCAGCAGAAGCTCGACGGTCCGGTGTTTGAAACCAGCATCAACGTCCAGGATGTCTACTCGGTCCGGTGTACCCCGCAGGTGCTGGCACCGGTTGCTGAAGCGGTGCGTTATGCCGAACAGGTGGTCGAAACCGAGGCCAACTCCTCCAACGACAACCCGATCATCATTCCGGAAAAGAAGAAGGTGATTCACGGTGGTAATTTTCATGGTCAAAGTATCGGCTTTGCCATGGACATGCTCTGTGTCGCCATTTCCACCCTGTGCAATCTGTCGGAACGGCGGACCAATAAATATCTCGACAAACACCTTAACGAAGGGTTGCCGGAATTTCTTATTCCCGGCACCCTCGGCCTGACCATGGGGTTTATGGGGGCCCAGTATCTGTCAACTTCGACCACTGCGGAAAATCGTCAACTTGCCGGTCCGGTCAGCACCAATACCATCAGCTGCAACGCTTCCAATCAGGATGTGGTGAGTATGGGTACGGTGGCGGCACGCAAGGCGTTTAAATCGGTGAGTAATGCCAAACATGTGGTGACTCTGGAAATCCTGGCGGATCTGCAAGCCTTGTCCTTCCGTAATGCCGACCGTCTCGGGCGCGGTACCGGCCGCATTTATCAACGCCTGCAGGAGGACTTCCGGGTCTACGACAACGGTCATATTTTTCACGAGGATCTTGTGCGTTTTCGCAAGCTGCTGTTCTCCAGCCAGCTGTTTGACGACTTAAGCTGCTACTGGGAGGAGAAATGACCGACCTGTCGTTACCTCTTGAGGCGCAAGAGCTGATCCCCCATCGTCCCCCTATGCGTCTGGTGGAGCGGCTGCTCGAGGTCGATGGCAAAAACGGGATTGTAGAAGCACGGATCGGTTCAGCACCGCTGCTGATCGATGCTGATGGAATGCTTGAAGATCTGGCCCTGGTGGAGATCATGGCGCAATCCTACGCCACCCTGAAAGGTTACATCGATCGCCGCGATCAGCTCCCGCTGCGTCAAGGGTTTCTGGTTGGCATCAAGAGGATCGTTCGCCATGCGTCGGTGCAGACCGAGGACCTGTTGCAGGTACATATCCGCTCGATTGCTGAACTCGACGATTTCGCGGTCGCCGAAGCAGAGATCCGCCGTGGTGATGAAGTGATTGCCGAGGGTGATGTCAAGGTATGGATTAATTGAGATGAACGGTTTTGCAGGGATGAAACGGATATTTCTGATTTTGCTGGTCGGGCTTGCCTTGGCAGCATCGCCCCTCGCTGCCGACAATAACGGGCTTGAAACCATCCTGGTTCAGCTCAAGGAAGCCGCCTCCCAGGTGAAAACCCTGCAGAGCACTTTCGTGCAGGAAAAAAACCTTGAGATGTTTGAGCAGCAACTGCACTCCAGCGGCAGGATGATCTATGTCCAGCCTGATCGGTTGCGCTGGGAGTTGCTGTCCCCGATTGCTTCCGGTTTTGTCCTGCAGGGTGAGCGGGGGGTGCGCTGGAATGACGTGAGTCAGCAGATACAGCGTTTTTCTGTCAGCGCCGATCCGTTGATGGGGGTGGTGGCGCAACAGTTGCTGGCCTGGGCCCGGGTCGATCTGGAATGGTTGCGTGAACGGTACCACATGGCGTTGCTGACAAGCGAGCCGGTGCAGCTGCAGCTGACCCCCCTTGATGCCGGAGAAGCCGAATTTATCGAAGATATCAAGGTGACCTTTGATCCGTTGCAAGGCTATGTCACTGATGTGTTGATCCTGGAACAATCCGGTGATAGCACCGGCTTGCGTTTTACTGATGTCCGCATCAACGATAGCGTCGCGGCAGAGGCCTTTGTGCCACCGGAATTCTGATGCACTTTATTTCAAATTGTTACAACTGGTGGCAGGGGCGGCGTGGCTGGCTGGTGCTGGCTCTGCTGGCATGGTTGCTGCTTTGCGGCTGGAATCTGACGCGACTGGATATCGAAGATGATATTGTCTCCATGCTGCCTGACGGTGAATCCCGGGTTGCGCGGGACTTTGAACTGCTGCAGCAGTCCCCCTTTGCCCGAAAGCTGGTTATTCACCTGCGGGCCGATTCCCCTGCGAGCGCTTCCCGATTAAATTCGGCCACCGCGCAGCTGCGGGATCAGCTGCCGGAACCCTGGTTTGTAGATCCCTTAAGCGGGCCGGCCGATGCCCAGCCGCAACGACTTCTCGCTGACCTGCTCCATTCTCTGCCCCTGTTGCTTGATGAGACCGATTTAGCCCACCTTGAGCAGCGTCTTGACGATGAAGGGATCGCATTAACCCTGGCGGATAATCTTTCCCAGCTATTGCAACCCCAGGGACTCTTTGTCCGTGAACGTATTCGCCGTGACCCCTTCGATCTCCATCTGCTGGCACTGGACAAATTGCGCAGGGTCAATCCTCTGCCTGAAGTGCGTATCGAGGGAGAGTTTTTTGTCAGCCACGATGGCTTAAGTCGCCTTATTCTGGCAGATACCCCGGTTCTCATTACCGACGGCGTCGGCGCCAACCAATTGCTGGAAGCTTTCGAGCAGACACGTCAGTCGTTACCGCCTGGAATTTCTGCTGAACTAATCAGCGGCCATGCCTATACCCTGGCCAACGCTGATATTATCAAGAGCGACATGCGGATCCTGCTGCTGGTGTCGGGGGGAGGATTGCTCCTGTTGTTTGTGTTGATGATCGGCAAATGGCGCGCAGTGCCGGTGCTGCTGCTGCCGCTTTTCAGTGTCGCCACCGCGTTGCTGGTGGTGTCCTTGTTTGCCGATCAGGTGTCGGGAATCACCATCGGTTTTGGTGCGGTTGTCCTCGGCATCACCATTGATTTTGCTCTGCATGTCTATTTTGCCCTGGCGCGTCATGGAAACAAGCGTCCTGAAATTCTGCGGCTGGTTGCCAGACCGGTCCTGTTCGGCGGTTTGACGACCCTGGCAGCATTCAGTGTTCTGACCTTTTCCGATCTGCCCGGCCAGCGCCAACTCGGCCTGTTTGCCGGCGCCGGGATCATCGCCGCCGTCTTGTTAGCGCTGCTGATCCTTCCCCATTTTATTCCGCGTCCAACAGTAGGTGCTCCAGGGGTGCGGCTGAAGGGCAAACGTTCGCTGCTGGAGCGGTTGCCCTTTCTCCGCTACGGGGTTATCTCCCTGTGGATCGCCCTCTGCGGGGCCAGTCTGCTGATGCTGCCGCAACTGTCTTTCAATGGGGAATTGCGTCAGCTTGGTTATCTGCCCGAAGAGCTTCAACAGGCTGAAAAAGATCTGACACAGGCCTGGGGGGATGTGCGAGGCCGGGCCGTGATCTTTGTCAGCGCCGCCGATCTTGAGCAATTGATGGGGCACAACGAGCAGGTGTGGCAGGTGTTAGGTGAGCATCAGCTCCAGTCTGAGGCGGTCAGCCTGGCACCGCTGCTGTTGTCAGAGCGAATCCGTCAGCAGCGGGTTGACAACTGGCAGGCCTTCTGGCGGCAACACCAGGCCCCGACGACAGAGCGATTAGTTGGTCTGGGCAAGGGCTACGGTTTCAGCTCCCGTGCTTTTGCTCCTTTTTTCGATGATCTGGAGCGCTCACCGGCACCCATCGATGTTACCACCCTTGAGGAATGGGGCTTGGGCGAGCTGGTCCATACCCTGCTGCAGGAGAATGAAAAGGGTTACCGGATGATGACTCTGCTCCCTGATCGTCCGGAGCAGATAGCTGATCTGTTGCAGCCCGGGGTGTTGCCGGCGGGAGCCGTGCTGGTCTCACAGGCCGTTTTTGCCGACCAGTTGGCGCAGGAAATCGTCGCGGACTTTTACCGGTTTATCAGTATTGCCGGGCTGATAATGGTTTTGCTGCTTGGACTTCTGTTTCGCCGCATCAAGGATGTTGTCGTTGCTCTGCTACCGGCCCTGACCGGTTTGCTGGTGTTGCTCGGGGGGATGGCCTGGCTCGGACTGGAGCTGAACCTGTTCAATGTCATTGCTTCCCTGTTGATCATCGGGCTCGGGGTCGATTACGGTATTTTCATGGTCTGTCACGATCAGAACAAGGAGGATCTGGCCTCGGTGCGGGCGGTGGTGGTATCGGGCCTCTCGACCCTGATCGGCTTTGGCGCCCTGACCCTGGCCCAGCACCCAGCGCTCTTTTCCATCGGCTTGACCCTGCTGCTGGGGATCAGTGCCGCCATGCCGACGGCGATTCTGGTGCTGCCGGCACTGTCCAGGCGGTCACGATGAAACAGGTTGTTCTCCTGCTGTCGATACTTTTTGTCAGCGCTTGCGCCCCATACCCGCAACGGCTGGTTTTGCGCGAATTCTGCCCGCAGGAGCTCTCAGCTGCCAGGGTGATAGAACAACACTGGCTCAACCAGGCCGATACCTGGCGCTTGCGTCAGAGTGCCCTGCTGGAACTGCGTGGCAGAAAGTTTCCCCTCGAAGGCTTTATGATTCTTGACCTGGGCGAGCAGCGCTTGCACATGGTTGCCATGAACGACATGGGCGTGGTGTTTTTCGAGCTGATGGTAACAGCAGAGGATCAGCAGTTGCGGCGCGTCTTGCCACAACTGCAACAGCAGCCTGGCCTGGCTGAAGGGATTGCTGCGAGTTTAAGGCGTATCTATCTCAAGCCACGGCCACAAAGCACCGATTCGGCCCGGATGGCAACGACCCACTTGAGTCTGAGGCGTCCGGTGGCGGCTGGGGACTTGAGCTTTGTCTTTGATTGCGCCGGCCAGCTGCGCGAAACCCGTTTGAATAGTGATACCGAAGACTGGCAGCTTATCTATGGTAGCTATCAGCGCATCACTGAGCGGGCAGTACCGGAAAAAATTGTCATGAACAATTTTCACCAGGCGGTCACCTTGACACTGTGGCAAAGAGAGATCACTTTAGAACCATGAACAAAATGAGAGATGCGATAGATCAGGCCGCGGTGACGCCGCTACAGGTAGACGCCGATAGCGGGTGGCGCCAGTATCGGTTTGGTAAAAATTTCCCAGGATTTTCCGGGCATTTTCCCGATTATCCGGTGTTGCCTGCAGTGTTGCAGTCCCTGCTGGCCCAGATGCTGGCGGAGCAGATGATCGGTCGCCCGTTGTGTTTCAAGGCGTTGCAACAGGCGAAGTTTACCCGTCAGGTCCGCCCTGATGAACTGCTTGAGATCAGGGTTGAATGCCGGCAACAGGAGGGAATATATCGGTGTAAAGCGACCCTGACCGCTGCTGATGAGCGTGCGGCTCAGTTTGTCCTGCTCCTCGAGGAGAAATCCATATCATGAGAAAGCCTTATTTTCGCGCCTGCACAGATGCTCCACCACCTCTGCGCATCCGGGTGCAGCGCCGGGTGCGGTTTGAAGAGATAGATCCTCTAGGGATCGTCTGGCATGGGCGCTATCCCAGCTACCTGGAAGATGGACGGGTTGCTTTGGGCGGCCGCTACGGTCTGGGTTATATGGATTTTTACCATCAGGGGGTGATGGCTCCGATCAAGCAGATGCATCTGGATTATCTGCTCCCTTTGCGCTTTGAAGAGGAGTTTTCCATTGAAGCCCTGCTGCACTGGAGTGATGCGACCCGCCTTAACCATGAGTTTATCTTGCGTAACCACGCTGAGCAGGTGGTCACAACCGGTTACACGGTACAGTTGCTGACCGACCCGCAACAACGCGTACTGCTGGTGCCACCCCCTTTCTACGAAGAATTTCGTCAGCGTTGGCGGGCCGGAGAGCTGGTATGAAAAAAGTGGTGCTAAGTCGCGCGGCCCTGGTCACCCCCTTAGGTGACGGTATTGATTTTGTTTGGCAACAACTGCTTGCCGGACAAACCGCCATTGCCCCCCTTAAGCGCTTTGCAACAACAAACTACCTCAGTTCCTGCGCGGCCTGTATTGAAGGGCTGGTTGCAACAACTGGTGAGTCGCTGATGATTCCCCTGCTGGAGCGGGCGGCACAGCAGATAGCCCCGGTTCCAGCAGATTGTCGTTTGCTGCTGGCTACGACCAAAGCGGAGATAGACCTTCTCGAAACCCGCAGTCGCAGCGGGCTGTTGCCGATGCCGGCTGATCTGCCGGAGGCCTTGATTCGGCGGGTGGCTCAGGTTTTTAGCCTCCCTTCCGGGGGGGTAAACATTAACGCTGCCTGTGCGTCATCGACTATTGCCGTGGCGCGGGGTGCCGCCATGATTGCCGCTGGTCAGACATCGGCGGTACTGGTGTATGCGGCAGACATCGTCAGTGAGTTTGTTTTTTCCGGTTTTTCGGCGCTGCAGGCCCTTTCTGCGGAAAACTGCCGTCCATTTGATCAACAACGCAGCGGACTTAATCTCGGGGAGGCTGGGGTTGCCCTGCTGCTGCTTGACGAAGAGCGGGCGCGGCAGGATAACTCTCCGATCTTGGCCCGGATCGCCGGCTGGGGGGCGGCCAACGATGCGCACCATGTCACCGCTCCGGCGCGTGATGGTTGTGGTCTGATCCTGTCATGCCGTCAGGCCTTTGATCGTGCCGGGATTGCGGCGGACAAAGTCTGCGCCATCAATGCCCACGGCACCGGGACGGTGTACAACGATGCCATGGAGCTGACGGCTTTTGGCTCCCTGTTCGACGGCAATATTCCGCCGCTGCACGGCATCAAAGGCAGTGTCGGTCATTGCCTTGGCGCCGCCGGCGCGATTGAGGTGGCAGTGGCGGCGCGCGCCCTGACCGAGCAGGTGCTGCCGCCGACCGTTGGTTGTCGCAATCCGGAATCTGCCGGAGGTGGTCGGGTCGGGGAGAAACAGCAATCTATCAACGGGGACTATCTGCTCTGTTGCAATTCCGGTTTCGGTGGTATCAACGGGGCCCTGGTCTTACAAAGGGTTTTATCATGATGGGATGGATTACCGGGTTAGGATGGGTGACGGCAGCGGGATGCGGTCATGGACACACGGCCGAGGCGGTGCCGACCTGGAATGACAGCCTGACCGTCCCGACCAGAAAAGATCTGTTCGCACATGCCGATCTGCGTTTTGGTCGCCTTGACAGTTTTTCGCGTACCGGCCTGGCCGGAATCACCATGTGCCTGCGGGATGCCGGGTGTGAAGAATGGCAGGATAAGCGCGCCATTGCCACCATGGCGGTCACCACGGGGGGCTGTCTGCAGACCGATCTTGATTACCTCGCTACCGTTGTTGAAGATGGAGGCAAACTGGCCAGCCCTAACCTGTTCGCCTATACCCTGCCCAACTGTTTTCTCGGTGAAGCGGCACTGCGTTTTGGCTTGACCGGCAACAGCCTGATTCTCCAGCAGGATGGCGGCACCGAAGTGGATGTCCTGGGCCGGGGGTTGGAGGAACTGGCATGGAGTGGCACTGCTGGAGTGCTGGCCGGGTTTTGCGAGGTGCCGGTCGCCGGGCTTGCCTGTCCGGCCAGCGGTTACGGCAGCCTCTTTGTGTTGATCGAGGCGGACCTCAAATCCCGGAGCAGGAGTTATGGTAAAATCGCCATGACGGACAACCAGATTTTTTTTAATGATGTCCCGATGACAAGTTTCGGGGATCTGATCAATGTGTGTTTAACGGCGCTCAAGCGTCGTGATTAAAAGGAGTTTGAAGCGATGAAAATGGAGCTGATCTATCCCCGCTGGCCCAAGCTTGATCGCCAGACCGAATTTCATTTGCCGCCTCACGGACCGGTGGTATTTGCTGCGGCCCTGCCGGATGAGGTTGACCTGAACTTCACCGATGACAACCTGCAGCCGATCAATTTTGACGCCGATTGTGATCTGGTGGCGATTTCTACCATGCTCACCTCCCAGTTGCCGCGGGCGTTTGAGATTGCCCGAGAATTTCGTCAGCGGGGTAAAAAGGTCATCTTTGGCGGTATTTCCACCATGCTCCACGCAGAAGAGGTTCAGCAGCATGCCGATGCAGTGTTTCTGGGCGAGGTCGAGGGGCGGATCGGGGCCGTACTGGATGATTTTCGCCGCGGTGAACTCAAGCCGGTGTATGACTATATGCATCAACACCCCGATATCGAGCTGGTAGGCACGGCCCGGCGCCAGATTCTCGACCGTGAGCTGTATAACTATCGTGGAGTCCAGATGCTCGATCTGGTGCACGCTTCGCGTGGTTGCAAATTTGACTGCTTCCCCTGCTGTACCGGCTTTCTCGGCGGCAAGAGGTTCCGCCCCCGCCCCGTTGACAAGGTCATTGAAGAGATGGAGGCGATCCAGAACAATCGTCTGTTTATCGTTGATAATTCTCTGGCCCAGGATCGCGAGTGGCTGCTGGAACTGTTCAGGGCGATGGAGCCATTAAAAAAGAAATGGGTCTCCCATCCGATTCTGGATGACGACGAAGTTCTCAAATGGGCGGCCAGGGCAGGGGCCTGGTATGTGTACCAGGCGGTTTTTGATACCTCCGACACCATTCGCAAACGGGTGCAGCGGCTCAAGGATCACGGCATCGGGGTTGAAGGGACGATTATCCTTGGTACCGACGATCAGTCCGAGGATGACATCAAACGCCTGGTTGATTTTCTCATCGAGATCGAACTCGATGTCGCAGAATTTACGATTATGACCCCCTTCCCTCATTCGCCGATCCGTCACAAGCTGGAGCAGGAAGGGCGTATTCTGTCTAACGACTGGAGCCGGTATACCGCCGATAAGGTCGTGTTTCAGCCCAAACAGATGACCCCGGAAAAACTCCAGGAACTCTATTACTACGCCTGGGACCATTTCTATGCCCAGGGCGGGCACCAGCTCAAGATGGGTGAACTGTTCAAGCAGGTAATCAGGCGGGAAATGGATGACGGCACCTATCACCGTTACAACCCGCGTAAGCGGCGACTCTTTCAGAAGGCGTAAAGTAATGAGTCGGATTTTTATTCTGTCCAGCAATACTGCGGTTGACCCCTATCCGGTCTACCCCCTGGGAATGGCGGTGGTTGCCGGCATATTGCAGCAGGCCGGACATCAGGTGATGCAGCATGATTGTCTTGCCCAGGGGGCGGAACCACAGCTGCTGAAAGAAAAAATTCGGCGTTTTGTTCCCCATGTTATCGCTTTGTCGTTGCGCAATATCGACAACGTCGATTCTTTTTCCGGGGTTAAGGGCTGGTATCTGCACCACGCCCGTGAGCTGGTGGCTTCCTTGCGGCTGATCAGCCCGGTACCGATTGTTGTTGGTGGCCCGGCGCTGACGATTATGCCGGAGGCCATTGCTGATTATCTGCAGGTTGATCATGCCATCGTTGGTGAAGCTGAGCGCAGCCTGCCCGAACTGGTGGCGGCGCTGGCCCGTGCAGAGACCCCGCCACGGGTGATTCAGCGCGGTTCGCCGGTGACGGGCAGGGAGTTTGGTTGCCCCCTTTATGAACCGGAACTGGTGCAGTTTTATCATCACCACAGCGGGATGCTGAATCTGCAGACCAAGCGTGGTTGCCCCTACCGTTGCAGCTATTGTTCCTATCCCCATCTCGAAGGAGGACAGTTCCGGGTGCGCGATCCGCACCAGGTGGTTGAGGAGCTGAAACGACTGAAAAGCGACCATGGCACCAATCATGTGTTTTTCACCGACTCGGTGTTTAATGATCCAAAGGGTGAGTATCTTCAGCTGGTTGAGGAGATCTTGCGGGCTGACCTTGATCTGAAATGGTCAGCGTTTTTTCGTCCCTAGGGGTTTGGCCGGAAGGAACTGGTACTGATGAAGCGTGCCGGTCTTTATGCTTTGGAGCTGGGAACGGACGCTGCCAGCGATATCACCCTGGCGGGAATCAATAAAGGCCTGACCTTTTCTGAGGTGCTCGACATTAACCAGGCCTGCATCAAGGAGCGCCTGCCGGCGGCACATTTCGTCATGTTCGGCGTCCCTGACGAAACCGAGGCAACGGTGACGGAAGGACTTGAGAACATGAAAGCGCTGGGTGAATCGGTGGTCTTTGCTTTTTCCGGCATCCGCATTCTGCCGGAAGCTCCCTTGCACCGGCGCGCCATCAGTGACGGGGTGATCGGGGTGGATACCCCATTGCTTAAACCAGTTTATTACTTTTCGCCCCAGGTTGATCGTTTATTGATGGAACAACTCATCACGGCCGCTTTTGCCAAACATCGCAACCGGATTTTTCCGCCATCGGAGGGGCAGATACGGATGCAAGCCATGAATAAATTTGGTTTTGTCGGTCTGATGTGGGACCGCCTGGTGCGTTTTCCCAGTGAACCCACAGTGGTTGAATAGGGTGTTATCATGACCCAGCTGAACGAAAAACATATTCTGCTGGTTCATCCGTTAGGATACCAGAGTGAGGATGCCGGGCACGATATTTCACGGCGTGCTAACATCATGCCGCCGCTGGGACTGGCGAGCATGGCCGCCTATCTGAACGCGGCGGGATTTGTCTGCCGCATCCTCGACAGTTACGCCCACCCCGATGCCGATCAGCGTTTGCGCGAACTGTTGCGCGACTTTCGCCCTTTTCTGCTGGGGGTCAGCTGTACCACCGCCAGCTTTCACGATGGCGTCCGTTTGACCCAGCTGGCCAGGGCGGAAGCCCCGCAGATCCGGGTGGCCTTTGGTGGCCCTCACGTGTCGGCGCTGCAGGAAAAGGTGATCGAATTTTCGCCCCTGATTGATGCTGCGGTCATCGGTGAAGGGGAACAGACCCTGCTCGAACTGGCACAGCACCGCGGTAATGCGTCGGAAAAGATCCCCGGCCTGGTCTGGCGTGATACTGACGGCAGGCCGGTCAACAATGGCTACCGCCAGCAGCAGATCGTGCTTGATGATCTGCCTTTTCCCGCTTACGAACTGCTGGAAGGCTACCCTGAGGCCTACAGTCTACCGATTTTCAACTATCCGAAAACCCCCAATAGCAGCTGTCTGTCCAGTCGCGGCTGCCCCTATCAGTGCAGTTATTGCGATCGTAGTGTGTTCCGCCGCACTTTTCGTTTCAACTCGGCAGATTACCTCTATCGTCATCTGACCTATCTCAAACAGCGGTTCGGTATCCGCCATATCAATTTTTACGATGACCAGTTCACCTTTCATCGTGACCGGGTCGAAGCATTCTGTCGGTTGATGATCACCAACCCCCTAGGGATGACCTTCAATTGCGCGGTGCGTGCCAATCATGTTGATCGCGAGCTGCTTGAGCTGATGAAGGCTGCCGGTTGCTGGATGGTCAGCCTCGGCATCGAAAGCGGTGACGCTGAGCTGCTGGCCCAGCATCGCCAGAATGTTGACCTGGATCACCTGGGCGAAACCATCCGTATCATCAAAGACTGCGGCATCCGCGTCAAGGGGCTGATGATGATGGGGCTGCCGGGAGAAACGAAAGCCTCAATCCGCCGCAGTATGGACTATTTTCTCTCTCTGCCGATTGACGATATGAACCTGGCCAAGTTCACCCCGTTTCCCGGTTCACCCCTGTACCAGGAGATCCATCAGCATGGCAGTTTTGATGAAGACTGGCCCAAGATGGATTGCATGCATTTTCAGTTCATCCCCCACGGCATGGATAAGGACACTCTCGAAAAATTGTTTATCGAGTTCTATAAGCAGCACTTCAAGCGCCCGCGCATCCTCGCCGGCTACGTCGCCATGCTGTGGCAATCACCGGACAGCTGGCTGCGTTTTATCGCCAACAGTGGCCAGTTTCTGCGCTTTGCCTTCAGTAACAAGCGTTATGGCAAGTAGGGTCTAGATAAATGTCCGATACCCCCGTCCAGTATTTCGTCACCATCCCCATCTACAACCACGCCGCGACCCTGCGCCAGGTGGTGAAAGGCTGTTTGCGTCATCATGACCGGGTGCTGGTGGTTGATGATGGCAGCAGGGTGGCGGTGGCGGATCTGTTGGTTGATCTGCCGGTCGAACTGGTGCGCCATCAGGTCAATCAGGGGAAAGGGGCGGCGCTCTTGACGGCAGCGCGGTGGGGGATGGAACAGGGATACACCCACATGGTCTGTCTGGATGCTGACGGTCAGCATGATCCCGATGATCTGCCCGGTTTTTTTGACGCCATCAAGGAGGATCCCCTGGCGGTTGTTGTCGGCCACCGCGATTTTGCTCAACCGGGTATTCCCGGCAGCTCCCGTTTTGGCCGCCAGTTCTCCAATTTCTGGCTGCGCCTGCAGACCGGTATCCATCTCAAGGATGTGCAAAGTGGTTTCCGTGCTTACCCGCTGGTGATTTTCCGTCATCTGACCTTCTGGACCCGCCGTTATAATTTTGAGGTCGAGGTGCTGGTGCGCGCGGCCTGGGCGGGACTGCCTTTGAAGGATCTGGATATTGCGGTCTACTATCCGCCGGCCGCTGAACGGGTTTCCCATTTTCGCAAGGTTATGGACAACTGGCGCCTGACCCTGCTCAATACCCATTTGACCCTGCGCTCGATTGTTCCCTGGCCCCATCGCAAGATTGTCACGGCGGCAAAAGGGCAGCACCCGGAAGAGACGGTTTCCCTGTTACGGCCGTTAAAGTCCCTGCGCTTTTTGTTGCTGCAGAATGTGACCCCCCGTGGCCTGGCCCTGGCCGCTGCCCTGGGGGTGTTGCTTGGCACCTTGCCCCTGCTGTTCTGCCATACGGTGGTCATTCTGTTTGCCTGCAGTTTTTTCGGCTTGAACAAGGTGGTGGCGGTGAGCAGCAGCCAGCTCTGTATGCCGCCCTTTGTGCCGGCGCTGTGTATTCAGGTCGGTTATTTTCTGCGCAACGGCGAATGGTTGACGGAATTTACCCTCGAGACATTGGGCTACCAGGCTTTGCAGCGGTTGTATGAATGGCTATTGGGGTCCCTGGTATTGGCCCCGCTGCTGGCCCTGCTGGTCGGCGGCCTGACTCTGCTGCTGGCATTGCTGATCAAACGCCGGGATATTGCTGGGGTGGCAACCCATGAGTAACTGGACGAGTCGCAGCATCGGTCACGATTGGCAGCACCGCTTCTTTTACCTGGCGATCAAGCTGGGTGGCCGGCGCCTGGCTTATCTGTGCCTTTACGTGGTGGTGGCCTGGTATGCGCTGTTCAGTGCGGTTGCCAAAGAGCGCGCCAGTCACTATCTGGCCCGTCGTTTTCCGGATGCTGGAGCGTGGCAGCGTTTTGGGCTGCGCTATCGGTTGATTCTGACCTTCGGCCAGGTGTTGATCGATCGGGCCATGGTCGGCATTCTCGGTGCCGACCGGATCAAGGTTAAGCTGCATGGCAAGGATGAGTTGCTGAACCTGCTTAGAGAAGGCAAGGGGATGATCCTGGTCAATGCCCATGTCGGTTGCTGGCAGGTCGCCATGTCGGCCCTAAGTTTTATGGAAACACCGGTTAACCTGTTGATGCAGCGTGAAGAGGGGGATATCGACCGCCACTATTTTGAACACGCCGGTATCGAGTGCCCCTATCACATCATCGATCCGCGCGGGTTTCTGGGCGGGGCCCTGGAAATGATGGAGGTCCTCAAGCGTGGTGAGGTGCTGTCGGTGATGGGGGATCGCATGCTCGGGGATGATCAGAACGGGGTCCCGGTCACCTTTCTCGGCGGCCTGGTGACCATGCCGTTCAGTGCCTATAAGCTGGCGTCGGCAACGGGAACGCCCATTGTCGCCCTGTTATCCTTTAAAACCGGGCCGGACAGTTACGACTTAAAGCTCTACCGCATTATCCGGGTGCCGCCGTCCCTGGGCCGTGATCAACAGGCCTTTGTCCCCTATGTCCAGGAGTTCGCCGCCAGCCTGGAAGAATTTTCCCGGGAGCACCCATTTCAATTTTTCAATTTCTTTAACATGTGGTACGAATAAACGCTTGATCGTGGCACATTATTATTACATATAAATATTGCCCGACAGGCTGGTGCGATAACCAAATATCTATCTTAAGGAGCTCATAGCCATGAGTGTTAAGGAAAAACTCAAGCAGGTATTGATTGAAGACCTTAATCTGGAAGATCTGACCCCTGACATGATCGAGGATGATATGGCCCTGTTCGGTGACGGTTTGGGGCTTGATTCCCTCGATGCGGTTGAACTGGTGGTGGTGGTCCAGAAACATTTCGGGGTCGAAATCAAGGATATGGATGAGGGGCGACCGGCTCTGCAGTCGATCAGTACCCTGGCCAGATTTATCGAGGAGAAACAGGCTCAATGACCTGTTCTGCAGCGGTTGTCGTTACCGGACTTGGCTGCCTGTCCGGGGCCGGGATGAACCTGGACGAGAACCTTGGGAA
>RRYU01004325.1_pt1 | contig 17639 bp, 13 predicted proteins | sample 2162651 | NCBI WGS metagenome assembly RRYU01 (sample SAMN10267283, study PRJNA491782) | microbial mat metagenome | isolation source: biomat in the production well | place: Japan: Minami-Kanto gas field, natural gas well KTG3 | collected 2017-06 | reverse complement strand
CCACCTTGCGGTGGTGCTGCCAGTAGCAGCGGGTTGCCCCATTCGGAGATCGCGGGATCGATGCGTCCAAGCCGCTCCCCCGCGCATATCGGTGCGATGGCCCGTCCTTCATCGGCATGCAGCGCCAAGGCATCCATCGTGTGCTCATTCTGTCTTCCCTACAAGAGGGTCTGCGGTCGACCCTCGCCCCACCCGCCATGTGTTGCATCACAGGCCGGGCACGATCCTTAATCCTTCAGACCATGCGACAGAACACAAAAAGACTCTATCTCTCATATCATCCGTACGATATGCGGTTGGTAAGGTACACTCATTACCATAGCCCTGAAAACACAACTACATCAACCATGGTAAACATGGTGATGTTTATACCATACTAAACTGATATAGAAGAAGGCTTTCAGGAAAGATAATGTTTAACAACTCTCAAATGATAGCATGCTTGCACATTGTTGTCAAGCATGAATCTAGCGATTTTCGAACAATCTTCCAGTGATTATATCAGGGGTAGCTTGCTGGCGGTTGGACATAGATCTCCTGGCGATCTTCTAGGGATTACACTAAGGGTAGCTTGCTGGTGGTTGGACATACTGTCCAGAGAGAGACAATCCTATTTTGGGTATCTTTACCATTGGCACAATCATATGACTCTGGTACTATACGAACTGAACTATCGTTTAATTTCCATTGAAACAGCCACGTTCGCTGTCTAAACCACACGTGGTCACCATTATATTAAAATAGCGATGAAAGGAGGTGAGTTGTAGTGACGGTTCCACCGCTGCGATGGTGCAGAGATGGTGTAATTTGCACTATAGTATTCCCCATAGGCAACCCTAAAACAGCACAATCAGGGTAACTCAAACCTCAACAAGTGCATAGTGTGCAGATTTGTGTCGTAATTCGATATTATAGCATCTTTCCTATTTTACGACATTCAGGGATATAGCACGATCTACACGATTACAACCATATTGTTGTAACATAATCATCCTTACTCTTGCAGTAATTAAAAGTAGTGTGTTAGCAGTGTAGCTTCAACGCAAGGATGCATACACGCTGCGCATGGATTCAGTATGCGCCAGTGTCGTTTTGTGTATTTTTCAGCTATGTTGATCATAACAGCACAGATTTATGTATCAAGGAGACAGATAAATGACACGCACATGGGGTAAATGGGGTATAGCAGTTCTTGGAGCCGTGACGCTCTGCTTTGCGCTGAATGGTCATGCTTTTGCTCAGGAAAGCACGGAAGTCCTCGAGCAAAATGTATCATTGAATACAATGTGGTTGCTTCTAGCCGCCTTTCTTGTTTTCTTTATGCAGGCAGGTTTTGCCTTACTTGAGGCAGGTTCTACTCGTTCAAAAAATACCGTTAATATTCTGATGAAGAACCTGATGGACTTCTCGATGGCCGCGATTGCCTTCTGGGCTATTGGGTGGGGCTTCGCTTATGGTGCATCGGCAGGTGGCTTTATCGGTATAAGTGACTTTTTCCTGGGCTTTGATCCTAATGAGATAAATGAGGCGGGTGGGTCAACTTTACTGGCTAACTGGTTGTTCCAGGTGGTTTTTGCCGGTACAGCCGCTACCATCGTATCCGGGGCAATGGCTGAACGTACCAAGTTCGCCAGCTATCTGATCTTCAGTTTCCTAATTACATTGTTTATTTATCCTATTGTCGTCCATTGGATCTGGAGCGGCTCAGGCTGGCTAAACAGCGAGAACGGTTGGGGCTTTACCGACTTTGCTGGCAGCACGGTTGTGCATAGTGTCGGTGGATGGGCCGCATTAATGGGTGCGATTATCCTGGGACCACGGTTGGGTCGTTTCGCTGCCGATGGGACATCGCAGCCTATCCCAGGCCACAATATGGCGCTGAGTGCGCTGGGTGTATTCATTCTGTGGCTCGGCTGGTATGGCTTTAACCCTGGTAGTCAACTGGCCTTTTCGAGCCAGGCTGATGCAAATGCCATTTCGCTGGTTGCAGTCAATACAACCCTGGCTGCTGCGGCAGGTGCGCTTGGAGCAATGTATACAACCTGGTTTAAGAATGGTAAGCCTGATGCGGTTATGACTTTCAACGGCGTTATCGGTGGTCTGGTAGCCATTACAGCTCCATGTGCCTATGTTACACCGCTGGCGGCAGTTATCATCGGACTGGTTGCCGGTCCTCTGCTGGTCTTTTCGGCAAGCTGGCTGGAGTCCTTGAAAATTGACGACCCAGTAGGCGCTATTCCTGCCCATCTGGTGAATGGTGTGTGGGGAACTCTGGCTGTGGGTCTGTTTGCCTCGCTTGAAGGTAATACTGGTACAGTCGGTCTTTTCTCGGGCGGTGGCTTTACGCTCATGATTTCACAGATTGTCGGTATTGTTGCAGTAGCTATCTGGACGGTTGTCACTACTGGTGTCGTTTTCTATGCCCTGAAGATGACAATTGGTCTGCGTGTGAGTGCAGCGGAAGAAGAAGCAGGGTTGGACTTCGACGAGCATGGTTCTGTGGCGTACCCTGACATTCTACCAACTCCGGGTGTGCCCGTACGCCCTGCGGCTACTGGTGGTGTGAGTAGCGCTCCTGCCAAGTAGGTTTTCTATCCATAGTTTGTGTTTTTGTCTCAGCCCGAAGATTGTGTATCTTGACACAATCTTCGGGCTGTTTTGTTGTCTTATCGAACAAACATGATGCAGTTTCCCATCCTCGACATCTGTGTCACTGCTCGTATAATCGAAGGCTCCTTCCACTTATGATCGATTTAGCATAGATGTACTTCTCTGTTTTCTAATTTTTTGTATACTTCGTACAATCAAATACCCTGGTTTATTGTTGAAAATATACAAAGAATATGTTAGGATCTGCTGTGAACGAAACATCACCAGCACAACGGTTATGCTGACCTGACGTTTCTGGAACATGGCAAACACAATAGTTCGGATTGAACGCACATACGCCGTATGGCAACCAGGCCAGTTGCGTGTGTTGCATACACAACGAAGTGGTGCGTAAGCGGTATGCCGCAATGTAGCAGCGAACAGAGGAGGTTATGATGGAAGTCTTAGCACAGATTCAGGGTCTTTTGATCGGGTTGATGGGATGGGCAGGTACCGCTGCTCTTATGTTAGGATCATCGCGGTTGAGTAAAGCCGAGCAACGTGCGTTGATCGTCTTTAGCTGGACGCTCTGGATGATTCCGGCTATGGGATCACTGGTGTATCGCAATATGATGGAAACCAGTACAGCGGCATTCTACTGCATCGGTACAACTTTATTTATTGGAGCGCTGGTTTCGATCTCTTCGATTCGCTGGCATACCAGGCCATAGCGTGATTGAAGTGCAGATCAGAATATCAGTACATGTGTTTGGGTATCATAATCATTGGATGATAGGATGGTACTCTGGCAACATAACATAATCTGGTTGATCCTGTATGAAGAGCCTTGCTGTCAAACACAAGGCTCTTCATTATGTAGCAGGGGTTGACAAATTAAAGGTTTAGTCCTAAACTATCCCCCATGGAGATAGATGGCGATCAGATGCAGAGAGGAATCCGGACATCAGCAGTGCTGGCATGGATGCGGCTCGTGCGGGTGTTTCAAAAGATCGATACAATATCGACCCACGTCTTCCGTGAGTATGGTTTGAGTCGCGCTCAGTTTGATGTGCTGGCACAAGTTGGTGCATCACACGATATAACTCAGCAAGAGCTGGCTCAGTCGCTGCTGGTGACAAAGGGCAACATTTCACAACTGATCGACCGTATGGAGCAACAGGGTATTGTGACACGCCGCCACGAGGGACGTACAAACTGCCTCGCGTTGACTGAGCAGGGCCAGATATTGTTCAATGCAGTTGTGCCTCGCCAGGAGGCACTGCTGGTTGATCTGTTTGCGCCGCTCTCGGTGGAAGAACAGTCTCTGTTGTTGGCACTCTTGCGCAAATTGGATCGAAGTATCGAGTAATTTTTTTGTATAATAGTTTAGTTCTAAACAGTCAAAAGGAGGAGCTATGCATTCGCCCATTCTGGGTATTCATCATATGACAGCTATCGTAAATGACCCGCAGGCAAATATAGATTTTTATACAGGAACGCTGGGATTGCGCCTGGTTAAGCAAACGGTCAATTTCGACGATCCATTTACGTACCATCTCTACTATGGCGATGATCTGGGCCGTCCAGGTACCATTGTCACCTTTTTCCCCTGGGCCGGGATGCGCCCTGGTAATCGTGGTACTGGTCAGGTTAGCGCAACCGCCTTTGCCGTTCCTGAACATGCGCTAGATTATTGGGCCGACCGTCTGGCTAGTCAGGAAGTACGCTTCGGTGGGCCAGACCAGCGTCTGGGAGAGCAATTTATTGCGCTGTATGATCCGTCTGGTTTGTTATTGGAACTGGTGGAGCGGCCAGGTGTAGAGGCACTTCCAGCATGGCAATCAGGGCCGGTTCCGGCTGAATATGCTATTCGCGGTATGGCCGGTGTTACGCTTGATGTGGCGCAGCATGATCCAACAGCCACTCTGCTAACTGAAGTGATGGGATTTCGCCATGTGGCTGCTCAGGGCAATCGCACCCGTTATGCACTCACTGATGGCACAGTCGAGACAACAATTGATATTGTGCATCGCCCCGATGTGCCATTTGGAATGATCGGCAGTGGTTCGGTGCATCATATCGCCTGGCGTGTGGCTGGCGATGAAGCGCAACTATTCTGGCGTGATACATTGTCCCGCTATGGCATTGATGTGACACCAGTACGAGATCGGCAGTATTTTCGCTCGATTTACTTTCATGAGCCAGGCGGTATTCTCTTTGAGATTGCCACCGATCCACCGGGATTTAGCATCGACGAAGCACCGGAACACCTGGGTGAGCGGTTAATGTTGCCTCACTGGTTAGAGCCGATGCGTAACCAGATCAGCGAGCGATTAGAGCCTCTTATCGTACCGTCCTTTTAGGAATTATCAGGAATATAGGTATGCATACACACCAGCTTGATTTTATACATCGCTTTTTGCCAGCCCGCGATGCTAAAGCACCCACCCTGGTACTACTCCATGGAACAGGGGGCAATGAGAGTGACTTACTCGATCTGGGGGCCATGCTGTATCCTGGTGCAGCTTTGCTTAGCCCACGGGGAAAAGTTCTCGAAAATGGTATGCCACGTTTTTTTCGTCGTCTGTCTGCCGGTGTGTTTGATATGGCCGACTTACGCCGCCGCACAGATGAACTGGCCGACTTTGTGGTATCCGCACAGGAAAAGTATCACCTTGCCTCACAACACATAGTAGCTGTTGGCTTTTCTAACGGCGCTAATATTGCCGCAAGTACGCTGCTCTTACGGCCAGGCATTTTTGCACGTGCTGTCCTGTTTCACCCGATGCTTCCGCTCGTTCCCGATGAATTACCAGATCTTCGTGGAACATCGGTATTCATCGGAGCAGGCCGCCTGGATACAATGACACCGCCGCAACACGCCGAGCGATTAGCTCTCGTATTGCAGAATGCTGGCGCCGCTGTTACGCTACACTGGGAGCCATCTGGCCATGCTCTAAATCTATCCGAAGTAAAGGCGGCCAGCACCTGGCTGCAACAGTAATCATATCCGTATGTCGGATGCGGGTCGCGAGTCTGGAAACAGAGCGGCCCGCCCTCTTACGATACGCATATGGCCTGTTGTCACCATATGCTGATCTGCTGCGCTCCTCCTGCAAGGCCTCAGTTCAGCCTTATAGGGAGATCACGTAGACACGTTGGACTGCGGGAGCCATGCTGCCGTATACCAAAAGCGTTTGTCTAGCGTTTACCTGATCTTTCTATTAGTTGTCTTTCTGAACGGTTATAGTTCCTTCTCTCGTAGCCCACCTCTATCACCTTTATACCTTCATTGGATCAATAAGTCAGTTCGTAACCGTTCAGGCGGTACCTGCGCTAGCGGGGGCGCGGGGGCCTGCGGCCCCCGCAAAACCTTCTTCTCGGCCCGTTGTAGCGGCAAAGCCGCCACAACGGGCCGAGAAGAAGAGACTCCGGGAGGGGCGTTGCCCCTCCCGACCAACCCACCTGAACGGTTACAGTCTGTTCGATGGAAAGGCGCAGTTTTACGGCGACTTCTTCCAATCGGCTGGTTAGATCTGGGTATTACCGGTATGTTAGTATAGTATAGATGAACAATACCAATGCTTCCTTTCATACACTCGCCGTATTTGTGTGGTTACTCATATCGAACACTCAACAATCTCTGGATCATGCTATAGTCACACATATTGGATCATCATATGATCTCAAGATGGGGTTCCATGCGCATGAGCGATAGCATGTATCAACTATACTGACCAGCATAACAGCCAGACCTGTTTACTCGTCTGTTTGCCCAGGAATACTTTATGACAAAAAATAACGTAGCTGAAAAATTACAGAAGTCGATCATTACCTATTCAGCATTTGGTATTCTTGTGGTAAGTATTCTTATCGTACTGGTTAGTGTTGTGCCTTTTTATGCACATTTGAAAGCGGAAGAAGAAAATAAGCTTGCGATGATTGCTGGTACACGGGCTATGGCAATAGAGGAATATCTTTCCCGAACGTCCGACATCGCCACGCAGATTACCAGCCGTACTCAGATACGCAATGCCCTGGAGTCGTATAATCAGGGTGAAATGAGTCTGGAGGGGCTGATTGAATTCAGTGCCCCCAAACTGGCTGATGCCATGACCATATCGGACGAAATTGCAGGGATCACACGGCTTGATCAGACTGGCACTGCAGCGATCCAGGTGGGGTTACCGCTCTCACCAACTAACCTGGCAGCCATACAAGATAACTCCAGTGTCACGCTGCATTATCCGTTCATGATCAACAATCAGCCGTATATGATTGTATGTGCCCCTATTCTTAACCAGTCTAAACAGGCCGGTACAGATATTGTTATTTTTGATCCGCAGCGATTGCAAACGATCGTCCAGGCGCCTCTGGGCAACCATGAAAGTGGAATAGTACTGGTAGGTAGTCTCCAGGAGCAGGAAGTAAGCCTCGTTTTTCCATATCAAAGTGAACTGGCTGCTCTAACAGATGCGATTCCAGTTGATTCATCGTTGGGAAAAGCGTTTCAGCAGGCTGCCGAACAGCGTACAGGCACCTTTATGACCAACGACGATGTACGTGGCACACAGATTATTACCTACAGTCCCATTACGGGTAGCTCCTGGGCGATTGTTATTGTGGTAAGCTCACAAGAGTTATATGCCCTGGTCAATCGGCAGATTTTAATTCTGCTCGGCATGATCGGCAGCCTGCTGTTTATCGGTACTGCAGGTGTACTATGGCTCTTACGCCCGCTGGCAGGGAAGATGGTACTCCATGCTGATGAACTTCAACGCGAGATTCAGCAAAAGACGGCCAATCTCCATATTGAACTGGAAGAGCGTAGCCGTATTGAAACGGTCTTACGCACAGTCAACCGCGCACTTGCAACCATTAGTGGGTGCAACCAGGTATTGCTACGTGCAACTGATGAAGTGACACTGCTGCAACGCATGTGTGATGTTATTGTTGATGTCGGCGGGTATCGTTTTGTCTGGGTGGGATTTATGCATGATGCTCCAGTCAAACGCATCCTACCAGTAGCCTGGGCTGGTTATGAGGATGGCTATTTGAATGAAATGACGATGACCAGCGACACAAGCTTATTAGAAGATGGGCCAATCGGCAGTGCCATTCGCACACGGGTACCGCGTGTTATCCAGAGCATCAAAACAGATCCGTCATTTGCGCCCTGGCGGGAAGCGGCGGAAAAGCGCAACTATGCATCGCTGATTGTGCTGCCATTACTGACCGACGCCGGAATTGTTGGGGCGCTGACAATCTATTCTGAGAATGTTGCGACGTTCGGGCCAGATGAAAAACTTCTGCTGACCGAACTGGCTGAAGATCTGGCGTACGGTATCACAACGCTGCGTATACGTAGTGAACGCCAGCGCGCCCTTGATGCTCTGGCACACGCGAACCAGCGCAATGATCTTATTCTGCAGGCAGCCGGTGAAGGTATTTTTGGCCTGGATCGCGATGGTAAAACCACATTTGTTAATCCAGCGGCGTTACGCATAACGGGTTTTTGTGCCGAAGAATTGATTGGACAAAATCATCATAGTCTGGTTCATCATTCGCACAACGATGGAAAACCATATCCCCAGGACGAATGTTGCATCTATGCTGCGCTTCAGGATGGCACGGTTCGCCGGCTGGATAGCGAAGTCTTCTGGCGCAAAGATGGTGGCATGTTTCCGGTTGAATATGTTAGCACACCTATGTTTAAGGATGGACAACTGATCGGTGCCGTTGTTGTTTTTCAAGATATTAGCGAACGAAAAGCGTCTGAGGAACGACTACGCTACCAGGCATTGCATGATACGCTCACGGGCCTGCCGAATCGCGTCTACTTTATGGATACACTCCGCCAGGCGATCGAACACACGCGGCAACACCAGAATCCTGGTTTTGCTGTTCTGTTTCTCGATCTGGACAATTTTAAGCTCGTCAACGATAGCCTTGGCCACCTGGATGGTGATCGACTATTAATTGCTACTGCCCGCCGGTTGCGCGATCTGCTTCACAATAATGATGTCATTGCCCGTTTTGGCGGTGATGAGTTTGCTATTTTACTCGACCATAGGGTGGACTATTACGCTGTGATCGCTGTTGCCGAAGACATTCGGCGTGCCATGGCAGAACCATTTTTCTTTGACGATCACGAAGTGATCAACTCGGCCAGTCTCGGCATTGTACTGAACCTGGGTGAGTATGAGCATCCGGCTGACTTGCTCCGTGATGCGGATACAGCACTGCATCATGCCAAGGCTGCTGGACGCAACCGTTATCAGATATTTGATAAAACCATGCGAGCCAGTCTGCTGGAGCGATTGTATCTTGAGGCTGCGTTACGCCGATCTATCGAGCGCCAGGAGTTATGTTTGTATTATCAGCCGATAGTGGTTCTGGCTACGCGGAAGATTATTGGATTTGAAGCGCTGATCCGCTGGAACCACCCGAATCGAGGCATGTTGCCGCCTGATCTGTTTATCCCCATTGCCGAAGAAGCCGGGCTGATTGTATCGCTTGGCTGGTGGGTATTACACGAGGCATGTCGCCAGTTACGTATATGGCAGACACGTTTTCCAGAATTGCCATTGACTATAAATGTCAACCTGTCCGGGGCAGAGTTGATGCGTAGCAATATGGTTGAGCATATTCGCCAGACACTGGAAGGAACCGGGCTGGATGCTGCATACCTGAAGCTGGAAATTACCGAAAGTGTCATGATGGACAATGCTGAAACGACTATTGCCACATTAAAAGAGCTACGTGACCTGGGAGTCGGGTTGTGCATTGATGACTTTGGAACGGGCTATTCTTCATTGCGTTATCTTCATCGTTTTCCGGTTCAGACATTGAAGATCGATCGCTCGTTTATTAACACCTTAAATATAGATGCTGAAAGCGCAGTGATTACACAGAGTATGATTATGTTGAGTCATACGCTAGGAATGAATGTGGTGGCCGAAGGAGTCGAAACGTGTGAACAGCTTGAATACTTGAACACACTGCACTGTGAATATGCTCAAGGATATCTGTTCTCACGACCACTGAACAGTGTAGATGCATCAAAACTGCTGGAAGCATCTGCCACAAAAAAGTTCACTGTTGGCTGTCTGGATCAATATGCGTGATATTACACGAGTTACGCGGTCGCTCACCCACAAGCTGGGATTCGCCTCGGGCAGGGCGGAAGAAAACACCTTTTGGTCGCGATTTTTTCGCCTCCGGCGAAAAAATCGCGACCAAAAAGAGATCTGTACCACACTGCCGTAGGCAAAACAGGTCTTTGGGCTGATCAAACGTCTGGTTTGCACACCCACCGCGTAAGTCCTGTGATATTAAAGGCAACTCGCTGTGTCTGGATCTTCTATGCCTGCGTGTCGCTGTGGTGAATAGGGTTGCCCATATGTGAACAGGAACCTTTACAACTTTTCTTGCGATGAAATAAGCCGCCATGCTATAATCGAGAAGACCTCAATTGCAGAAAGAGAGGCCTTCTTGATCAACAGGCAGCACATATTTCTTATTCTGATCGTCTGCCTGTTGCTGATGCCACTCGCAGCGTGTGGAACCTCAACGTCTACAGTAGAGTCGGCCGTACCTGCTGCCACACCGGTACGTGATGAACCGATCACTCTGTTTTTGTGGTACGCCTGGCCATCACCTGAACAGCAAACATTTGCAGCCCTGATAGATCAGTATAATCGGTCACAGCCCTTGATTCAGGTCATTCCCCAGGCAAAGCCGCTGGTTTCACTGGGCAATGAAATACGGGCGGCAACTCTGGCTGGCGGTGGGCCTCATCTGTTACTTCTGCAGAGCCATACGCTGGGTATGTTTGTCCAGGATGGATTGTTGCTCCCACTTGACCAACTCGTTCCTGCGGGGGATCGTGACAACCTGTTCCCGGCGACACTCGCTGGTGCGCATGTGCGCAATGCAACTGGTGAGAATGTGTTATATGGCTTGCCGATTACCTATGATACACTGGCACTGTACTATAATAAAGCGAACATCGATATACCACCATCCAATACCGATACACTGCTAAGTAATGCACGTGGTTTAACCGATGCCACAACGGCTCCGCCAGTCTGGGGGCTGGCCTATAATCTCTCGCTTGATAAGACCATTGGTTACATGTACGCCTTTGGTGGGCGTATTTTCAACGAGGATGGTCAGCTTGTGCTAGGCAACGAAGGGCGCATAGGAGTAGAACGCTGGCTTGAGTGGCTGTTAACATTACGGCGTGATACACAGCTTTTAGCTGTGAACGACAGTATTGTGGTTGATAGCGCACTCAAATCGCGGCAGGCTTTGATGACAATTGACTGGGCCCATGCGCTCCCCAGTTACGCTGCATTGTGGGGAGACAACCTTGGTGTTGCCCCACTGCCCCGCCTGAGTGCTACCAACCGTGACCCGCAATCTTATGTGCAAAGCGATGTCTTAAGCATCAATGCACGTGTCAATGATCAGGACGAGCAGCAGGCTGCACTCAATGTTATGCGCTATCTGCTGGACAACGAGTCACAACAAGCCCTGCTGGAAGCAGGCAAACAACCAGCGCGGCGCAACCTGCGCCTTGACAGCGTCGAACAGTATAATCAAGCGGCACGTGCCTTTCGCATCGAGGTCACGCATGGGCAGTCTATGCCAAACGACCAGCGTGTCGCCACAGTTGTTTGGGATGAACTAGAACGTATGCAAATGAAAGTCTTGCGTGGATTAGAAACACCCACAGATGCTGTTACAGCAGCCGACGAGGCGCTCCGTCAACGCCTGGAAGGAGCAAGCCCGACAGTCAATGGCACTGATCAGTGACAGGAAGTTGAACGGGGCGTGCTGACGGCACACGCTGCGTCTGTGCCGCCAGCACGCCCCGTTTCCCCCCTCTCCCTGAGGGAGAGGGGGCAGGGGGTGAGGGCGTTTGGTTGACCCAGGAGTTATTCGCGCTAACAAGATGTTTCGCCCCTACTATATTTCACATGAGAGAGATTTTCGTCCGAATGTATATGCTATCGGTATGATTGCAGAGAGCTACCATGGCGGAAACAGTCCTCTTTTAGCGATTACACTCCAATGCACGTGAATCAGCATGCTGCTGATTGACACGAAGAAAACTAGTTGCCCTTCAACAAAAAATGTAGTAGAATGGGCGCGAATGGCCGTCTATCACGGCCTCACAATGCTGGATTTGTTCCAGCGCAATCTAGCCTCTATTCCACAACTGGCTGACGGCCTTTAAGGAGGATCTGAATGGCAAGCAGAACCGAGGAGATGGTGCGGCACCTCAAGGCCCTGAGTATGAATACACCCGATATCGAGGCATCGGCGGTTGTGAGCGTTGATGGTCTAATTATGGCGTCCGCTCTGCCCGCAGATGTTGAAGAAGATCGGGTTTCGGCAATGAGTGCCGCAATGCTCTCGCTGGGTGAGCGTATTGCAACTGAGCTGCGCCGTGGTCAGCTTGACCAGGTGTTTGTTCGTGGTGAAGAAGGGTATGTGATATTAATGGCTATCGGTGAAGAAGCCGTGTTGACCGCCCTGGCTCATAGTCGCGCAAAACTGGGTCTCGTCTTCCTGGACATGCGGCGTACTGCTACAGAATTGATCAACCTGGTATAAATGTCTTCCCTCCGTCATCGCAAGGAACTTTGCGATAGGAGACGCGACCGTTCTCATTTGCTCCTCCTTATGCGTGCAGGTTGATAGAAACACAGCCAGGTGGTTGCCCGCCTGGCTGCGCCGTGTGTCATACTGACAGACTGCAAAGGTTCCTCTGATTGGTGTCTCAGGGGTGCTGTTAGAGAACCCGCTAATTTTGGATCTACTGGTTTCCCTCAAATAGATCTCCCAGATTAAAACGACTGCCTGAACCACTGCTGCTACCTGTGCTGGGCATGTATTGTGCCAGCTTGCGCGCCAGGTTCATCGCTGGCATCGTCTGGAGCCATACTCGTCCGGGACCGCGTAACGTGGCCAGAAAAAGACCTTCACCGCCAAAAAGGATATTCTTAAAGCCGCGTACCATTTCTACATCGAAGTGTACCGTAGGCTCAAACATAGCCACATGCCCGGTGTCTACTTTCAATACTTGATTGGGTTCAAGCGTATACTCCATAATTTCGCCATCCAGTTCCACAAACGCAACCCCGGGGCCACTCAGACGCTGAAGGATAAACCCCTCGCCACCGAAGAAACCAGTTCCCAACTTGCGCCGAAAGTGAATATCAAGGTCGACGCTACGCTCGGCACACATAAAAGCATCTTTCTGACAAATCATCTGCTGACCTGGCCCCAGAGGCAGCGGTATAATTTTGCCCGGAACCTCGGATGCAAAGGCCACCAGGCCTGTTCCACCCTGAGATCGGAAGGAAACCATAAAGAGCGACTCGCCTGAGAACATACGCTTGAAGGCTTTGCCCAGGCCGCCTTCCATGTTGGTCTGCATATCGATATTAGCGCTCATCCAGCTCATGCCTCCGCGTTCGGAGTAGATCTCCTGGCCTTCGGGCAACTGGATCACCACGGCTTGAAGGAGGGTGCCAATGATCTGGTACTCCATCCCATTCTGACCACGTCCGGTTCCAACAACGGTTGGATCCGGCAGATCGATCCGCTCGCCAAATTGCTGATCATAATATTCTGCGAGACTCATTCTAGCTGCTCCTTACACATCATAGTATCGAGGGAATCAAATAGACCTCAGACAGTTTTCCTGGAGGTCGTATACAGCGCATGCAGATATTCTACGAACACATACATCATACCATCCATCCCGCCAGCATGCCGGAACAATTGACCATGATATATGCACTCAGTGCTTTGCTTGCTACCTACAAGTAAAAGCCAGCGGTTGCCATGCCATGAAGAGAGAGGTATCAACCGAAATGAAAAGCCTTTTTATAAGAGATAGCAGATATAATTGGTAGAATTTAGATACAGACTACATAATCATCCCTTGCTGAGGGTCGTTAGAAAATCTTCGTTTGTGCGCGTCTTTGCCATACGTGTAAGCATCAACTCGGTACCTTCGTTGTCACCCAGCATACTCACCATACGACGCAATGTCCAGACCTGGCGCAACACTTCCGGCACAAGCAACAGCTCTTCGCGGCGGGTGCTACTCCGTTGAATATCAAGTGCCGGGAAAATGCGCTTTTCGGCCAGGCGGCGATCAAGGTGCAACTCCATATTACCGGTTCCCTTGAACTCTTCGTAGATAACATCGTCCATACGGCTACCGGTATCTACCAGGCAGGTAGCAATGATAGTCAGGCTGCCGCCATTTTCGATATTTCGTGCAGCGCCAAAGAAACGTTTCGGTGGATAAAGCGCCACCGGGTCAATACCACCAGAGAGTGTTCGCCCGCTGGGCGGCATATCCAGATTATAGGCCCGCGCCAGACGTGTGATCGAGTCCATCAGGATGACCACATCCGCCCCCCCTTCGACAAGGCGTTTAGCACGTTCGAGGGTCATTTCGGCCACCTTGGTATGATCCTCAACCGGTTCATCGAAGGTAGACGACACCACCTCGCCCTTGACACTGCGACGCATATCGGTAACTTCTTCGGGGCGTTCGCCAATCAGCAGAACCATCAGATGTACTTCGGCATGGTTGCTGGTAATACCATTTGCAATCGCCTTCAGCAGCAAGGTCTTACCTGCTTTCGGCGGCGAGACGATCAAGCCACGCTGCCCACGGCCGATTGGCGCAATCAAGTCTACCAGGCGGGTTGAAAGAATATTCGGTTCCGTTTCCAGTTTTAACTGGCTATTCGGAAAAATCGGCGTAAGCTGGTCAAAGAAGGGCCGTTTTCGGGCCGTTTCCGGATCCATCCCATTGATTAATTCAACACGGAGAAGCGAAAAGAAGCGTTCACTCTCTTTTGGAGGACGAATCTGACCCCAGATCCGATCGCCGGTACGCAAGCTAAAACGCCGAATCTGAGACTGAGAAACATAGACATCATCGGGGCCGGGCAACATACGGTCGCCGCGTAGAAACCCAAACCCATCGGATACAATATCAAGAATACCATCACTAAAGGTATTACCGGCCTCTTCAGTTTGTGCCTGGAGCAACTTGAAGATCAAATCGTGTTTCTTTAGACCGCTAACCCCACTGATACCACTACTACGCGCTAATTCACGCAGATCAGCCAGAGTCTTCGACTCCAATTCAGCAACATTTACCATACCATCATTCTCCTTAAGAGGAAATACTATATGTGTAATCGTTCAGGGGATGCGTGTGAAGCACCCTGAGTAGCGCACCCATAATATTGTCCATCTGCGGCAGATACCTGCCATGCACATATCAAAGATGTAGTAAACAAGGGTGCGTCGGTCAGGACATCGTGTAACCCACACCTGTCGATACACGTATGATGTGTCACCACCCAAACGTCGTCCTGGTATATTATTCAGGATGTGGGCCATGTACCCACTGAACGGTTACCTATATTTTTTCAGGCGGCTATGTCCTTGTAGCAGAACATGGCATACCTACAAACAGCGACAACATGATCATGGTTGTATTCACTGTTCAGATACATCGTGCCAGATATGGACACCACCATATGCGGATATTATCCAACCGGCTGATAGAATCGAAATTGCCAGCCTCTACCAGAGGACTGTGCCCTGCTTCTATACTAACTGATTGTTTGTTTGAGGAAGCATCGTGGATGGAAAGACTAGTATTCAATTTATGTACCGCTGTACGGCATATGACATGATGAGAAATAATAACTGTGAGATGAGCAATGGGAACGTGGTTGGGGAACTCGCCTAAGGAGTACCGGGTGGCACTGCCGACCAAACCAAAAGAGGATGCTAAGGCAATGCCATGTTCCTCACGGTCAGTATAGCATATGTGTCAACAATATGCAACGAGGCAAAAATCGAGGGGTGTGACGTATTATCATTGCACGCATGCGATTTGCCTTTGCGTTGACACTGTGGGATAGTTCATGCTAATATATTCAACCAACCACATTATAAAAGCCGATAGAGGGTAGCTCTAATGAGTCAACCGGCGCACATACTTATTGTAGACGATGAAGCGAACATTCGTTTGACCCTCAATACCCTGCTTTCGCGGGCCGGATTTACGGTTGTTATGGCGGCTGACGGTGAAGAAGCAGTTTCCCTGCTCAAGCAAAGTTCCTTCGATCTCTTACTGGTTGATCTGAAAATGCCAGGCATGGATGGCATGCAGGTAGTTGCTGCTGCGCGTGAATGCCGCCCTGAGATTGCCATTATTGTATTAACTGGCCATGGAACACTAGAAACCGCTGTTGAGGGATTGCACCACCGTATCTTTGACTACCTGCTCAAAACGACCGATCCAGCCCAGGTCATTGAACGTGCCAAATCAGCCCTGGCTGACCGCAACCAGCGGCTGCGCCAGCAAGAATTGCTCAACGTTGTTGGTGAAGCCGTCCAGGAATTGCGTGGAACCCAAACTGCTACAACGTCCGACACTTCTTCCGGCGTATCAGACCGGCTCATTACGGTGGGCAAACTACAGCTGGATACGTGGCACCAGGTGGCTACCCTGGCGGATCGCTCACTTTCGTTGACCCCTACTGAGTTTCGGGTATTGCTATGCCTGGCTGAACATGCTGGTCAGATGCTCTCGTATGCCCAGCTTGTACGCTGTGCTCAGGGCTATGATACCAGTGAACTTGAAGCAGGCGAGCTCATCAAACCCCACATCCACCATCTGCGTCAGAAACTTGAACCAGACCCCAGTTCACCACGTTATCTGCTGAATGTCCGTGGCAAAGGGTATATTCTTCAGATCTCCTCGTCATCATAATCATACCCCGGTCTGAGGCACTGTTCAACCACAGGGCTGATGTATGCCCATGTAGTTCTGTTGTAGGATACAGGCAGATACGGCAGAAGACAGCCATTGGCCGGAGGGACGGCCTGGATAGGTGAAGCAGATGGCAATCGATAGTGTGCGTATTCTAACTGATAGCGCCGGACAACTGTGGCAACGTCTCGATACATATGGATCACTGGATGTCTTATCCACTGGCAATAGCTGTGATGACTGGCTCCACAACGTATCGCTGGTTCGTCCCCTGACTCGTGTCGAGGAATTACAACTCCGGCGTGACTATTTGCGCCTGTACTGCCTGTTGACCCAGATCGAGATACTGGTGAAAAGTAAGATTCGTGCGGTAGAGCTTGTGCGGGATCGTGCGATCAATTCTTGACTTTTTTGTGTTGCCCGGCTAGAATAGCGCCAGGGAAGCATACTACAGGCATTGGCATAGTAATGACGGCACGCGATTTGATCGGATTAGGCATATCGTTTGCCTACCCTGTTCTCTTACTTGGCCTGGCCGAGGGCATCCGACGCTGGTCTGGCTATCCACAAGATTTTACGCGGAAACTCATTCATATTGGCGCAGGTATGTGGGTTTTTGCGGTTCTCTGGCTGTTTGATACATGGTATATTGGTCTTATCCCCTTTGCCACATTTATCCTGCTGAATTATATCTTCTATCGGTATCGGCTGCTCAAGGCTATGGATACCAGCGAAAGCACACCGGGAACTGTCTATTTTGCCCTGTCGATAACGCTGTTGTTTCTGGTGCTGTGGCGTACTGATAGCCCGGACGACCGTTCATATGTTGCGGCCGCTGGTGCTATGGCGATGACCTGGGGTGATTCTATGGCTTCGATTGTGGGGCGGCGCTGGGGTCGTCATCACTATACTATTGCTGGCAGCCGACGATCCTGGGAAGGTTCAGCCGCGATGCTGCTTGCCGCAGGGGTGTCGATGTTCCTTACGCTGATGCTGGTGCCTGGTTCTGCCCTGAGTCCCTATACCCTCTCACTTGATGCTGGTGTGGCCATAGCAGCGGCAGTGAGCGGTGCGCTTGCCGCCACTATGGTTGAGGGCATATCGCCGGCGGGAACTGATAATCTATCTGTTCCGCTGCTTGCCGGGGCTGTAGTTCTGGCAGTCACGTCCCTTTTATGACAGGTCAGACGTGGTGTTAGAGACTGTTTGAAAAAGGGGGGGG
>RRYU01000338.1_pt1 | contig 17648 bp, 17 predicted proteins | sample 2162651 | NCBI WGS metagenome assembly RRYU01 (sample SAMN10267283, study PRJNA491782) | microbial mat metagenome | isolation source: biomat in the production well | place: Japan: Minami-Kanto gas field, natural gas well KTG3 | collected 2017-06 | reverse complement strand
ACGTGTGCCGCATCAGGACGCCCTGCGGACGCGCAGAAGCGCGTCCCTACGAATATGGGCCGCACCAGAACACGCGATCCTCCGTGTCTCCGTGCCTCCGTGGCGAATCGTTTCTCCCGATCGTGAGCAATTACCTGATTCAGCATATTTGCCCCTCACAATGTTGTGTGCTATACTAATCGACGGCGCGTATTCCCCGCCAAATACACACATCCCCCGATTGTAAACGGTCCTGCCGGTACAGAATATCGGTCTGTCTACATAAAGACGGGGATGGAGGAGCAGACGCTATGATCTGCAATGCACAAAAGGAGTGAAAGAAAAACCTATGACACAGGCTACGACACCGCGTGTCCCCAGAATCGTCTCCATCAAGGATCTGTTGGAAGCCGGATCTCACTTTGGTCATCAGACCAGGCGCTGGAATCCCAAGATGCGCCAGTATATCTTTACGGCGCGTAATGGCATCCATATTATCGATCTGCAAAAAACCGTTCGTGGGTTAACTGCCGCCTACAACTACATTGCCGATACGGTGGCCAGTGGCGACAAAATCCTGTTTGTCGGCACGAAAAAACAGGCTCAGGAAGCCGTTATCGAGGAGGCTACCCGTTCGGAACAATTATATATTACCCAGCGCTGGCTTGGCGGTACATTGACAAATTTTGTTACTATCCGCAAACGTCTACGCTACCTGGCTGACCTGGAAGCCCAGCGTGATCGGGGCGACTTTGCACGGCTGACCAAGGCCGAGGGGCTGAAGCTAGAAGAGCAAATTGGCAAGCTCAATCGCGTCTTCGGTGGCCTCAAAACAATGGAGCGACTGCCAGGGGCATTGTTTGTAATTGATCCGCATAAAGAAGAACTGGCTGTGCGTGAGGCACGTAAGGTTGGTATACCGGTTGTAGCCATGGTCGATACCAACTGCGATCCTGATCTGATCGATTATGTTATTCCATGTAACGATGATGCTATCCGTGGTATTCGCCTGATAACAAGCAAGATAGCCGATGCTGCCATTGAAGGCCTGAATCGTCGTAATGTGGTGCAGGTCGATCAGCTTCTCTATGATGAGCAAGACGTAGTTGCCGATGTGGAATAGAGCGTGAGTGATCGGTAGAAGGTAACAGCGGCGACCGTCTGGTCGCCGTTCTGTACGGCCAGAACGATTTATAGCGTTATTATAAGGAGTATAACAGTGGCTGTCACCACCGAAATGGTCAAGGAACTGCGTGAGCGTACTGGGGCAGGTATCAAAGAGTGTAAAGATACGTTAACGCAGACCGATGGTGATATCGATAAAGCCATCGAGATCTTGCGTGCGAAGGGCATCGCCGGAGCAGGGAAAAAGCAGAGCCGCGAGGCGAAAGAGGGGCGTGTCGCCATTTATGAACATCCTGGTTCCAAGCTGGTGGCGATTGTCGAGGTGAATTGCGAAACAGACTTTGTTGCGCGTACCGACGACTTTATTGCGCTTACCCGCGACCTGGCCCTGCATATCGCAGCTACCAACCCACGCTATGTTACTATCGCCGAAGTGCCCGAGGAAGAGGTTAGCGCCAGTGGTATGTCGGCCGAGAAGTTTTATGAAGAGCATGTCCTACTAGTGCAGCCCTTTGTGAAGGATGCCAATACCATAATTGAAGATAAAATCAAAGAAGGTATTGCAAAGCTGGGCGAAAATATTGTTGTGCGGCGCTTTACGCGTTATGAAATAGGTGGTTAAGATACGATTATGTCTACAGGTATACCAAAATACCGGCGTGTGTTGATCAAGTTGAGCGGCGAGTCGCTGCATAGCGGTGAAGAAGAATGTCTCGACCCGGCTCAATTGGACTTCCTGGCTGGTGAGGTTCAGCTGGTCACGCGCCATAGTGTTGAGGTTGCCGTAGTCATTGGCGGGGGCAATATCTGGCGTGGGCATGAAGCGATCGCACGGGGTATGGATGCGGCTCAGTCGCACTATATGGGCATGCTGGCAACGATCATTAATGCCCTGGCGATGCAAGACTCGCTCGAGCGCGTGGGCATCCATACGCGTGCGATGACGGCGATCAAGATGGATGAAGTGGCCGAGCCGTATATTCGCCGACGGGCAATTCGTCACCTGGAAAAAGGGCGCGTGATTATTCTGGCAGCCGGTACGGGCAATCCCTACTTCACAACCGATTCGGCTGCTGCCCTGCGTGCCGCCGAGATGCATGCTGAAGTTATTCTCATGGCGAAAAATGGTGTTGATGGGGTCTATTCGGCTGATCCACGACGTGACCCGACCGCAACACGATTCGATCACCTGACCTATATGGATGTCCTCAGTCGAGGATTGACGGTCATGGATAGTACTGCGTTGACCTTTTGTATGGATAATAAAATTCCTATTATTGTCTTTAATGCACAAGCGGCTGGTACTATTGAGCGTATTGTGATGGGTGAACGCGTGGGAACGCTGGTGAGTCATGTAGGAGGGCGATGATGGTTACCGAGCTTATGGGTGAGGCTGAAGAACAGATGAAAAAGGCCATTCAGTCTCTCCATCATCAATTGAATACGATCCGTACTGGCCGGGCTTCGCCAGCTCTGGTAGAACATATTCCAGTTGAAGCATATGACATGACTATGCCACTTAATCAACTGGCAGGTATCAGTGTTCCAGAAGCACGCTTGATCGTGATCCAACCCTACGATAAGAGTACCATGCGTAATATCGAGCGGGCTATTCAACATTCTGAACTGGGCATTAATCCCAATAACGATGGTCAGGTGATTCGCCTGAGCATACCGGCCCTGACCGAAGAGCGCCGCCGTGATCTGGTGAAGGTGGTGCGTACTCGTGTTGAAGAGATCAAAGTGTCGATCCGAAACCATCGCCGGGATTCGATTAATGACCTGCGTCAGTTTGAGCAGGAAAAGTTAATCACCGAGGATGAGTTGCATCGCGCTCAGGAACAACTTCAGGTGTTGACGGATCGCTACAATAAAGAAGTAGATCGTATCGGGGCCGAAAAAGAGGCCGAAGTGATGGAAGTGTAAGTGCCAACCATAGGGGTATTTCAGCCGAGCAGCGGCAGCATACTCTGAAAGTTATGGTACGAACCATCGAAAGAGGATTGTCATGAGGGCGGAAGGCGTAACCAGCGATCCACGAATACCTCGACATATTGCGGTCATTATGGACGGAAATGGTCGTTGGGCGCGCCAGCGCGGGTTACCCCGGCTCGCTGGCCATCGTGCCGGAACAGAAAATATTCGTAGTATTGTGACAACATGTGTTGAAATTGGTGTGCCGTATCTGACGCTGTATGCCTTCTCAACCGAAAACTGGAGCCGGCCATCCGCAGAAATTCAGGGTCTGATGGCGATCTTGAGCGATTTCATTGACCGTGAAACGCATGCGCTGCATGAACAGGGCGTGCATCTGCGTCATCTTGGCAGCCTCGATGGGATTAGCGAGATGCTGAAGCGTAAGGTGCGCTATGCTATCGATGTGACGCGCAATAATACGCGTCTGACGCTGGCTATTGCGTTTAATTACGGTGGGCGTGCCGATATCGTGAATGCCGTGCGCTCCCTGGTTGCTCAGGGTGTGTCTCCTGAGGGCATTACCGAAAAAGCGATCTCCGAGCATCTATCTACGTGTGGTATCCCCGATCCGGATCTTGTCATTCGTACCAGTGGCGAATGGCGTCTCTCGAATTTCTTAACCTGGCAAACGGCCTATAGTGAATATTGGGCTACTTCGGTACTCTGGCCAGATTTCAAGTCAGACGACTTTCGTCAGGCAGTCGCAGATTATGGACGGCGCGATCGCCGTTTCGGCGGCCTCAATGCGGAGGAGTAGCTCCTTATTCCAACGTGTGATGAGTGCCCTGGTTCTGCTGGTCTTGATTGTCTGGATTGTCTACCTGGGTGTCTGGCCAGTTGTCTTCCTCACTATTACGGCTATTCTTATTTCTTTGAATGAGTTGACGCATGCGCTGCAGCAGGCTGGCTATCGCCCCCGCCGGCTTGTTGCGGTTGTGTCTGGTTTGCTGCTAAGTGGCGCAGCAGCATCGCAGGGAATCCTGCCTGTAGATCTGACCGGGGCAGTCTTTGCGGCAATTATTCTCTTTGCGCTGGTAGCTGAATTGCCCCGGCGCGATCGCGAGGGTAGCCTGGTCGGGTGGGCGTTTACATTTGCTGGCGCTTGCTATATCGGCTGGCTCTTGAGTCATTATATTTTGCTGCGTAAACTGGATTATCTGCCGCTTCAGCATGGCCTGCTCGATCCACTCCAGATTTCCCCCGGCGCTGCGTGGGTCTATCTGACATTGGCTGTTACCTGGATGCAGGATACAGCCGCTTTTTTTGTCGGGCGTACCTGGGGCCGCCATCGTATGGCTCCGTATCTTAGCCCCAAGAAGAGTTGGGAAGGGGCAGCGGGTGGCTTTATTAGCTCGGTTATGGTGGCTATGCTGGCTGTGCCTATCCTGGGGTTGCCGATCTCCTATAGTATGTCTTTTCTACTCGGCGTAGCTGGAGGTATCGCTGGCCCGCTTGGCGATTTGACCGAGTCCTATATCAAACGCCAGATAGGGGTGAAGGATGCCAGCCAGATTATTCCTGGCCACGGTGGCTTGCTCGATCGGGTCGATAGTATGCTGTTTACCGCTCCTATCTTGTATTATCTGATCATTGTGTTGACAGCCCCTGTTCAATAAGGTACACTTTATTTATTGGGCTATAGGCGGGTAAAAGCCCGCCTTTTGTGTTTTTCACAACCTTCTGGAGCAACTCTATGGATTGGATCATTACTATTGGCGCTTTTCTGGCTATGTTAGCCATTCTGGTTTTTGTCCATGAACTTGGGCATTTTCTGGTTGCGCGTTGGATGGGAATTCGGGTTGAAGAATTTGGGATCGGTTATCCTCCGCGCGCTGTCACTCTGTTTGAGCGCGATGGTGTAAAATATACGTTAAACTGGTTGCCACTAGGTGGCTTTGTGCGTTTCGGCGGTGAGGATAACTCGCTCTATGGCACGGGAAGCCTGGCTGTAGCCTCGCCCTGGCGCAAGATACCGGTGATGGTGGCCGGGCCGCTGATGAATCTGTTTCTGGCTGTGGTGATTTTTGCCGGGCTGTTTGCGGTGAATGGTATCCCTATGCCCACTGGCACACAGCAGGTGAACGAGGTGTTCGCCAATACGCCCGCTGCGGTGGCCGGTTTTCAACCGGATGATGTGCTGGTGAGCCTGGATGGACAGCCAGTTGACGGCATGGATACCATTACTACAATTGCTAGCCAGAATGTCGGGCAGTCAATTCCGGCAGTGGTCGAGCGTGATGGTGAGACGGTCACATTGATGGTGACGCCGGGTGCCTGGGAAGGGCCGAATGGCGAGGTGCGCGAGTCTGGTCTGGGTATCGGTTATCAGGCCGTGGTCGAGACTGTGTCGGTCAATCCGTTCGAGGCATTTGTGGCCGGGGTTGTGTATACCGGCGATTTGCTGATGCGCTTGCTGGCAGCTTTCCGTGATATGATCGGCGGTCTGTTTGGCTGGAATGAGGCCCCCGCTGGTGGGGTGGCCGGGCCAATTGGCATTGCTCGTGCTACCGGCGAGGTGATTGACCAGGGCGGCTTGCCCGCTTTCTGGAACTGGATGGCAATCTTTAGCTTGAACCTGTTTATTCTAAACTTGCTGCCTATCCCGGCACTGGATGGTAGCCATATTGTCTTTGCTTTGATCGAATGGATCCGCGGTGGCAAGAAGGTACCGCCCGAAAAAGAGGCGCTGGTACATGCAATTGGCTTTGCAACACTGATGGGGCTGATGGTGCTTATTTCGATCAGTGATGTGCTGAATGCTATTCAAGGCAATCCGGTGCTTGGTGGTGGGTAACTCCGAACCACGGTTGGCTGTTGGTTCTGAGACCTGGGCGGGGTGCTGAATGTTTGTATGTTGTGATCGGTAAAAAATTTGTAGCTGAAGGAGGTATTCTCATCCTGAATGCCTCCTTTTTCTTTCTATCTGCTATGTCTTATCGAGAGATTATTCGTGCCAGTGAGATTGGTGAATATGTGTACTGCGCCCGGGCCTGGTGGCTGCGCCGCGTGGCTGGTATGACGCCTGCCGGGCAGGCACGCCGCCAACAGGGTGTTGCTATGCATGTACGCCATGGTCAGGCTGTGCGCACAAGTGGCTTGCTGCTTGTCTTCGCTGGCTTTATCTTTGGGCTGGCTTTGCTCATGTTCTGGCTAAGATATGGGGCGTAGGTATGTTACCGTTTATCTTATTATGTCTGGCTGCATTGCTGTTCTGGCTGGCGCTGCGTCTGCGGCGTACAACCGGGATACCCTGGCAGCGTGTGGCGGCCAGTGATACTGGTGGTTTTCAACCGCTGGATCGTCCCCTGTTTGCGCGACGCTATGGACTTACTGGCAAGCCCGACTATCTGCTCCGACATGGGCAGACCTTTGTGCCGGTCGAGGTGAAACCTACCCGCCAGGCCCACGAGCCGTATCAGTCCGACATCTGGCAACTGATGGCCTATTGCGTGCTGGTTGAGGAAACAACTGGACGGGCACCGCCGTATGGTTTACTTCGCTATGCTACAGATGCGTTTCGCATTGCGTATACATCGGCTGTGCGCGATGAACTCCTGGCTCTGCTAGACGATATGCGATCTGACCTGGATGCCCCTGATTGTGCACGCAGCCATAACGAGCCGCGTCGTTGTGCTGGCTGTGGTTTTGCTGATATGTGTGCTGAATCACTAGTTGACGAACCGGGATAGAATGGTATCATGCTCATACGTCACGATGTTTTAGATAGAATAGCAGCCTATTTCACAGCTATGCTGAGCGCCAGAGCGCTATCAGCCTGGATTTTTGACCACTTTTACCATACTGGTAAGGGTGTGTTTGCCCAGAAAGACGCCGATAGAGATGCGGTGGCGTTGCAAAGTTGGGTTACACGCTTGCAATACTTATTGTCATGAAGATACGCCAACATCCAAGAATGCGTGATATCAATAAGGGAGATGAGGTTTACTCATATCCGTACCACTTGTTTGCACGTGTCGATGAAGTGTTTCCGGCAGCCGTGTGTGTGAAGGTGGGTTTTCTTTCGACCAACCGTCAGTTAGAAATGGGGTTGTTGCCGCAACTCTGGCGCGCCGATGATATCGAGAACTTGAGCGTGTGTCGCTACTGTGGTAGCCGCGAAGATCTGGAAATCGAACATGGTACCGGTATTCCTTTTCGTACCTGTTCACGTTGCCGGCACGGACTGACTGTCCATTGCGATCTGTCCGAGGGATGGTGGTGATCTAAGCGCAAAGCGCAGAGGGCAGCTAACGCTGCGTGCAGAGCGCAAATATGCCTGGATTTGCCTTTTTCCCTTCTCCCTTTTGCTTGCTATTTGCTTCTATGTCGAGATCCAATGCGTCGCCAGGGTTAGGAATAACGCAGAAATCTCCGCTCGACTCCCGGATCACGGCTGCAACCTCTTGCATTGAGCCAAGCCTTTGCTTGCGCACAGCCCCCTGTACTTGATCCTCTGTGATGCGATGCTGCTGCATAGCCCGTTGCTGGAATTCACCGTGAGGTAGAGGAAGCACTGGCGGGTTCGTAACTATGCGCTTGAAGGGCGGCCAGCGCGTCTGGAGCCATGCCACCACGTATTGCAGGAAAATAGGCCGTCACCTATTGTCTTGGAATGAGTAGCAGAATTGCTGCTGGCACAGTATATGCTACCGGATGTGCATAGGTTCAGGCTGCCGTGTCGCCAGTTAAGATGCTTTTGAAATGGAACAAAACGTACTTGACCAGCGGTATCAAGCAACAGGCAAAGGGCGCTAGAGTTCATCCGCAAACACAAAGGAGATCAATGAATGCAAGATCTACATTCACAGCGCCATGGAACCGCCCGTGGTGACGAATATGGAACCGCCCGTGGCGACGAATATAGGCAGCGTGATCATTTTGCTCGCAAGTCCATTTTAACCGCCGGTGTAGTTCTGGCGCTCTTGATTATCGTCTATGTTATCTGGTATCTGCTACACGTCTTTCTGCTACTCTTTGCGGGGTTGCTGCTGGCAACACTGCTGCATGTTCCGGCAGACTGGATCAGCGAGCATACGCCCATCGGGGAACGCTGGGCGCTGCTGCTGGTTATCCTGGTAGTGTTCGGGTTGCTGGGTCTGGGGGGGTGGTGGATTGTTCCCCGGGTAGCCAGCGAGTTTGATCAACTGGTGCAGACATTACCCCAAGGTTTTCTACAGGTGCAAGACTTTCTTGGGCAGTATGGCTGGGGGCAGCAATTCCTGGAGCGTATGCCGCCACTGCAGGAAGTTGTTTTTCCCGAAGACATCGCTGTGGTGTCGCGGATCTCACGGATTTCCTCTGGAGTTGTTGGCCTGATTACCAGTTTTTTTGTCATTTTATTTACCGGACTTTACCTGGCATTTCAGCGAGATATGTACACCAATGGAATCGTCAAACTCTTTCCCCAATCGCGGCGTCCACATATGCATGCGGTGTTTGAAGATCTAGGCTATGTGCTCAAGTGGTGGCTAATCGGGCGTGTCTTTGCAATGATTGTGCTGGGCACGTTTACCGGCCTGGGGTTGTGGCTGATTGGCGTGCCGTTTGCGCTGGCACTGGGAGTCATTACCGGGCTGCTCTCGTTTGTGCCGATCATTGGCTCGATCCTGGCGGTGATCCCTCCGGCCCTGGTTGCACTGACGCAGGGACCAACAATCTTGCTCTATGTGCTGCTGCTCTACTTTGGCACGCAGTTTATCGAAAGCTATCTGCTCACGCCTATGGTGCAGTCGAAAGCGGTATCGCTGCCGCCCGTGCTGGCTCTTAGCGTTCAGTTGATTCTGGGGGTGCTATCGGGATTGCTGGGTGTAGCCCTGGCTTTTCCCATCGCAATAGTCGGGTTGGTGCTGGTCAAGCGGCTCTATATTCAGGATGTGCTAGGAGACACCTCGGTTCAGGTTGTGAACCATTAACCGCAACGATAAACAAGCAAAAGCTTACTTATTTATGGCATAGATATTGCAATAAAATTTGCTGTACCTGATGTACAGATCGTCTCGTTGTGATTCTGCGTTCTTCACCTGTCGTAAGTCTGCTGTTCATCACACCAGTGCGTCATGCGGTTGGTTGCACACGGTGGGGATGAAAAGGGGGTTGTAGGGGCGGTTCGCGAACCGCTCCCCTACCGACGGGGTGACGTTAGTGCTTTTTCCAGCACGATGAAAAGGTTACAGCTTGCAACGAAATGCACAGCAGGTTATTCTGTTTTCGGTTAAGCACAAGGAGAATGCAAGATGTCCAAAAGCGTACACAGTCATTTCTTAACGCAGATAAGCATAGCAGTTAGCTTCCTGCTGCTGCTGGGCGTACTGGCAGCCTGTGGTGGTGAGGAAGGGGCTATTATCGAAGCGACGCCTGTCATCGAAGAGCCTGCAGTTATCACACGGGAGGCCACCGATGAGATGCTGGTTGAGCCAACCACGATGGTAGACGAGGAACCCGGCGTGATGGACGAGGATGGGGTGGTCACCCTGAGTGATGTTGCCGATAATCCAGAGGCCTATATGGGTCAGACCGTGATGGTGACAGGTGAAGTGAGTGAGATCCTGGGACCGCAGGTCTTCCGTATGAATGAAGGCAACCTGCTGGATATTGGCGATGAGATCCTGATAGTGCATACCGCCGAGCAAGCCCCGGCGAATCTGAGTGAGGATGTCAATATTCGGGTTACGGGTACCGTACGCAGCTTTGTCGAGGCTGAGGTAGATCGCGACTTCTTTGGCTTTGATGATGAGTTGTATGTCGAGTATGAGAATCGTGTGGCGATCGTGGCTGACAGTGTTGAACCGATTGCCACGGTGAGCAACATTAACGAAGACCCCGAAGCCTACTACGGCCAGGAGGTATCAGTTATTGGCGATGTGGTCGAACTGGTGAGTACGAATGTGTTCCAGCTTGATGACCCGGCTCTGCTTGGCGGTGATACCGTGCTGGTGGTGTTGGGTGAAGGCATGACTGTTGTCGAAGGTGAGACTGTGCAGGTAATGGGAACGGTTCGCCAGTTCAATCTGACTGAGGTCGAAGGTGAGATGGGCTTTGACCTGGAGGATGAGCTGTTTACCGATTATGAGGGTAGCCCGGCAATCGTTGCTTCGTCGATTGCTCCTGCACCATCTGCCGAGTAAGTACAGCCACACAATTTATAGCAGGTATGCAAAATTCACAAGGGTAGGTTTTTTGGATGAGTGGCATCAGGACGCCCCATGGCCCCTCTCCCCCTGCCCCCCTCTCCCCGCAGGGGAGAGGGGGGTATCCACCTGGCGGTGTCACGCGGCGGCTGTGCCGCCGCGTGACACCGCCGAGTCTTCTCCCCCTCCCCTAACAGGGGAGGGGGTAGGGGGTGGGGTATCCAGCCAGGCACAGGCATCAGCAGAAAAAGCCTACCCCTGTAAGGTATACGAGATGGGAGCGGTACACTACTGCTCCCATCTTGCATGCTGGCACAGTTTTTGCAAATATAAGAGTGTAGATAACTGTATCACGATTGGGTAGCACAGCCTCCCCGTTCGCGATTCACCGGGTTTGGATACCAGTTCCGGTGCAAGCAAAGCAGCACGATCCGTCCAGCTTCTCCATGCCTCTGTGTCTCTGTGGTATCTATCGCTCCTCTCGTGAACATATAAAAGAAAGAAACACTGATTATGAAGAGCCGAACCCTGATACTTGGACACCCCATTCATCCTTTGATCATGATCTTCCCCGCGGGGTTACTGCTCGCCGCCACAGTATTTGATATCATTTACTTTATGACGGACAATTCGATTTTTAGCTTGCTCGCTTTCTGGAATATTACTGTCGGTATCATTGGCGGCTTGCTGGCAGCTATTCCCGGATTTATCGACTGGCGGGCTATTCCCAGTGGCACCCGCGCCAAATCTGTCGGCCTGTGGCATGGTACGGGCAATATGGTGACGATCTTGCTGTTTATGATCGCCTGGTTGCTGCGCCTGGGCATACCGGCTTATGCACCCGGCGGCGGGACATTCATCATCCAGCTCCTCGGCATTATATTGCTGGGCGTTACCGGGTGGCTTGGTAGTGAGCTGGTGGTTCGCCATGGGGTCGGGGTTGATATTGGCACCAATGCGCCAGCAGATAAAACACCGGCCTCGCAGCATCTGCAAGACTATGCGCCTGCGCCAGGAGTATTTGTAGCCAATGCGCCAGCAGCCAGAACACCAGCCTCGCAGCATCTGCAAGACTATGATCAGACGCACAAAGTATTTGTAGCCGACACGGCCAATGCCAACAACCAGGCGTTAGAGCATCTGCAAAAGTATGACCATACGCATATGGTGTTAAGTGCAGTAGCAGATGATAACAACCAGGAGTCAGAGCAACTGCAAGACTATGAACTGGCGCAAAAGGCATTAGGCGAAGCGGCAGAAGCCAACCTGCGGGCGTTGGAGCAGCTGCAAGACTATGTCGAGACACAAAAGCTATCAGACGATCCAGTAGCCATGCCGCCTGCGCCGGGGCATCTGCCAGAATCTTCAGGCGACCCAGGCGACATCATGCCCCCCGACATCAAGCCCCCCGCGTCACAGCATCTGCAAGATTATTCAGGCGATACGGGCGATATCAGCCCCCCCGCGTCACAGCATCTGCAAGACTATGACCATGCGCAAGACATATCTTCTGCCAGTCAGACGGTTAAGCCTGGCGACATGCAGAGTGAACAGCAAGATGTCAGTATAACACCAAAAACACGACGGCGGCTAAAACAACTGCTCCCATGGAGTAGTCGGTCGGTCTGGTGGCTGATCCTTGCCGAGGGCATACTGGCTATAAGCTTTGGCTTGCTGATGGTATTTTTGCCCCAAAGTGGTTTTATCGGGATACTCATTTCCATCTTCTTACTGGGGGATGGTCTCTATGTTCTGTATCATCAGTTTAAACACTTGCCTTTGGAGCTTCCAGCCGCGGTCAACATGATCCGTGGCGTTGTCGGTCTCACGGCTGGCTTGCTGTTTCTCCTTCCTGGTGTGCTGCTAATAATGGCAAGTACCGCTATGACGAACCCGGGTGCGGGTGGAGGGGATTTTGCTACGTCGCTTGTGCAAAACCAGCTCCAGTTCGCCGCTCTGCGTGTGCTGGTTGGCGTCTCGGCAATCGGTTTGTTGATCTGGGCGATGGTGCGGCTGTGGGAGTTCTCCCTATCGACTGATAGCAAGGCCCGGCTGAATCATCTCTTGTTTGGACTGGCGTTCTTTGTGCTGGCTATATTGAATTTGTTAGAAGTTATGGCGATAACCTCGCTCAGTCTCCCAGGAGGTCTTCTATTTATCTTGCTCGGTGGCATCCTGATTGTGGTTGCGCTGCTTCAGCGCAGGAAGGATACCAGGAATAACATCAACAGTCCGGTCAATCCGTAAAAAGCAGTAGAGCGGGAAGTTTCTCGTCTTCCACGGCTACCGGTGGGGCGCAGCCCCATACACATCAACTGTAGGGCAGCAGCCCTAAAAAACTACTTTGTCGTGCGAGATTGTGCCAGCAAAGCTGGCACAATCTCGCACGACAAAGACATACTTTGGGGCCGTAGGCCCCATATGCATCACGGTACGGAACATGCGCCCGAAAAAAAGATGAATCGCATCAGGACACCATATGACCCCTCTCCCCCCTGCCCCCTCTCCCCTATGGGGAGAGGGGGGTATCGAGCCAGCACCACGCTGCGGCGGCTATGCCGCCGCAGCGTGGTGCTGAATATTCTCCCCCTCCCCTGGAAGGGGAGGGGGTAGGGGGGTGGGGTATCCAACCAGCCACCAGCATCATCGGAAAAAACCTACCCCTGAGAGGGACCCCACACCCCTGCCGGGAGGCTTAACGTGATGCGTATGGCCGTAGGCCCCCAACCCCCTGCCGGGAGGCGTAACGTGATGCGTATGGGCACAGCTCCGCCGAGGTTCTATTGTGTTCGGTTTGGTGTGGCGGCTTCGCCGCCACACCAAACCGAACACAATTTTTAGGCCAGGGCATATGGCGAGGATGTGCTACAATAAAAGAGAAGTGGTTTGCCGGAGGAAAGGGAGATGGAAGCAACGATCCCTATGTATCCAACAGTTATACGTACCGAACGAGGGCTTACTATCGCAGGTACCCGCATCACGCTCTATGATGTTATGGATTATGTGATTGCGGGATGGCCCCCCAGGTTAATTCGTGACCGACTTGATCTTTCGGATCAGCAGATCACGGATGTGTGTACCTACATCCAGTCTCATCGTGCTGAGGTTGAGGCGGAATATCGGCAAGTACTCCAGATAGCCGAGGAGAACCGGCGCTATTGGGACGAGCGAAACCGTGAGAGGTTTGCTCGGTTGACGATGCTGCCCCCTGAATCTAGCCAGCAAGAAGCCCGCGCCAGGCTTATGGCCTGGAAAAACCGGTTGCGAGCCACGTCCGATGACGATCCTCGCCGATCATAACCTGGAGGGGCAAGCCCTGTTGCTCTGGGGCGTGTTCGCTCATGAAGGCTGGCTCGACCTGATCCTCCCCATGGCAAGCCGGCTGGCCTGGTCGGGGTTGTGCGAATCGCGCTCGCATGGTAGGGCTACGTCAAAGTCCGGGAGCGTGTCCGCCGTACCAACGTTTGTGGCGTATGAAAGGCATCCTGAGATCGCCTGAAGGCGGTACGACGTAGGCATCTTTCGACGTTGACGTAGCCCTATATGATAGTACCTATACCCCCAGCCGTTCACGCAGCCGTTCGACACTGGCCTGCGCTGCGGCTAATCCGTCGCGCTCGCGTTGTACCACTGCCTCGGGGGCTTTGTTGACAAAGCTCTCATTCGACAAACGTGCCTCGCGGCGGGCTACATCGCTTTCGGCGTCCTGTAACTCTTTGGTCAGCCGCTCCCGTTCGGCGTCCAGGTCGACCATGCCCGCCAGGGGCAGGAACAGCTCGATCGTCCCTAGTACCACGGTAGCCGCCTGCTGCGGTTTCTCAGGCAGCGTTTCGACAATCGTAAGCCGTTCGGCGTCGATGCGGGCCAGGCGACTGAGTAGCGATGCCTGTTCCTGGAGCATACCGGCCTGTGTTCCGGCCACTACCGTTGCTGCCACCCAGCGGGCTGGTTCCACTTTGTATTCGTTGCGCACATTACGCGCCCCCACAATCAGTTCCTGTAACAGATTAAAGTCTGCCTCGGCAGCTTCGTCTAAATAACTCATGTTGGCGGCGGGATAAGGCGATATCATAATCGACGGCAATCGCTCGGCTGTGTGCTGGCCGTTGTTACTCAAATATTGCCACACCTCTTCGGTGACAAAGGGCATAAAGGGGTGCAAAAGCCGCAGACTGCCTTCAAGCACGCTGAACAAGACGTGCTGAGTTGTGCGCTGCTGCGTCTCATCGCCCTCCATCTGCACCTTGGATACTTCCACATACCAGTCGGCAAACTCGCTCCAGAGGAAGTCGTGGATCTGGCGGCCCGCCTCGCCAAAGTTGTAGCTTTCTAGCAGGCGATTCACGTCGAATGTCAGTCGGTGATAGCGTGACATGATCCAGCGATCCGCCAGGGTGATGGTTGTCACCGGGGCACTGCTGTCGGCCAGCAGGCGGCGATCCAGTTTTGTCAGCACAAAGCGGGTGATGTTCCAGATCTTATTGGCAAAGTTGCGGGCGGCCTCCAGGCGCTGCGGGTTCAGGTTCAGATCCTGGCCGGGTGTGCCGCTGGTCACCAGAGTAAAACGCACCGCATCGGTACCGTACTTGTCCATAAGCTCCAGCGGATTAATCACATTGCCATATGACTTACTCATCTTGCGCCCACGTTCGTCGCGCACCAGACCGTGCAGGTAGATCGTATGGAATGGCTCCTTGCCAGTCAGATAGCAGCCCATCATCATCATACGTGCCACCCAGAAAAACAGGATATCATAGCCCGTTTCCAGCACACTGGTCGGGTAGAAGCGTTGCAGATCCTCGGTATCGTCGGGCCAGCCGAGCGTGCTGAAGGGCCAGAGACCACTGCTAAACCAGGTATCCAGCACATCGGGATCACGTGTTGCGCCTTCTGGCGGCGCTTCGTCGGGGCCAGGCACGATCATCTGACCATCGGGCAAATACCAGACTGGAATGCGATGGCCCCACCAGAGCTGGCGGCTGATACACCAGTCCTGGATATTTTCCAGCCAGTGGAAGTAAACCTTCTCAAAGCGTTCGGGCACGATGCGAGTGCGTCCCTCACGCACGGCTGCCAGAGCCAGGTCGGCCAGGGGACGCATATGCACAAACCACTGCTCACTGAGCAACGGCTCCACCACTTCGCCCCCGCGCTGGCTGATGCCCACACTCATCGTATGTGGCTCGGTTTTGACCAGTAACCCCTCGCGCTCCAGGTCGGCCAGCAGGGCTATGCGCGCCTCAAAGCGATCCTGGCCCGCATACGGGCCACCTGCGGCGTTGAGGGTCGCATCAGGATTCATGATATTGATCATGGCCAGATTATGGCGTTTGCCCACCTCATAGTCGTTGGGATCGTGCGCGGGGGTCATTTTCACAGCGCCGGTGCCAAATTCCCGGTCGACATACTCATCGGCGATAATCGGAATGATCCGCCCGATGCCCGGCAGGCGCACAGAACGCCCCACCATATGCGCATAGCGTTCATCAGCCGGATTGACCGCCACAGCCGTATCACCCAGAATCGTTTCGGGGCGGGTAGTGGCAACCGTGATATACTCACTGGCGTCGGCTGCCCAGGAACCGCTGCCCCAGGCCGGGTATGTATCGGCAGCCTGCGGTGACGCATCTGCGGGCAGCAGAGGATAGCGCACATAATATAAAGACGCCTGGCGCGTTTCGTACTCCACCTCGAGATCGCTCACGGCCGTGCCCAGGCGTGGCGACCAGTTGACCAGATAGGTTCCCTTGTAGATCAGTCCGTCGTCATACAGGCGTTTGAAAGCCGTATGCACCGCCCGACTAAGCCCCTCGTCGAACGTAAAGCGTTCACGATCCCAGTCGCAACTGGTGCCGAGGCGACGATGCTGGTTAGCGATGCGGCCATCGTACGTTTCTTTCCATTCCCAGGTACGCCGTAGAAACTCCTCACGCCCGACAGCCAGGCGACTAGTACCCTCGCGTTCGAGTTGCTTCTCAACCTGAAGCTGCGTTGCAATCCCGGCATGGTCTGTCCCCGGCACCCAGAGCGTTGGATGGCCGCGCATACGCCGCCAGCGGATCATCAGATCCTCAATGGCAGCCGTCAATGCATGGCCGATATGCAGCTCACCGGTGACGTTGGGTGGCGGAATACTAATCACAAAAGGCGGCAGCGACGTCGTATCGTCATCGTGGGGCTTAAAGAACCCGGAACGCTCCCACCAGGCATACAGGCGCTGCTCAACCAGATGGGGTTCATAGGCTTTATCCATCTCGGCAGGACGGGCGGGAGGCGCGCCCTGCCCCGGTGTTGGGGGTGGTGTATCTGTTGTCATAGAACTTCCTTTTTTTATGCATAAAAAGCCCGCTCGTCTCAAGGACGAGCGGGCGTTAGCGCACGTGGTACCACCTTGATTCGGCACGCCCCGCTGCGAAAGCATACAGCAACAAAATACGGGACATACCCTTCATTGGCGCAATAACGGGCGCACCCGGGCAGCCTTAAAGCGCAACATAACCTGGCAGTAAGGAATCGACAGGATACGTGTTCGGGCTACCGGCTCACAGGCGACCTTCGGTACCGCATCGCTGAGGCAAGCTTTCAGCCCGTGGCTTGCCCTCTCTGACAGGACTGGGGCACCTACTCCTCCTGATCATCGCCATGTATCAGTTGGCCCTGATTATAGCAATAGATGACAGGTTTTTCAAGGGGGTTAGATTATCGAGCAAACTATCGTATTGACGTGGATAGGGCTGTGGGTTACACTGTGGATACATATCCACAGTAAAAGGTGTACCATGAAGACGATTCAGATGACAATAGACGATGAGTTGCTGGCTGAAGTGAATCATATGACCACCGCTCTGCAAACCAGCCGATCGGCATTCATTCGTTCCGCCCTCCAGCTTGCCCTGCGTCACTATGCCATTCTGGCCAAAGAACAGCAGCATGCCCAGGGCTATGCCCGGCATCCGGTGACTCCTGGTGAGTTTGACAGCTGGGAGACTGAGCAATCCTGGTGCGAATCATGAATCAGGGCGATGTATACTGGTATACATTCAAGCAACCCGACAAACGACGACCAGTGGTTATTCTGACCCGTGATTCAGCCATTCCCTACCTGACTGCGCTGACAATCGTACCGATCACCTCCACAGTTCGCTCTATTCCATCAGAAGTGGTGTTATCTGAAGCAGATGGCCTGGCAGATGTGTGTGCGGTGAACTGTGATAACCTTCAAACTATTGCGAAAACCAGGCTGGGAAAGTATATTACCCATCTCGCGCCTGATAAACTGCGCGAACTCTGCGATGCGGTTAGCTTTGCCCTCGGCCTGGATACGTTGGAATAGGGTGTGGGTTTGCTGCTGGACAGTCTGGTCGGGTAACAGATGTAACAGGGTGTCGGATGCGCGGCCCTCGGCATGACATGGAGTGCCGTGATAGTAAGGACACCACA
>RRYU01000552.1_pt1 | contig 17665 bp, 13 predicted proteins | sample 2162651 | NCBI WGS metagenome assembly RRYU01 (sample SAMN10267283, study PRJNA491782) | microbial mat metagenome | isolation source: biomat in the production well | place: Japan: Minami-Kanto gas field, natural gas well KTG3 | collected 2017-06 | reverse complement strand
ATAAACACTACCAAACACACAAAAAATAAAATGTCATGAAAACAAGAATCACAATAACAGCAATTTTAATCAGTCTATTTTTTAACCTGAGCATGATGGCTGACGGTTTCCAAATGAAAGAGGAAGTTTACATTGATGATATCCCTTTCGATACACAAGCAATTGCCAAAAATCATCTCCAGGAGAAAGCTTCTACTATTGAATTTGAGCTTGCCAAAGAGGATTATATCGATGATATTCCATTCAACACAAGTGAAGTTTATTCAGATTATATGGCAGAAAAGGCCATGGCAGTTGTTTTTGAAATGCCGGAAGAATGTTACATCAATGATATTCCTTTTAACACCCTGAAGATCGCATTCAAAGCCCGATTATATGAACTCATTTTTTCGTCTAACATCTAGAGATTAATTAAGAATAAGTACTTTTTTTTCATAGTGGTTGGTTAGTACAAAAAGCTTTGCATATCGCAAGGCTTTTTGCTTTTATGTTCATATCCAGATATTTATGATGTTAAAAAATTAGATTATTTACTTTGGTATTCATTGACAAACGTATCGATAAGCTTAAACGGATTGCTTATTTTTGTTGCTCGAACAAGTTTCATTTTAAACAATGGTCAATCGCAGCCCTGATCCACGTAAAAAACAGATTATCATAATCATACTTACCATTGGTTTCGTTTTTCTCGGGCGTTTGTTTTATCTACAGCTTATTGATCAGACCTATAAATTATCTTCACAAAACAATGTATTAAGATACATGATACAGTACCCTGCCAGGGGAATGATTTATGACCGGAATGGTGAACTACTTGTTTACAATGAGGCAGCCTACGATCTTATGGTGATACCGAGGCAAGTCAAGCTCATTGATACTGCTGAGTTTTGTCAGTTGCTGAAGATCAATCCTGAATCTTATGTGCAAAGAATGCAGAGGGCTCGTCAGCATTCAAGTCACAGACCTTCTGTATTTCTTGAACAGGTTTCAAAAGAAGATTATGGCTTCATAATCGAAAAAATGTATCGATTCCCGGGATTTTATTTTCAAGCACGCACGCTCAGGCGATATCCAATTCCAATTGCAGCACATACACTTGGCGATATTGGTGAGGTTAATCGTAGCGAAATGAATGCTGACCCCTATTATAGGATGGGTGATTATATAGGAAAATCAGGCATTGAGCGTTTTTATGAGCATGAACTTCGTGGAAAAAAAGGCCTGAAGATCATTTTGGTGGATGTTTTCAACAGGGAAATGGGAAGTTTTCAGGATGGGAAATTTGATACAATGCCTGTGGCAGGTAAGAACCTTCATATTAGTATTGATGCCGCATTGCAACAATACGGAGAAGAGCTCATGCGCAATAAGTCAGGAAGTATTGTTGCCATTGAACCTGCCACAGGTGAAATATTAGCCCTGGTTACAAGTCCGGTCTATGATCCAAATCTGCTGGTAGGCCGCATCCGGGGTGAAAACTTCAATGCATTACTTAACGATTCACTTAAGCCACTGATCAACAGGGCCATTAGCGGAACTTATCCGCCCGGGTCGACTTTTAAAATGGTAAATGCTCTCGTTGCAATGCAGCAGGGTGCCATATCTCCTGCCACACAATTTAACTGTCAGGGACCATCAAGTTTGCCGATCAGATGCACGCATTCGCATGAAAGTCCACTAGCACTTCATAGTGCCCTGGAACATTCATGCAACCCCTATTTTTGGAATACATTCAGAAGTATGCTGAACAATGCAAGAATAGGCAATTTGAAAGAAGCATATGAACATTGGTATCAAGCCATGTATAATTTTGGTTTCGGTCATCGTTTTAATACAGACATTCCTTTTGAGTTACCGGGCAATATTCCTACAAGGGAATATTTTGACAGGATTTATAGGGGTAGCTGGAATGCGCTTACCGTGAGGTCTTTAAGTATTGGTCAGGGAGAGATTTTGTTAACTCCACTTCAGTTGGCCAATATGGCTGCCGTGATAGCTAATGAAGGCCACTACTATCCTCCTCATATATTAAAACATATTGAGGGTAATGACGAAATTGATGAACGTTTTACCAGGCGAATGGAATCAGGTATTGATCAGCATCACTTCGGTGTTGTAAAGGATGCCATGCTTGATGTTTTTGAAGGGGAACGCGGAACTGCCCGCTGGTATCGGGTTGATGGAATAAAAGCTGCAGGAAAAACAGGTACAGTGCAAAACCCACACGGTAAAGACCATTCATTGTTTATTGCATTTGCACCGGTTGAAGAGCCTCAAATTGCAATCTCGGTTATTGTTGAGAATGGAGGTTTTGGCTCTATTTGGGCAGCTCCAATAGCCTCACTGATGATTGAGAAATACTTAAAAAAAGATGTGAGTAGAAAAGTTTTAGATCAAAGGATGAAGGAAGGAGTAATACTGCCTTAGTGATGAGAGAGGATAAACGTGTCATAGCAAATATTGATTGGATTACAGTGATTCTGTATTTATCACTTGCCTTGATTGGTTGGTTAAATATATATGCAGCAGTGTATGACGAAAGCCACAGCAGTATATTCGATATTTCTCAAAGATATGGGAAACAGTTACTTTGGATTTCACTGGCACTGTTATTGGGATTTATAGTCTTATTGATTGATGCTAAATTTTTTATGGCTTTTGCCTACCCAATTTATGGTTTAGTCATCCTGGGTTTGATTTTGGTATTGTTTTTTGGAGCAACCATTGCGGGTTCCAAATCCTGGTTCCAGATAGGAGGCTTTGCCATTCAACCTGCTGAATTTGCCAAATTTTCTACTGCACTTGCCTTGGCAGCTTACTTGGCGCAAAAGAACATAAGTTTTGCATCACTGAAAACAATAGTGAAAAGCAGCATTATAATAGGCTTGCCTGCATTACTTATTCTACTGCAATATGATACAGGCACAGCCTTGGTTTTCCTTTCATTTATCCTGGTTATGTACCGCGAGGGTTTATCAGGCTATGTTCTGGTAACAGCTTTGGTGGCCACAGTATTATTTGTGGCAACTTTATATCTCGACCAGCTTTTTGTATTATCTGCCCTGGGAGGCTTCTTTGTAATCAGCCTGTTTTTTATTAAACGTAGTTTCAGAACTATTTCCAAATTGTTTTCAGTCTTTTTGATTGCCGGAATTTTTGTTTTTAGTGTCGATTATGTTTTTGATCATATTCTTGAACCGCATCAGAAAGCCCGGATTAATGTATTGTTAGGTAAAGACGTTGATCTTCATGGTGCAGGATATAATTTGCACCAGTCTAAAATTGCTATAGGCTCGGGTGGTTTACTGGGCAAGGGTTATTTGCATGGCACACAAACAAAATACAATTTTGTGCCGGAACAAAGTACTGATTTCATTTTTTGCACCATTGGTGAGGAATGGGGTTTTGTAGGTTCATTCGTGATTATTTCTTTGTATATGTTGTTGTTTATCAGACTTGTATTTTTAGCCGAACGACAGCGATCTGCATTTAGTCGGATATACGGGTATGGTGTGCTTGCTGTTCTCCTTTTCCATTTTACTGTTAATATAGGTATGACCATTGGTTTGGCTCCGGTCATTGGCATTCCCTTGCCATTTTTAAGTTATGGTGGCTCCAGCTTATGGGCATTTACACTAATGCTTTTTATTTTTATAAGACAGGATGCCAATCGGTTAAGTATATTATAAAATGTTACCCGCTCTAGTATATGTAAGATAAACTTCAACCTTCCTTTTGAACAAATTGAATCAATAAAAAAACCCACTGTGAGCGTTACACAGTGGGTTCTGTATGAAATGAAAACCCTATTAATAGAAAAGCAATCTGTTGTCTTCTATTTTTGTAAGTTTCTCAACAGCCCTCATAGCTGCATTGTTTCGCACCGCATTACTGAACAGATTTCTTTGGTCGCGCCTGATGTTTTCATAATTTGCAGGCTCTGATGCTGGTGTAAGGTTGACCATTTTAGCAACAAAAGTTGCTGTATTACCAGTTATCGGGCCTGCAACTTCATTAGGTTGCAGGCTAAACATTTCACCTAACAGTTTATTTTCCATTCCGAATCCAGGCACTGAACGGGCATCAAAGTTAAGATCGTTGATTGGTTCCACAGCAACACCAAACTCATTTGCAATTGCATTCAGGTCATTCTGTAACGCACGCATGCGTTCGGCAATGTATGCTCCCTTTTTGGCATTAATCACCTGTGGTTCAATGTTATTACGCATATCTTCTAATGATGGAATTCCTTTTTCCCATTTTTTCGTCAGCACAGCGATAACATATTTATCGTCCATATCAAAAATGGTTGAAACATCATTTGTGCGTGTTTTACTGTCAAATGCCCATCTTACAATCTGACGAGGCTGTTGAATCCCGGCAATGTTATTCGTCATTGGCGTAAGGCCAGGTGCGACACGTTTGCTTAAACCATCACGCTCAACAACTTCATCAAATTGTGCACGGGTTCGGGTTTCGGTTGCGAACTTACTTGCTTTAGCAAAAACATTCTGGTATGTTTGTGAACTAGGAGTAACGGCATGTGTAATCAATGCCATTTTAATTTTCTTTGTAGGTTCTTTCTTGCCGGTTACCTGCACAATATGGTAACCAAAATCAGTTTCTATCATACCAATGGTTCCAATGCTGTTTTCATAAACAAATTCATTGAAAGGACCTACCATTTGTCCATCCTGGAACCAACCCAAATCACCACTGTTTTGCATGGCACTTCCATCATCCGACATGGTAAGCGCAAGGGGAGCAAGCTGGGATGGGTTTCTGCGAATCACAGTTAACAAACTATCCGCTAAAGATTCAGCCTCATCTTTTGATCGTGATTGCTCGCTTCGTAAGGCATTGGCATAACTAATAAGCACATGGCTGGCTTTCATGGAGTCCGGTCGGTAGGTTATATCAACCAATCTGGCCAGATGATAAGCACCATCTTCAAAATAGGGGCCATAAACAAAACCGGGCTCTGCATCAAAAATGATATCTTCAAGCGTAGCAGGCAACTCTTCGCGACTTAACCATGTGTCGTTGTAACGTGTGTCGGAATTTGCGTTGACGAATCCCATAACATTGTCTGTAACAGCAAACTCATTAACAAGATCCTGAACATAAGCCTGGGCATTACGCTGATCCTGTTCGGATGGCATGATATCAAACACAACGTATTCAATATCACGGGCGGCCTGGCGTTCATAAGTATGCTTGTTTTCTTCATAATATGTTCTAAAGTCGCTATCTGTAATATTTACCAGACTATCGGCAATACTGGTAAACCTAACTGCAACGAGTTCAAAATCTGCCTTGTTATTGCGTTCCCTCCATGTGTTATGAGCTAGAGCCGTAGGTGTATAATAGGCTTTTGTTACAAGATTTTCATACTTTGTACTCAGCCGGTCTTCTTTTATGAATCGCTCAAAAAGCCTCCATTGGTTACGGGAATTAGCTGGCATTTCGCTCAGGTTTTGCAAGTAATTCAGCACCATGGCCCGATCATATTCACCCGTTTGGGGATCGCTGAAATTCTGAATGATGGCAGCATGTGGCTGAGGACCCTGAACCTGGTCAAACAGCTCCTCGGTAGTTACAACCAAACCTAAGCTTTCATATTCCTTACCCATTATCACTTCTTCCAAAATTTGGTTCCATGTTGATTCACGGACCCTGAACAGATCATCTTGCGAAAGGCGTTCATCCTCCATTTGCTGACGCATATTTTCCGCATTTTCTTCAAACCTACGATTGAATTCGATGATGCTGATATCTTCACCTCCAATTGTGGCTATATTGATTTCTTGCCTTCTTCCACCACCCTGAAAAAAGTCGCCCAGCACAAACGCAGCAAGTGCAACGCCGATCACAATGATCAGTAATAATGAATGTTTTCTGATTTTTCCAATTACGGCCATAGTAGTTTACTTTTTTAAACGAGGGTGCAAATGTACAACAGAAACTTTAAGTAGAAAAATAAAATAAGGATTTTAACAAGCGCTGATCATATGAGTGTAAAACGTTTATTACAAGCAATATATAGTGTTGATAACTTTGTTGGGTTGTGACTTGAACAGGGTTTGTAGTTTCAGGTGTGGTGGAAATTGACTGTTAGCTTGATTGAATTTAAGTATTCATCACACGTAATAAGACCTCGTCCAACCGGTTTTCCGTTGCTTTGAGGACTTTAATTTTATAGGGTTGTATGGTAATTTCTTCGTGAAGTTCAGGTATGCTTTCGTGATAATTTAGAATGAAACCAGCCAGGGTTTCATACTCTTCTGCAACAGGAAGATTTAATTTATAAGTCTCATTCAGGTAATCAATTTCAAGGCGGGTCGAAAAAATAAATTCATTTTCATTGATCATTTTTTCTATGGTAAGCTCCACATCATATTCATCGTCTATTTCACCAAAAATCTCTTCAATAATATCTTCCATTGATACAATTCCTGAAGTACCTCCAAACTCATCAACTACCACAGCAATGCCCTGGCGCTCTTGTATGAAATTTGATAATAGACGACTTGCAGCATAAGTTTCAGGATATACTTTAATATTGCGTATCACTTCGCTGATGCTTTGTGGCTTTTTGAACATATCAAAGGAGTGAACATACCCCACAATATTATCAACATTATTTTCGTAAACAAGTATTTTAGAGTGTTTTGTCTCAGCAAACTTTTGTATAAGCTCTTCGATAGAGGCTTCCTTTTTAACGGCTTCAATTTCAGTACGTGGAACCATACATTCCCTTATTTTAATGTTTCTGAATTCGATTGCATTCTGAAACAATTGAATTTCATGCTGCATCTCCTCTTCATCTTCCTCGGTTTGTGAATATTCACGTAGATATTCATTTAAGTCAAAAGAACTAAAACGATAATCACTGCGTGTGAGTTCGACCCTGAATATTTTCAATATCTGCTCAGCCAGTCCTATATAGATAATAATCATTGGATAAAGCAAGTAATATATCAACCAAACTGGTATAGCCAACGCATTTAGAAGTGTATTGGGATTGATCCTGAAAAATATTTTAGGTAAAAATTCAGCCACAATCAGGATCAAAATGGTTGAGATAATGGTTTGGGTTAACAGCAAGGAAAAATCACTATACATGGATGGTGGCAACCACTTCATAATTTGTGGTTCGAGCATGGAGGCCATAGCGATACCGTATACCACCAAGGCCACGTTATTACCCAGTAGTAGGGCACCGATAAAATGAGATGGGTTTTTGTAAAATCCATTTAGTATGCGTGCGCTCAGACGTTTCTTTTTCAGGTCAAGTTCTACACGCAAACGATTCGAACTTACAAATGCGATCTCCATTCCAGAAAAGAAACCTGATAATAAAAGCGTAAAAATGATTACATTCAAACTGTCCACATGTAATAGGATTGTTTTAAGCAAATGTAAAGTTAAATCATTATTCGAGAAACATCACTTCATGAATCGGAGTCATCGACTTCTTCCTCAAATTCAATTACTGCCCTGATGTTGTGTATTACCCGTTGTTCAAATCCTTCTGATGCAGTCAAACTATCACCTTGAATGATGCGGTCAGGAGAGGTAATTGTAACAGCAGCCCTGGTGAAAATAGTTTTGTTATTCTGGTCCCAATAAAGTGTTTCGGTGACCAATGTTTCCTGGGTTTCAAAGTTAACCACCTCTACATTATTTTGGGCCAGCATTAATTTTGTTTTCTCATAGTTGATACCGTAATCAGCTTTTATTGTAGAACTGATCACGTTTAAAGAGTCAAAAAAATAGGCGATAAAGCCTTCGGGAAATTCAATAACCGGATTTTCACCATCGAATTGATTCATACGCTTAGCAGTTAATTTCATCTGTATGTCTCCTGAGTCGCTTCTTAAGTATACAATATCCTTTGCTGTGATTGCGGCCAGTGTATCTTCCTGCGACAATTCCTTAACTACAGTGATTGGGTTTTCACATGAAACAAATATCATGGCAAAAAGAGCTACCATGATATTGTAATTTATAAAAGATTTTATTCTTTTACTTATTGGGTAAAAAGGCTTAGCGGGCCGACCTGATGGTTGTGGTTTCATTGATCCAACATTCTATCGTAAAGGAGTCGCCCTCTTTATAATCGTGGAAAAAAATGGCTTCTGAGGTTGGAAAATAAGCCTGGTATGTCCTGATTCTGCTATTTGCCATATCGGCAACAGAGGAGTCTACCTGTCGTGCACGCATGAATTTGTCCACAGCAGCCCAGTAGGCAGTTTTACTATAAAAATCCCCATCCCCACAATCACTGGCACTTGATGCATACAATTCGCCGATGAGAATATAAGGATTGCCATCATTTGGATTGAGCTCTATAGCCTTGAGAGCCATTTGACGTGCACGCGGGTAATTTTTTAGTATCCTGTAAATATCTGCCAATACCCGGTAAGCCAGCTGAGCCCGGTCCTTGTCCTCCATTTGTGTTGCTTCTGTCATATAAGGCAGCGCTTCATTGTAGTTGTCTTCGCGAAGTAATAATCTACCAATCAGAAATGCTGATTCGGGACTTGGATCCAACTCATGTAACCTTTTACTGGCACTCAGGTAAAGCGGGTCATCCTGGCATCCACCGCGGTCGAGCATGGTTGTGGCTTTTTTGAGCAACTCAATATCATCTGGTGTTTGCTTTAATTTATTTGCATAAATGCGGGTCATATCCTCACAAGTGGCAAATGGTTCGAATGTGGCCTCGATATTTCCTTTTACATTTTTATACACTTCCACCCACCTTGTATCGCCTTGCTCAGTAAGACCTTTGATATTATAATCAAGGATATCAATAACCTGATCGTACACATCTACAATCAAAGTACTGTCAATAGATCCTGCACGAGCCATTCGGATAACGGAACGGAAATAGTAGATTAAAACTGTTCCATCAGATAAGTTTCCTTCCAATTCTACTGATCTTTTCAATATACGGTAAACATCTTCATAGCGCTCAGGGTCCAGCATATACAAATCAACTCCTTTACGCCCAAGGATTGAACCCTCCTGTGGTGTGCCTCCACGCGAATGATTGGCATGAAAATTCGGAAAGTATTCCAAACGCTGGTCATAGACCATCATTAAGGTATCGATCAGTTTCTGTCTTGTTTCTTCGTTTTTTGCATTTTCAATACGCCATTGCATGATCCTGACACCGTCCACGTAAGTGTTCTCACTACCCATCGGACAGTTATTAAAGACCCACCTCCAAGGGTTGATAATTTCATGGATCATCCTGTTGGAATAATCACTTGCACGCCATTGTCTGAAAAATTCACGGTAAAGTGAAATGTTCACAACACAGGTAACACTATCGTCTCCATAGCGTGACTGGGCTTCATGATAACTGCTTAATGCAAAGCTTTCGGTAAAAGTTTCTGCCTTACTCAATCCTGTCATCAGCATGAAGCCTGTTAGTATTAATATCAGTTTAGTTTTCATAACCTAAAATAATGGATATAGTTAATTATATCATGTTATTGATAACGCCTTTTTACAAACCATCTCTCATAAATTGAAATTCCAACGGTTAAGTTCACAAATGTTTCCTGGACCAGGTTGTTGGCTGTGGTTCCCCTTCTTCCAACTTCCAGGCTGAGATCAAGTGTAGTCAATGAACGCGGGAACGGTAAACCTAATCCAAAAGTAATGCCAAATTCATTTAAAGGCTCACCGCGCAAATTCAAATAGGTCTGATCGTAGCGCGCCCCAACCCTGTATGTTACACGTTGCCAATATTTTGAGATAGAAGTGTGGCTTGGGGTGAATTGTCCTCCAACTGCAAGGTTCCAGCTATTAACCAGGGAGTCACTAACCTCAAACGCCTTGAACTTCTCCCAGTTTTGCCAATTAAAGTCAATGCCTGCCATCCATTGGTTTTTCTTTTGAAAAGTAAATCCCATGCCGGTTGATGAAGGAATGATTAATTTTCCGCTTTCACTAGGCCGGTAATCAATGGTGTCAAGCACATATTCGATTCCATCAGAAAAACCTCCAAATAATGATTTTACGGTATATTCACGCTTGGCCGATAGATTCATTTGCTGCCCAAAAGTAAGTCCAGCCGTGAGTAGGTAATCATTTTCCAGGTTTATGGTATAATGGAGCCCGTAATCAAAAACAAAAGCATTGGTACGGATCTTATTCTCTATTTTGGTGTTTGCATAATAATTTGAATCAGGAAAATACACCAGAATACTATTTGTGGTTTGTCCAAAAATATAGGTGGCATTGAAACCTACTGAAAGGTTCTTAAAAATTTTCACTGCAGCCCCTCCGTAAAACCGATTTAACCCACCTGAACCTGAAAACACCTTGGCGTAATTGCCTGTTAGCTCATTTTCGAAAGGGATAATGATGTCATAGCCTACATTGCTATAGGGTAAAAGTCCAAAACTGGCACGCAACCACCTGTTTACAGGAAAACCAAGGGTAATATATTCCAAGCGTGCATTCGAGGAGGTTTCATTTTGAGTTGTGGTACGCAGGGTGGCCGAGCTTGCGCTTAGGCCGGCATTGAATAAAAATGAAAGGGTGTCGAAGCTGGAATAAGAAGCCGGATTGGAATAATTTACAAAAGTGTTGCTGTTAATGGCATTGCCTATGCCACCCATAGCTCTCAATCGGGGATGCAAGGTCTTTTGTTCCAGTTGTCCAATACCAAAACGGGAATAGGGAGAATCAATTCCGGTCTGTGTATATAAGCTGCTGCTGGCCAGCATTACTAAAATAAATAGGGTAATTTTCTTCAACCTACTGATATTCATTAAAATCTGAAATTACCTTTAAGCCTTCAATAACTAGATTTGAAGCTGCAAAGATGTTATTTTTTAACTGTTTATCAAAATATTTATTGTCGCCACCTCCAATTAAAACAGTTAAATCTTCGTAACGTGCTTCGTATTGATTGATAATTCCCATTATTTCGGATTGTACTCCGTTCAAAACACCTGATTGTAATGAACCCGTTGTTGTTTTTCCGACAAGAGCTGCTTTTTCAACAGCATTTGCCAATGGCAATTGACCGGTAAAATGATGCATAGACATAAAACGGAGCCGAATACCCGGACTAATACCACCACCTTCATAAATACCAAAACGTGTTAGGATATCGTAGGTAATGCAGGTCCCCATATCAATAATCAGGACGTTTTTTTTTGGAAACCTTCCATATGCTGCCGCAACACCAGCTATGCGGTCACTACCCAGTGTCTCAATTGTCTCATAATTTAGTTTAAATGGTAGGGGAGTAAGATAACTTAACTGATATACAGGCACTTTTGCGGGTAAAGCCCTAAGCAAGCCCTCAGGAAGCTCACGCACGGTAGCAAGCCAACAACAACTTATTTCGCTGTACTTATTGATTGTTTTCCCAATGGAATCCAACTCACCAAGATCAAAACCGTGAAAGGCAATTTCATTATTCTTATCAAATAGTGCAATCTTAACCAATGTGTTGCCTATATCTACAATCAACTTCATAAAAAAACACCTCTGAGAGCTTGCAAAGGTATTGATAATGAGGTCAGGTTGGGGTTTTAATTAAAAAAATTTAGTAAAATTGAAAATAGTTATAACTTTGCGGCTCCAAAAACGAGCGGTACCATAGCTCAGTTGGTAGAGCAACGGACTGAAAATCCGTGTGTCGCTGGTTCGATCCCGGCTGGTACCACTGTTAAAAAACCAAAAGGCCACTTAGCTTTTTGGTTTTTTTTTCTTTCAAACTTCAAAATTCAACAAGGTTTCTTACATAATTTATAATCTGGGACTACCACCATCCTTGTGGTATCAATCATTTGTCAAATGATTCACAACTCATTAATTCCGGAACAGTTACATTATTTTACGCTCTACATTAAATAGACAATGATCCTCACATACAGCTGGTACTGGAAGGTTAATCGGTTTTAATCCGACAACTTAGTCCCTCGTCAACAGCCCAATCATTTCTCGATTTCTTTTTTAACAATCGTTTGCAATAACAGCACTGATTAGCTTTTATGTAATTGAATACTATTTGGAAAGCAATGGACTATCTTTGCATTACGAATTTAATCATGAAGCCAATGAAAAGACTATTGATAGTTACAGGAGGTGGCGATTGTCCGGGCTTGAATGCGGTGATCAGAGCCATTGTGAAAAGAGCTTCCCAGGAAAAGGACTGGGAAGTACTTGGTAGCATCCAGGGATTTAATGGAATACTTTGGGAGCCTACTGAAGTGAAATTGCTTGATAATGAAATTGTTGCGGGCATTCATTTCAGGGGTGGTACAATAATTGAAACCACCAACAAGGGCGGCCCGTTTGCCTGGCCAGTGAAAAACAATGATGGCACATGGTCAACGGTAGACCGCTCTGATGAAATGATCAGAAAAATTCAATACCTTGGTATTGATGCTGTTATAAATATTGGTGGTGACGGATCTCAGAAAATTTCACAGGCCTTATTTGAAAAAGGGTTGAATGTGATTGGTGTTCCCAAGACCATTGACAATGATCTCACATCCACCGATTCCACATTTGGTTTTCAAACCGCAGTTGAAATAGCCACCGATGCTGTTGACAAACTGGTTACCACTGCTGCAAGTCACAACCGTGTTTTCATAGTTGAGGTAATGGGTCGTTATGCCGGATGGATCGCATTGAATGCTGCCGTGGCCGGAGGTGCAGAGGTTTGTTTGATACCCGAATTTCCCTACGATATTGAAATAGTGAAAACGGCCCTGGAACAACGTTTCAGGCGAGGGCGAGGTTTTGCCGTTGTAGTAGTGTCAGAAGGAGCCCATCCTCAGGGTGGTGAAATGGTGTACAAACAAAGCGATGAAGTTGGATATGAGAACCTAAGGCTTGGAGGCATAAGCACGAAATTAATCAATGAGCTCAAAGCTTCTGGTTTTGAACACGACATGCGTGAAACTGTGCTTGGCCATCTTCAAAGAGGAGGAGTACCTATTGCCTATGATCGTGTGCTGTCAGCACAGTTTGGTGTCAAGGCTTTTGAAATGGCTCTAAAAGGTGATTATGGAAAAATGGTAGCATATCGCCATCCTTATTTTGTGTCCGTGCCACTAAATGAAGCCATTGCGCAACCTAACCTGGTTACACTTGATAATGCTTTGGTCAAAACAGCATCGGGGTTAGGTATTTCTCTGGGAATTAAAATACCTGCTAATAGTTAAGCAGATGTTCATACAAACTGTTCCAACGGCTGACCATTGCAGCAAGCTGGATTTTAATGGCAAAACAGCGGTAGTGATTGATGTACTTAGAGCCAGTTCAGTGATCATAACTGCCCTGGCTAATGGTGCAGAAAATGTACTGCCCACATCATCAACGGCAGAAGCATTTAAGTTATATCGCAAACTCGGAAGTGAGGCTATACTGGGGGGAGAAAGAAATGCAGAAATCATTGAAGGGTTTCATTATGGTAACTCACCATTACAATACACCCCTGAGATAGTTGGCAGTAAGCAACTTATTTTGAATACCACAAATGGAACAAGGGCAATCAAATTGTCTAGTAAAGCCGATAAACTGGTGATTGGCGCCTTGATCAACCTGGATGCTATAATCAATTTCCTGGTAAAAAAGAATAATGATTTGGTTTTGGTATGTTCTGGTACCAATGGCAAGTTTTCACTGGATGATGCGCTCTGTGCAGGCTTGATAGCGGATCATATTTTTACTGAAACTAAATCAGATTGCTGTGATTTAACACATTTGTTGATCAATTATGTCAGGCAGTCAGGCAGTATTCAGCATAAACTACAGAATTGCTTTCATTTAAAATACCTGATGTCAATCGGCTATGCTAAGGACGTGGAATATTGTTTAAAACTGAATGTTTTTGATATGGTACCACATTTTGATGGTTATGGCATAGTGGGCACAAGCCCTTGAAAAGCGATCAAAAATTATAAGAAAACCCATCCATTACGAATTGTTCTATATTTGAACTTCTTTCAAACCATAATTTTTGTAAAATGAACTGGTTGTTGTTTTGGATTATTATTTATTTGTTGGTTATTATATATTTTACTATCAGGCATGTAAGACCCCAAGACCCCGAAAACTATCTTGTTAACAACCGGAAAACAAAATTAGTTCCACTGGTTGTTACCACACTTGCAACATTTGTTGGTGGGGGGACATCTATTGGTCTGATTGCCATGGGCTATGAGTCGGGCTTTGCAGCCATTGGAATAGGTATTGCATATGTGATTGGATTCATGCTTATGATGCGTTTTGCAGGTAAAATAAGGGAATATGGTGCAACTAACAAGATTTATAGCTTTCCACAATACCTTAGTCAGCGCTTTACTACTGGTAAATCTTATCTATTCAAACGTAGTTTTTCAACTGTGGTGAATGGAGTTAATATTTTTATTTTCTTTTTTTTACTATCTGCTCAATTTGTTGGTATGGCAAGTTTGTTGCGCTTCGGCTTTGATATAGGATATCAACATGCGGTTGTGATTTCAGCCATCATCATTATTTTATATACAGCATTGGCCGGCTTATCAGGTGTGATTTTCACAGATATGATACAGTTTGCTGCCATTCTTATAATGATCATATTTATTTTTATCCCTGGTATATTTGCCGACACAGCTAATTTGAACCGCTTGAATGAACTCCCACCAGAAATGCTCAATGGTACCTTTTATGGCTATATATTTTTGATTGGCTTGCTTTTGTTTCTTTCTCCCTCGGTATTGGTACGAATGGATATATGGCAACGCATGTTAGCAGCCAGGGATGCATCAACGGCACGTAAGGCCAGTTTTTGGTCGGGCATTGGTATGTTGCCCTTTTACATTATTTTTCCCCTGGTTGGAATGAGTGTACGCATCAATGCCACCACAGAGCTGGATCCAAATGATACCACATATTTGTTTCTTGCAGCACATAGTGCGGAATTTTTTACAGCATTCGCAGTAACAGGATTGCTTGCAGCACTCATGTCATCGGGAGATAGTTTTCTGAATATTGTCTCTATTTCGGCAGTCCGTGATTTCACAGGTTGGCGAAAAATCGATAATCCGGACCCCTCAACAACTCAAAAATGGATTCGTGGAGTAACAATAATTTTTGGCGCGCTGGCCCTATCTATCGCAATGGGCTTTCCATATATTGTTGATCTGATGGTTGTTGGCATAGGTACGATTGTTATTTTTGTTCCGGTAACGGTTTTGGCACTTACTCACAGCAGGCCTCATTATTATGCCAAGGCAGCTCTAGTGAGCATCTTTCTTGGTTTTGTGGTAAATACGGGGTTTTTTATTTTTGGTGTGTTCTCGCCAAACTCTTTTGAACCCAAATCCTCATTCATTCCTGCATTTATAATTAGTGCCCTGGCTTTATTGGTAAGCATGAAAATGACTAAAAAATCTTTGATTAATGATTGAAGTAAATAGTGATATCTGGTTCATGCAAGAAGCACTGAAGGAAGCACAAAAAGCATACGATGTAAATGAGGTTCCTGTTGGAGCAGTCATAGTATGCCAAAACAAAATCATTGCACGGGCTCATAATCTTACCGAACGACTGACTGATGTTACAGCCCATGCAGAGATTATGGCCATCACGGCAGCCTCAAATCATCTTGGGAGTAAATACCTGGATGAGTGCACTTTGTTTGTTACACTAGAGCCCTGTTTGATGTGTGCCGGAGCCATATTCCATGCTCATCTGGGAAGGCTTGTATGGGCTGCAGCTGATGACAAAAGAGGTTTTACTTTACTACAAAGAGAGGTTTTGCATCCCAAAACACAAGTTTCTTACGGTCTGTTAGCTTCAGAATGTAGAAATTTGCTGCAAAAGTTTTTTCATAAGAGGCGCTAAACAAGGGTTTCAGGAGTTATGAACAATTGTTAATAAACCCTGTTGATCAAGTGTGAATATTTGGACTTAAAAATCACTTGACAAAAGGTGCCAGCTTTAATACATTTGCAGAAGCAGGTGACGATAAAGGCAGGCATAACTGAGAAAATGCAAAAAAGTACACTTGCAAAAGCGTTCTCAGATGTATTTTCCCAAGGTTCAGCAAAAGGTCGAGAGGCCTGATGCGAATTGAGGAGCATCAATTTAAGCCTGGAGCTCCGAAGGTACAACAACCGAAAGGAAGTTGTCTGAAGTGGAGTACCGGATAAGTAAGAGGCAATCTACGGAAAGCCATCTGAAAGTCAGCCTGAACTTAACCTGTCGCAGATCAATGTGCTACGGCACAATGAAATGTGAACCGGGAATCGATTCGACAGAATGGGTTCCCGGTTTGTTTTTGTAGTAAGGTAAAGTTTTTGTGATCGAAGACGGTAGGCGGAGATACAGGTTTTCTCCGTGCCTCCGTCTTCAGGTTTTAAGTAGCTTTTATTCTTTGACAGGAATAAGCCGAATAACGGGCAAGTATAAAAACCATCTATTTTGAAATCACTATACCCAAGGCCTGGTTGATTTTAACTCTTATTTCATCCAATGACTTCTGCTTATGCAACAATATCATCAACTCTTCATGGTCAGTTACTTCATTGAGCGCACGTGAAACTTCGGGTAGGCGTGCTTCGATGATGTTTCTCTTGTAATGCAACATTGCAGCCACAACGGTTGATTTCAGGTCTTCATTTTCTGTTTTTACGAAAATTTTATGCCGCTCCCAATTCTGGCTTAATTCATATGGTTCGGCAAGTAAATCGGTTGCAAGCAATGAAATGTCAGGTTCAGGATGAGAGATAAACTGTTTAAGAGAAGGTATTTTTCCCTTTTCAATACCTTTGCGGTACATTTCCAAAATTTTACGGTTTGTTGGATTTTCAAACTCCAACCCATCAACTGCCAGTTCATCAAGAATATTTTTTGCAACTGTTTCTTTATATACAGCAGGAAATCCTTGATCATCAACGGTATCATGAGTTAACTCTAGAGCACCATATTGCAAAAGTAACTTGATCAATTCCCTTTCCTGGTAGTAGGCTGTCTGCTGATCTTCAGCTTGTAGATTAGGCTTTTCCTGTTCTGGTATTTCAATCTTTGGTTCAGGCAAATCAGGTCCAATTTGCTTACGAAGCCGATATCGTAACAGTTTGTTCAGCTCGTTCATCAGCGTGATCTCTTCAACATCAAGCATCTTGCTGCATGTTTTTACATACACAGAGCGGTAAATGGCGTCCGGTATCAAGGCAATTGTTTGAACGATGTCCTTAACCATACCAGCCTTTTCTAAAGGATCTGAGGCAGCTCCCTCCAGTAGCAAAGCAGTTTTAAAGCTGATGAAATCCCTGGATTCGTTTCTAATGAATTCTTCAACCTCAGAAGTACGGTGCGTACGAACAAATGTATCGGGATCACTTCCATCAGGAAAGAGCACTACACGCACATTCATGCCTTCTTCCAATATAAGATCGATACCTCTTAAGGATGCGTTCACACCAGCTTTATCACCATCAAAAAGGATGGTAATATTGTTGGTGTAGCGGCGAATCATTCTAATCTGCTCAACAGTGAGTGAGGTGCCCGAACTGGCTACTACATTGTCAATTCCAGCCTGGTGCATGCTGATCACATCGGTATAGCCTTCCACAAGCAAACAATTGTCTGCCCTGCTTATGGCATTGCGGGCAAAATAAATGCCATAGAGGGATCT